>ERZ1034969.428-NODE-428-length-25896-cov-5.703262_pt1 | contig 25896 bp, 35 predicted proteins | sample MGYA00520624_ERZ1034969 | MGnify/ENA primary metagenome ERZ1034969 (study PRJEB33766, sample SAMN09781776) | gut metagenome | biome: gut microbiome | host: Homo sapiens | place: Madagascar | study: EMG produced TPA metagenomics assembly of the PRJNA485056 data set...
AAAACATGTATATAAAGACGTATAGCGCGATTATTCCCGCACATTCTGATACGGAATCGGCCGATGGACGGGTACTAACCTTATTCAAGACGGAACAGATCAATGGTATGTATTTTGAAGATTTAGAGGAATTGACAAAACATATGTTCGTAATTGGGCTGTCAGCAACAGTAAATATGCCAAACTCATTTAAACGAGCAGCATGTGACATTCGAAATGATGGCAATGATCTTTTTGAGTATTTTTATGTTACTCCTGCAATAATAAAGGACAATGCAGAGTTAAAGGAACAGACATTGGGAGTAGCGTTTTCATATAAGGCAAAACCACGCAATGCGCCGGTGAATGTGAGGATTGCGGTCTTGCTTACCGCTGACAGTTTTTAGATGCACTGCATAAGAGGTGTTATAACTCATGAGAAATATTCTCCATATCAATACATCAGAAGCGTGCGACCTGCTATGCAACAGTGACAACGGTGAAAATACCGTGATTCTACAGGCTGCACATTCCACGAGCCTCGAGATTGGTTCCACTACGGTGGCTATACCGACAGACGGACGCTATACCATCCCGGCAGATATGTACACCGGCACAGGTACTTTAAAATTCCGTCTCATATGTGATGATCACACAAGTAAGTATTTCAGTATCTCAAAGGTGGCAAAGGTCGAAGGAAATTTGTGCCTTAAAAAAGTATCTGAATATGTATACGAGCTGTCATGTGCGGTCAGTAAAGCGGGACAGGCTACTACCGTAAGCGTGAAGGTAGATTCTACCACCACATTGGCAGCTGGTAGCAACGCAAAGGTCACAAATATTGGTGATGATAAAAACGTAGTTTTGCAATTTGGTATTCCACAGGGCGATAAGGGCGACAAAGGCGATACAGGTGCTACGGGAGCTACTGGACCTGCAGGGCCACAAGGACCTATCGGCGACACGGGTGCGACCGGAAACGCTGGTAAAGATGGAAGCTCCATTATCCCCCTTATAACTGGATATTCCTACGATCAAGCAGGTATCAATCGGTATTCTGCATCTGGATATTCCGGCGTATGGGGCGTAGAAAGCTCTACTGGAGTTAAAATCGACGACACAGTTCTTCTGCGAGTGATGAATACTTCTAAAAATGGATATTGCTATATCATGGCAAAGGTAACATCGGTTCCATCATCGACATCTGTGGGTTGTACGAGTATTGGTCTTTTAGATAAAGGAGACCCAGGCGCAAAGGGCGATCCTGGTGCGGCCGGACGCGGTATCCAATCAACTGCAGTAACCTATCAAGCCGGAACATCTGGTACTACACCGCCGACAGGCACATGGTCAAGCGGTGTGCCAGCGGTAGCCGATGGATCTTATCTGTGGTCAAGGACGGTCATTACTTACAGCGACAATTCCACGAGTACTTTGTACGGTGTGGGTAAGATGGGAGTAACCGGACCTAAAGGTGATAAAGGAGACACAGGACCTACTGGACCACAAGGAGAAAAAGGTGAAAAAGGTGACACTGGCCCGCGGGGTGCGACGGGTGCAACCGGTCCGCAAGGACCGATCGGGTCTAGCGGGTTAATGGTGTATTCAACATCACTCAACAATCTTGCCGCCACGTGGTCCAATTTAGGAACATTATCCCCACCGGCTACAGTCAATGGATACAATTTTTTATGCTGGTTGGGCATTGCTTCCACTGGATATGTCGGAGCACCCTATATTGAAAACTACGGTGCCCGTGTGACAAATGTTTGGGATACCCAATATGCTGCCGCAAAAAACCACTCTGTGACTGCATGGGCATTATACGGGAAGTCATAATCATGAGTAGAAAAGATGATCTTAAAAAAATTATCACGGTAAATAATGAGCTGGTTGAAAATCTCATTGATGAATTGTTGTTTATGGAGGGGCAGCTTGAAAAATACCGGAAACTGCCGCAGATCAAAGTTGACCCGAACCGACCGGAGCGGCAGAAAGCTACACCGGCGGCAAAGCTCTATAAAGAGACATTGCAGCAGTATACCAACGTGGTCAAAGTGCTGGCAAGCTGTACCGGTCAAGATGTGGACGACGAAGAAAGCCCGCTTAGAAAATGGGTGAAGCAACATGTTAATTCAGAGTAAAACGATATGGACACCAGACAACAGTTTTTTACTGGAGTATCGGGCAAAAGCCGAAACGGGCGAGATTGTCATAGGTCAAGAGTTATGGCAAGAGCTTGATAACCTTGCAGAAGATTTTCACAATGAGCGGTACTTTTACAACACGGATGCCGCACATTTGCGTATGGATTTTATGGAAAACTGTATACGGCTGACCAAAAGCCCGTTTTATAACAAGCCCATGGTACTGATGTTGTGGCAGAAAGCGTGGATTGAGACATTTTACTCTTTTAAGATGGCAGAAACCGGGTGGGACCGTTTCAAAAAGACGCTGTTGCTGATCGCCAGAAAGAACACAAAGAGTGAGACGTCATCCGCACTTGCGAACAGCGAGTTTATCGTGGGTAATGAGGGCGCGGACATATGCTGCAGTTCAAATGACGATGCACAGTGCGGTCTTGTATATGACGCCATCGATCTGATGCGTTGTCTGTATGATCCGAAAGACCTGGATACGAAGAGAAACCAGTCTTTCATCCTGAATAAAGTCACGAACACGAAAGTCTTTAAGATGTCCGACCGGACAAAGAACAAAGAGGGCCGTAACATTGACTTTGCTATCGTGGACGAGACCCACGAGATGAAAGAGAACGTCATAGGCAAGTCCATCGAGCAGTCGCAGTCCCTAAAGGAGAATCCGAAGTTTATCAATATAACGACTGAGGGGTTCGTCGTGGACGGATATCTGGATGACGAGCTGAAGAAAGCCAGGAAAGTCATAAAACGGGAAGATGACGGACTTGCTGCAGAGAGGCTTCTGCCCTGGCTGTACACACAGGACAGTGAACAGGAAGTATGGACGGGCAACCGTAAAAACAGGCTGTGGGAGAAGTCAAATCCGACATTGGGCATCGTGAAAAAATGGGAATATCTGGAAGAACAGGTTGACCTTGCGAGAGTGTCAAAGGCAGACCGGATCTTTGTGCTGTCAAAGGATTTTAACATCAAGCAGAATGGTGGTGCGGAAATCTGGCTGAATCTTGAGGATTACAGTTACCCGGCCGTGTATGACCTGTCAGCGTTTGAGGGAGGCATCTGCATGGGTGCGGTCGATCTTTCCGAAACAACGGACCTCACGGCGGCGAAAGTCCTGTTGATGAGGCCGGATGATCCGACAAAATACATTCTTTCACATTACTTCATACCGGAAAGCAAACTCGAGGATTCCGACGACTGGAATGCCGGTGCACGGTATAAGGAATGGGCAAAGACCGGACTGCTGACGATTACGGAGGGGAACGACCTGGATCTGGCAAAGGTGGCCGACTGGTTTTATCAGCTATATACCGAACACAATATAAAACTATGGCGGTGCGGATATGACCAGCGTTTTGCGAAGGACTGGATTAACCGGATGGACTTCTACGGATGGCAGAAAACAGGTGATGATGATTCCGATTTGGTTATGATTTTACAGAATGCACAGACACTTTCCAATGCTATGAAGCTGTGCGAGGCAGACTTGAAACATCAGCTCGTAAATTATAACGAAAACGCTATAGACAGGTGGTGCTTTAAAAATGCAGGTATCAAGGTGGATGACAAAGGACAGTGCTTATGTATAAAACAGGAAGCCCCGAAACGTATAGACGGTGCGGTATGCCTGATCATCCTGTACGAGATGTACAGGCGGTACCGTACGGAATATACACAGCTGATAGGAGGATAACAGGTGGGATGGCTTGATAAATTAAGGCGAAAGCCGCCAGCATCGCAGAAATGGGCACAGACGTTAAATGGTTTCACGCCCATCTTCTCACAGTTTGGTACGAACATTTACGCGTCGGACGTGGTACAGCAGGCGGTGAAATGCATAGTGGATGAGATTAAGAAACTCAATCCCACCCACATACGGTATAACGGGAACGATCCCGTGCCGGTAAATGATGATATACAGAAAGTTCTGAATAACCCCAATCCGCTGATGACGACCAGCGAGTTCTTGGAGAAAGTGACGTGGTTACTGCTTTTGAACTATAATGCTTTCATCCTGCCCACATACTTCATGTGGACGGATCCGGACGGCACAGAAAAACGAAAGTATACCGGGCTGTATCCGCTGAAACCGACACAGGTGGACTTTATCGAGGATGCGGCCGGACGGTTGTATGTAAAGATGCGGTTCGAAAATAATTTTGAAACCACTATAGCATACGACAATCTCATACATATCAAGTACAACTTTTCTGTCAATGAGTATATGGGTGGTGACGCATCCGGACAGCCGGATCACAAGTCGTTGCTGCAGACGCTGGAGATCAACAACACGTTGCTGGAGGGTGTGGGAAAGGCAATGAAAGCCAGTTATGCCATCAATGGCGTGGTGAAATACAATACGATGCTTGACGGTGGAAAGACAGAGGCAGCACTTGCTGAACTTGAAAGCAAGTTGAAAAATTCCGAGAGCGGTTTTTTGCCGCTGGACTTAAAGGCCGAGTATGTACCGCTGGAGAAAAAGGTCGCCCTGGTGGATGAACCGACGTTGAAATTTATTGACGAGAAGATCCTGCGCAATTGGGGTGTGCCGCTGCCAATTCTGACCGGAAATTACACTAAAGCCCAATATGAGGCTTTTTACCAGAAGACGCTGGAGCCGCTTATCATTTCAATGTCACAGGCAATTACCAAGAAGTTGTTTACTGACCGGGAAAGAGCGTATGGCAATGAGGTAAAGCTGTATCCGAAAGACCTGATCTTCATGACAGTGGATCAGACCTTGCAGATGGTGAACATGCTTGCAAATACCGGTTCGATTTACGAAAACGAAAAGCGTGTAGCATTTGGCTTGCGTCCCCTTCCAGAATTGGAGGGTAAGCGGTATATGTCCCTGAATTGGGTGGACGTGGATATCGCAAATCAGTATCAGATCAATAAAGCAAAAGGCGAGAAAAATGGAGGTACAGAAAATGGCGACGGAAGCGAATAATAAGCCGTTGGAACAGAGGTCTTACAATTTTGAAGTCCGTGCGGAAGAAACGGAAGCCGGGAATATCATCACCGGCCGCCCAATCGTGTACAACAGCCGCACCGACCTGGGATGGTTTGATGAGATCATCGAACCTGGGGCACTTAACAACACGGATCTGACTGACGTTAGATTTTTGGTAAATCATGATACCAGCAAGATCCCGCTTGCAAGGTCCAGGAGAAACAATGGGAACAGCACCATGCAGCTGACTGTTGACAATGACGGCATGGGCATCCGGGTGAAGCTGGATACCGAAAACAACACCGAGGCACGGTCACTGTACAGTGCGGTGCAAAGAGGGGATATTTCCGGCATGTCGTTCATGTTTGGCATCCGGGACGAAGAGTGGGACGATTTGGACAGTGACCACCCGACACATCGCATTAAAGACATTAGTACAGTTGTAGAAGTAAGTGCGGTAACGTTTCCCGCTTACGATGCTACTGAAATAAATGCACGAAGCAAGGCGGCATTGGACAATGCCCGGTCAGCAGTGGAGACGGCGAGGCAGCAGGGTGCAAAAACGCTGGACAGCGAGGAACTGGAACTGTTAAAAGAAAAAACGAAAATCTTAGGAGGTTTTTAATCATGGGAAGAAAGAAAATTCTTGAAAAGAGAATGGCAAGACTGATGAAGAAAAAGGAAGATCTGACTGCCCGTGGCCTGGCATCGAATGACGCCGCCGAGGTAAGGGGTATCAATGCACAGCTTACAGAGCTTGCTGAGGAGATCGCAGAGACACAGGAGGAAATTACCTTGCTGGAAGAGGAAGAGCGTAATGCAAATCCGACCCCCGCACCTGATCCGACAAATGACGATCCGATGCAGCAGAGAAATGCCCAGCCACCTGCAGGTGCACAGATGGTGAATGGCGGTATTGCTGTGGCATCTTACAGGCAGAATCTTGGCATGACACAGCAGAGAAGCAATGCAGACCCGTATGGCACAGTGGAATACCGTACAGCGTTCATGGACTATGTGCAGCGTGGCACACCAATCCCGGCTAACCTGATCCAGCGTGCCGGTGGTGATGCGGGTCCGACCGTAACTGCAGATCTGGGTGCGATCATCCCGACAACCATCATGGATGAGTTCGTCAAAAAAGTGTCCAAGGTGTACGGACAGCTGTACAGCAAGGTTCGCAAGCTTAATGTGCCGGGCGGTGTGAAGTTCCCGATTTCTGATCTGAAAGCAAACTTTAAATGGATTACAGAAAGCAAAGTGTCTGACCGTCAGAAAACTGGCGATATCAATACATACGTGGAGTTTTCTTACAACATCGGTGAGATCCGTGTGTCCCAGACACTGCTCTCCCAGGTCGTTACCCTGTCCCTGTTTGAGAATGAGGTTGTCCGCATCATGCTGGAAGCTTATGTAGAAGCTATGGACAAGGGCATCATGTCCGGTACTGGTTCCGGTCAGATGCAGGGTATCCTGACAGATACACGTGTCACAAGTCAGGATGGTCACGTGGTCGAGTTTACAGCCGCCGAGTTCTCTGACTGGGAGAAGTGGAGAAAGAAACTGTTTGCGATCATCCCGCTGTCCAAGCGTGGACAGGGCGAATTCATCTTTACTGCTGGAACGGTGGAAGCCAATTTGCTGACCATGAAAGATGCAAACAACCGTCCGATCTACAAAGAGGCTGCAGAACTCACTGTAAACGAAAACTCTGCAGACGGCCGTTTCTATGGTCGTGATGTGACCATGGTGGAGCCGGATGTCGTATCTGACTTCGAGACTGCAAGCAGCGGCGACGTTGTCGGTGTTTACTGGATTCCGAACGATTATGCGATCAATACCAACCTTGCGTTCGGTGTAAAACGCTACTTTGATGAGGAGAAAAATGAGTGGGTAAACAAAGGTCTCACGATCGTTGATGGTAAGATCCTCGATCCGTCCGGCGTTTACATCATCAAGAAGAAATAATGAGGTGCAAAAATGTCTGAAACAACAGTAGAAGCATTGAAAGCTCTGGCTGCCGCTTATAAAGGTGGCGAAACAAAAGCGGAAGACATTTCCGGGACAACCATTCCGGAAGTGCTGGATGCTTTGACTGCAATCGTGACTGAAAAGGCCGCAACGCAGAGTGGTAAATAAGACAGGAGGTGCTGACGGGTGACGGATGATGAACTGTTAGAGGAAGTCAAGAGACGACTGGGTATCACCGGTGAATACCAGAACGATACCGTGAGCGGCTACATAGAGGATGTAAAAGACTACATGGTTGACGCCGGTATCAGTGAGGACATCATGACGACAAAGAAGATCGTTGGAGCTGTCACCCGCGGCGTGTCCGATCTGTGGAACTATGGAAGCGGTACCGGGCAGTTTTCCCCGTACTTTTTCCAGAGGGTGGCCCAGCTGTGTTATAAGCGGGGTGACAACAATGAATGAGTACAGGCCGTCGGATCCGTTCACTGTACCGATAAAGCTGCTTGTACCGGCATACAAGACTGTCAAGGGTGTGCCTAAAAAGACATACCCTGTGGACGGTCCGGTGATATGGTGCAGCTTTAAGACGTACGGCGGTACAGAAAGAAACGTAAATGAAGTGTATTCCATCGAGGATACCGCAAACGTGGAAACTTTTTACAGGCCGGATATTAAGAGTGACTGTCAGATCCAGCTGGCAGAAACCGAGGTGACTTACGAGGTCATTAACGAACCGGAAGACATAAACCTGCGGCATAAATACTGCAAGTTTAAGGTCCGGCGGATCAAAGGCGGTGCATAATATGGGCAGAAATGTTCTAAAACTTGATGCAAACGCGTTCAACGTGTACGCGGAAAAGCTGGACCGGATGGGTGGCGATCTGAAAACCATTTTCACGGATGCACTGGAAAAGGCCGGTCAGAAGATCGGAGAGGATACCACGAACGCACTGGCAGAAGGAAATCTGCCGAGGGGCGGCCAGTATTCCACCGGCCAGACGAAAAAAACCGTCGTCAAAAACCCTAAAGTCGTATGGTCTGGTATGTTCGGATCCATTGGTGTGGGTTTTGATTTTGGAGATCCTGGAGCTGGCGGGTATCTTATCACCGGAACGCCCCGGATGAAACCAGACACAGAGCTCAATAAGATCTACAAGCGTAAATCGTATATGAACGGTATCTCAAAAGATATAGCGAAAGTTTTCAATGATGAGATCAACAGGCGAATGGGAGGGTGACATGGAAGATGCATTGATTGAAATTTTAGAATCATTGGGATATCCGGTTATCCGGCAGGGTAGCCTTGCGCCGGATGAAGCGTATCCGGACAGTTTTTTTACATTCTGGAATAACGACAGTCCGGATCACTCCCACTATAACAATAGCGCATGTGGTACAGATTGGGACTTTGACGTGAATTTTTACAGCACAGATCCCGGCTTGACCTATTCCATACTTGCCACGGCAAGGGAAAAATTGATACACGCAAACTGGATCGTACCCGGTAAAGGCTATGATGTGGCATCCGATGAGGTCACACATACCGGACGGGGTATGCGAATCTATTATTTAGAAGTATAGGAGGCAAAAACCTATGAAGATTGTTGAATACAGAGGTATTGAGGGGCTTGTTTTCGCAGAGGTAACAGAGGACAGCACTGCACAGTTTACTACTGGCGAGGTCAAAGAACTTGCAGGGGTGGCAGAGCTGACCAAATCTACAGAAAGCTCGTCTGAACCGCATTACTATGACAATATGCCCGCCATCGTTATCGAATCTACTGGATCCGATGAGGTCACAGCTACGGTGTCCGCTATCCCGCTGGATGTACTGGCAGAGATCACAGGCCAGGTATACGACACTGCAACGGATATGTTCATCGAAGGCTCGCGCTCAAACAAGTACTTTGCGCTGGGTTATAAGACCAAAAAGACCGACGGTGCAGAGGTGTACGTGTGGAGACTGAAAGGTACTTTCAGCATTCCAGAATCTACCCACAACACCGAGGACGACGGTACAGACGCAAACGGCCAGGAAATCACATTCACAGGCATTTCCACTACCCATAAGTTTACAAAGACCGGTAAGGGTGCCAAGGCGATCAACGTTGCGGCCGATGGTAAAGCTAATGTGACAGATTTCTTTACAACCGTGCAGACACCGGATACCGTACAGGCAAAGGGCTGATTTTTAAGGGAGGGATAACCATATGAGAAACGAGGAACTTGTACTGTCCGTCAAAAATAAAAATGGCAAGGTTATCAAAGAGGTGACCGCCCACACGTTCAGCATTTACTGGGGTACGATCAATGATCTGATGGAGTTGGTCAGTATCGACGAAAATACATCGTCTTTTGAAGTGCTGAAAAAGCTGTCCGGTGCATGGGGACAGGTGACCGAAATCATGGGCGAAATTTTCCCGGACATGACGCCCGAGGATTGGAAATATGTCCGTATCAATGATCTTGTACCCGTGGTGATGCAGGTCATTAAATACACGTTTGCGGAAATCATGGGGATTCCTTCTGACAAAAAAAACTGATTAGGGGGGCTGAAAAAGCCCCCCTTTATGAGTTGTTATTTGAACTTAATTACACGTTATGCAAGGAATTTCCATCAATGTCCCCGTTTGATGTAGAGTGTGAGACATTCCACGACGTAATACGTATATATTCCCGCTTGCGGACAATGCAGATAAAAGAAGCTGCCAGAGAGGGCGCACCGTTGACCGGCGCGGCACGTGGCGGCGTTATCAGACGACCTGCCGGTGATAACTGGTTTTAGGAGGTGAGACGATGCCGAACAATGAAACAACTACAAAATTTACCGCGGATTTGTCGCAGTTAAAGAAAGAATTTCAAGAAGCACAGCGGCACATTGCCCTTGTAAATTCAGAGTTTAAAGCGTCCACCGCCGGTATGGGCAAGTGGTCTGAAAGTGCTGACGGACTGGGTGCGAAAATTAAGCAGTTAAATGGTGTTTTAGAAGCCGAGGAAAGCAAGCTGCAATCTTTGGAAAGCCAGTATGCCCTTGTCGTAAAAGAACAGGGCGAAAACTCCAAAGGTGCGCAGGAATTGATGATAAAAATCAATAACCAGAAAGCTGCTGTTGAAAATGCCCGCTCATCCATCGGCTATTATACCGACAAGCTCGCTGAAATGAGCCAGGAGGCCGAGGAAAGTAAATCAGCGACCGAACAGTTAAGTGACACCGTAAAACAGCAGGAAAGCGATTTAGAGGCGTTAAAAGCCAAGTATGCAGATCTGGTACTTGAACAGGGCAAAAGCTCAAAGGAAGCCAAGGCCACTGCTAAAGAAATTCAGGACTTATCAAGCGAATTACAACAGAACAAAACGGCTCTCGACAATGCCGAGGGTGCGGCTGATAAATTTGACAAGACACTGGACGACATGGACGATTCTGTAGGCCAGGTCGGGGACGGTTTTACCGTCATGAAAGGTGCGCTTGCTGATCTTGTGGCTGACGGTATCAAAAGCGGCATAAGTGCGCTGAAAGACTTTGCCACACAGGCAGACAGCGCACACAAGAGCTTTCAAGCCGCTACGGGTGCCAGTACAGAGGAAATGGAAGAGTTTTCCGCTGAAATGGATGACCTGTATAAAAACAATTATGGCGAATCACTCGAAGATATTGGCGATAAAATGGCCTATGTGAAACAGGTTACTGGCGAGGTGGATCCGTCAAAGATCCGGGAGCTGACAGAAAATGCGATTGCTTTAGAAGATACGTTCGGTTCTGATTTTAACGAGACAGTCCGAGGCGTGAACAACCTAATGGAGCACTTTGGTATCAGTTCAGAAGAAGCGTTTGACCTGTTTGCCAAAGGTTCGCAGGAGGGTCTGGACTATACGGGCGAGTTGGGCGATAACATTGCAGAATATGGCGGTAATTTCAAACAGGCCGGATATTCCGCAGAGGACTATTTCCAGCTACTTAAGAATGGATCAAAAAGTGGTGCTTATAACCTCGATAAGGTCAACGACTCAATCAATGAGGTAAAAAACCGACTGGGTGACGGCACGATAGGCAAAAACATAAATATGTTTAGCGAAAATACCAAAACCGCTTTTAAAAACTGGGAGAGCGGCAAGGGTACCATGAAAGATGTTATTGACTCTATTGTTAAGGACATTAATAACTGTACGAATGAACAGGACGCACTTAACATGGCCGCAACTGCATTTGGTACCATGGGCGAAGACGCCAACCTAAAAGTTGTCAAATCCTTAAAAAGTACAGGGACAGAGTTTACAAACGTCCAGGGCAAAATGGAAGAGATCAAAAAGATCAAGTATGACGACGTAAAGTCCCAATTTGCACAGCTCGGCCGGACGGTCCAGATGGACGTTATCGCCCCACTTGCAGAAAAAGCATTACCAACTGTCAAAGAGTTTGTCAAATGGGGTACAGAGCATCTGAATGAGATCGTACCCATTGCGGAGGGCGTGGGTGTAGCTATTGGTGGTATCTTTGCCGTCAATAAAGCGGCCGAATTTACCGGGTCTATTGGTACTTTAGCGAAAGCATTCGGGGCATTGACAACCGACACAACCGGTGCAGAATCAGCAACAAACCTGTTTGGTGGCGCATTAACTAATCTTCCAGCACTTGCTGTCACGTCTGCAATAGCTGGACTTGCTGCCGGTGTATACTATTTGACTACAAAATACAACGAATCCATCGAAAGTGAATATGGACTGACAAAAGCACAGCAGGAGAATATTGACAAAGCGGCAGAGCTTAAAAAATCCTATGACGAACTGGCACAGGCCCGTGTAGAAGCCATGAACGGCGTAACGTCTGAATATGACTATATACAAGGACTGAAAGGCGAATACAATAGTCTGATCAATTCAAATGGTAAAGTCAAAAAAGGTTATGAGGATCGGGCGAATTTTATATTGACACAGCTTGCAGATTCTTTAGGTTTGGAACGTAAAGAAATTGACAAGCTTATTGAGAAAAACGGGCAGCTGGGTGATAGTATCGACCAGATCATCCAGAAGAAACAAGCAGAGGCCACGCTATCAGCGAATGAATCAGCGTACACCGAAGCCGTACAAAAAAGGACAGAGGCACTTGACGTATATCAAACACAGCTATCAACTGTAAAAGATGCCGAGGAAAAATATAAGACCGCACAGGAAGCCGCCGCCAAGGTTATGGAGACGTACCAGGAATACATAAAGAAATACCCAGAAAATGCGGACGCTTATCTTGCGTCACAGGTGAAAATCCTTGATGGTGAGGAAGAGGCTAAAAAAGCATATGATGAGGCAAAGGCAGGCCTTAAAGATGCAGAAGATGCCTATGTGGGATATAACACGACCATATCAAACTATGAGGGGTTATCATCCGCGATCATTTCCGGTGATACTGCAAAGATCAAAACGGCATTGGTGAACATGCAGCAGAATTTTGTTACCGCTGAAACGGGTACAAAAAACAGCCTCGTGCAGCAGGTCACCAATATGCGTGAGAATTACAAAAACATGCAGACGGCCATTGAAAACGGTACACCGGGTGTCACGCAGGCTATGGTTGACCAAGCCAAAGAAATGGTTGACAAAGCCGAGGCAGAGCTTGACAAGCTGGAACCTAAAGCTGGGGAAGCCGGTAAAGCCGCAGGTACGGCAAATGCTGGGGGATTGGCAGCAACACAAAGTTTACTTGACCAAACAGCCAAGCAGCTGGCCGACGCTGCAAACAAAGGGCTCGCAAGCAAAGACACCAAAAAGACTGGCAGCGATGAGGGTGCGGATTTTAATACCGGTTTAGGATCCACCCAAAGTCTACTTGACCAAACGGCGAAACAGCTTTCAGATGCTGCAAATAAAGGACTGGGTACCGCGGATACCAAAAAAACAGGTACGACCAAAGGTACCGAGTATAAAGACGGTGTAGCATCTACTGAAGAAGCAAACAAAGGCATCGGCGCAAAGGTGGCAAGTGCTACAAATACCGGCTTACTGTCTGTTGATGGCAGCCCAGCAGGTAAGACAATGGGCGGCGACTTTAAAGACGGCGTTTCCAGCAAGAGCGGTGCAGCAGAAACAGCCGGCGGTAACGTTGCCGGAAGTGCTGAAAGTGGTTTAGGATCAAAGAGCGCAAAGGATGAAGGCGAAAACCTGTCCGGCAGCTTTAAAGATGGCGTTGCCGATATCAAGACGTACGGTACGGGTGAAGATCGAGCCGAGAGCGCAAGAGATGGTTTGAAAAGTGTCAAAACCTACGACACGGGTAATAATTTCACCGCTGGTTTTAAGAACGGTATGGGAAATGGCAGTGCATCGAAGAGTATTTGGAGTACTGCATGGGACTTAGGTAAAAAGGCACTAGGTGCACTGAAAAAGTCCATCAAAGAGGGATCGCCGTCTAAGATCACATACCAGAGCGGTAGCTTTTTCGTGCAAGGTTTTGCGAATGCTATTTCTGACGGTGTGAAAACTGTCGTGCCGAAGGTTAAAAAGATGGGTGAGGCAGCCATACAGACGCTTAATGCTAAAATGGCAACAGGCATAAACGCCCCGGCGGTCAATGCATTATCATCGTCTGTGAGTGCGTCAAAACAAACAGGCCAAAGGGCGGCGGCCGGGCAATCGCAGGTGGTAAATAATACCTATAATTTCAACCAGACAAACAACAGCCCTAAGAGCTTGAGCCGGTTGGAAATCTACAGGCAGACAAAGAACCAGTTACAGTTTGCAAAGGGGGTGTAAATCGTGTATCAGTGCTGGGTAGAAAATGAGTACGGTGACAGCATAGAGCTCACCAACAACAAGGATTATACCGTGTATCAGATCGACGGATTGGAGCCGCCGACGGCTACCATTAATACATCCCCAGTAGCAAATTTTGACGGGTCGAGGTTCAATAGCTCGCGATCAAACGAGCGTAATATTGTTTTATATCTCACGATCGAGGGAGACGTGGAAGAAAACAGAATAGGGTTGTACACGTATATCAAAAGCAAGCGGCCAATTCGTTTCCGTTATAAAAACAGTGCCAGAGATGTCTATATAGATGGTTATGTGGAGAGTATGCAGATTGGTTTCTTTGACATGAAACAGGCCGTACAGGTATCAATCATTTGCCCATATCCACTGTTTAAGTCAAGTGATCGCACTATGACGGACTTTTCCACGGTGGCTAATGCGTTTATTTTCCCGTTTGCATATGAGGCCGCCGGTGCGCCATTCTCTACACTGGCTGTAGGCGCAACGAAGTCGATTATCAATGGCGGTGACGTAGAAAACGGCGTCATTATCAAGATGATCGCATCTGGTCTGGTACTTAATCCGCAGATATTCAACCACAGTAAAAACGAATATTTTCGGCTGAATGTGGAACTGTCTGCGGGTGATGAAATCACCATAAATACAAACAAATCACAAAAAGGCATTATACTCACACATAACGGGGATACGTCGAATATTATCAATGATATGGTGCGAGGGTCTACGTGGTTCCAACTGTTGACCGGTGATAATGTCTTCAGTTACGGTGCGGATGAATACCCGGAAAATTTATCTTGTACATTCATCTATACTGATGAATTTGAGGGGGTATAGTGTATGGACGTGTATGTATTAGATAGTGCTTTCAAAGTTATAGGGTTGTGTGACGACTATAAAAGCATCATCTGGGCTACCCGGTATAGCACCATCGGGGATTTTGAATTGTATTTACCCGCCACGGACAACAATATCATGTTGCTGAAAGAAGATTGTTATGTTGTCCGTGATAAGGATATGGACGGTGACGAGTACCATAATGTCATGGTCATTGAAAAAGTGCAGATTACTACGTCGGTGGAAGATGGCAATTACTTGATCGTAACGGGCAGGTGCTTGAAGTCCTTTCTCTCCCGCCGTATTGTATGGCAACAAACCACACTATATGGATCGCTGGAAGCCGCTATACGAACCGTAGTTACCGAGAACGCTATAAGCCCAACAATAGCCGCCAGGAAGATACCGGGGCTACAGCTGGGCAGTATACAGGGATTTACGGACACAATAGATAAGCAGGTGACCGGTGACCGGCTATCAGATTTCATCACAGAAGTATGCGACGCCTACGGGCTGGGCTGGGATGTTTGGATCAGCGGCAAAAACTTTGTTTTCTCACTGTACAAAGGGGCAGACCGCTCGTATAAACAGACCGAAAACCCGTATGTTGTTTTCTCAAATGAATTTGACAATCTACTCACTACAGACTATGCGTACGATAAGACAAATTATAAAAATGTCGCCGTCGTTGCCGGTGAGGGTGAGGGGCTTGACAGACGGCGGGCAATTGTCGGGAATGCGTCCGGGCTTGACCGGTACGAACTGTATGTAGACAGCCGTAATTCATCCAGTAATGACGGCGAGATTACAGACAGCGAATACACGAAGCTGCTGGAAGAAGAGGGGCACGACACCCTACAGGCCGACGAAAACACGATCACGGAAGTCATTGAGGGTACTGTGGAACCGCTCACGAATTATATTTTTGGTAAAGATTATTTTCTGGGTGATGTGGTGGAAGTTATCAACGAATACGGCATAGAGACAACGCCAAGAATCACAGAAATCATTGAAAGTGAAGATGATACAGGATCTTCAACGATCCCAACATTCAGCAGCTTATAGGAGGTAGAAATATGGCTATTACATATGGTTTTTTCAATGCGGTAAAGCAGTCAGACGGTACGTATGACCGCACGTATAATTCTGATCAGATCAGTAATATGTTTGAAGGTCTTGTATCAGATGGTGTATACGAATCCGTAGACGATGCTCTCATCGTCAAAGCAAAATCTGGTATGACCGTAGAGGTTGGCACCGGCCGGATTGTGGTGGGCAGCAGGTGGTTGAAAAATGATGCAAAGTATGATATCACACTGGCGGCCGCCCACTTGACGCTCAACAGGTACAGTGCTATTGTCGTACGGCTGGACAAGTCAAACCGTACTATGTCCATAGTTGAAAAAGCAGGTACCCCGGCGACAAGTCCGACGCTGCCGACCATGGCGAACTCCCAGACAATCAAAGAGCTCTGTCTTGCTTATGTCTATATAGCTGCCGGGGCCACGTCCGTGGCACAGCTCAATATCACAGATACCAGGTCAAACAGTGATATATGTGGCTGGGTCACCGGTCTTATCAAACAAGTGGACACGAGCCAATTATTTTTGCAGTATCAGAATGCATATGCAGCACAGCTTGCTACCATGCAGGCATGGCAGGAACAACAGGAAGCTGCTTTTGCAGAATGGTATAACTCATTGACTGGTCAGCTACAAGTGAACACATATGTTGAAAAGTATCACAAGGTTGTAGAGACGGCGTCAAAGACTGACGTCTTTACACTGGACATAAACGGATATACTTATGCGTCCAGCGATATACTTTTACTGAACGTCAACGGTGTGGTACTCGTAGAAACATATGACTATACACTGGACACATCAAGTACACCTGTGAAGATCTGTACGAATGCAGCACTTGATACCAACAATATACTCGAAATAACAGTGCTCAAATCAAAAATAGGACAGGCATAGTCAGAATAAAGATCAGTATTTGTGATGAAAAAAGTTGCAAATACTGATCTTTTTATGCGGAAAAGTATTGACATATTACGCAATATGTAATATAATAAAGACAGTTAAGGGAGGTATACAACTTGACGAGTAGCTGGGCGGCAGAGAAAGGAGATCAATATGGATGAGATGGACAAAAAGGAAATAAAAGAAGTCATTGAGTGGTGTGATGAAAAAGGGCACAGCGAACATGAGATTCTTGATTTGATTCGCAGGATCGTGGATGCGAAGCCCAGAAATGAAGAAGAGCCTAATAAATAGGATCTAGGGCACACAGAAAGGGCGGTGGACTTGCCAAAGCCGCCCAAACTGTAAAAGTATTATATCGTATCTGGCAAGAGAAAGGAAGAGGTTATTGATGGCAGAAGCAGAAAAAAAGTTTGACCAGGTAAAATATCAGAATAAATTCATAAGCGAAAAGTACGACCGCATCAACCTTTTAGTTCCGAAAGGTGACAAAGCGATCATAAAAGAAAAGGCTGCCGCGGCCGGTGAAAGTGTCAATGCATACCTCAATCGGATCATTAAAGAAAACCTGTGATTTTTCAGCGGATTATTGTCACCAATTTGCCACCCAGATGCCACCAATAGGTGTTATTTTACAGGAATACAGCGGGATTTACGGCTGTGGCTGTAACTTCATATAAATATTAGTATTTTTACGATGATGCTGAACATTGGAAAATAATGTGGTAAAACGGCAAAAATACAGACGGTGCACGTGGAGACCATATGCGAACTTTCCCGTAAAATCAAGGGTTTCCGGGCTTTGTAGTTGACATAATACCCGATTTGCCACCCATTTGCCACCCAAAATTCTCATTTTTTTCAAAAAACGGAAAAGACTGAACAAAAATTGAACAACTCTGTTCAATTTGTTCAGTCTCTTTTTTTTATGCGTATGTCGCACGTTCGAAAGCTTCGACGGCGGTCTGCTGCATGACGGATGTATTGAAAGTGTAGGTCTGTAATGTCGTCTCTATGTTCTTATGTCCCAGTCGCTCCATGACGGTTTTCGGGTTGACACCGTTCTCAGCCAGAATAGTGCCATGAGTGTGTCGGAGACAATGGGAGTGGAACAGAGGGTTATTGAGTTCCTTATGTACGACCTTGGCACAGTACTTAAATGATTCCGGCGTCATGAGCTTACCATTTTCCTTGACACACAGCGGCATGATCTCCCGTAGGGCTACACTCATGTCTGATCTGGCCTGTACGATCGTCCCATCGGGCTTCACGTACGTTTTCAAGTAGTGTGAGCCGTATCGTAGCTGATTCACCTTACGCTGCCTTATAGCAGCAATTAGAGCCCTCTCAAGCGTGTTACCGATCTTCACCGTGCGGTAGGAATCATACTTAGGGGCTTTAAACTGCCATACCCCGTCGATCTTGCACATCTGCCGGTCAATGGTGATCTCATGGGTTTCCGGGTGGAAGTCCCGTAAAAGATCTATGGCGAACGTCTCACTGATTCGGGTACCGATATTGTACGGCACGATCAGCGACAGGTGGAAGCTGTCGTCTTCCGGGAACCGTCGCAGGATCCGTTCAAACTCTTCCTTGGGGCAAACGTATTCAGCGTACTCCTTGGCGGCCTTATTTACCGCCATTTTGCCGACCTTGACCATCATGCAGGGATTCACCTTGATGTACTGTAAAGGCGTTACAGCGTACGTGAGAGCCCCGCGGAGGCATGCCAGACAGTTGCTGACCATGTTTTTTGAGTAGCCCTTGCTTTTCATCCCGTCCACCCACCTCTGGATACGGTCGGGAGAGTGCTGGAAGCTGCTTAACCGGTACTTGCCGAAAGCCGGTTTCAAGTGCAGCCGGACTTTTGCCTCATAATCCCGCCACGTATTATAGCTGTACGTGTGGCCTATATTGGCTTTTATGGCGTTCTCCAGCCAGTAGTCCAGATAGTCAGCAACGCTCATAGTGGTGGGCGTGAAGATGCGTCCTGTGTCGTTATATTCCGCTATGGCTTTCGCCCTGGCTTCCAGCGCTTCCTTTTTGGTTCTGAAGCCTCCTTTCTCCTCTTTGTTGCGTTCACCGGCGATCTTTGCCGTGTCAAAGTAGTATGACCATGTTTTTCCTCGTTTTCTTACACCTTGCATAAAAATAACACTTCCTTTCTTAAAAATGGATGCATTTAATAAAGGAATGTGCTATACTGATTTTGCTTTCGGAAGTATCGCATATTCCTTTATTGGGTGTATGGGTTACATCTATCAAATACCGTTCCTGATTGCCGTCAGGGGCGGTTTTGATTACTTAATGAGCTCAAATTTTATTCGTCGTCATCGTCATCTTCATAGGACAAATCAGATGTGTAATTTCCTTCAGAAGATATAGATTGCCTAAATTCTTCTGCCAACATGGTTTTATTAAATTCGGCAGCAGGATCTATTTCTTCTACAAGTTTCTCCAGTTCATCCATAGAAAAATTCTTTTCTAAGATTTACTTTATTAACTCTTCGATCATTCAAACGCTGATGCATTTGAGATTCCAGCGAAACGGCATCTGGTGAAAAAATAAAGCTATGTACATCGTATTTGAATGGTACGCTTGCGTTACCAAGCTCGTTGACCCTGTCTTGCGGGTCCAGACGGCGTGTCATACCTATTTTGAATACATGATCACCAAAGGAACCGAGATTGCTAATAACGTAGACAGTTCCAGCTTTTCCGTTTTGCAGATTGGTAATACGTTCTTTCTCTAGAACAACATTGCCAAGCTGGTTTTGCAGCTCAAGTATCTTAGCCTGCAGCTTTTGTAATTCACTTTCATCAGAGGAAGTAGTAATTGCCTCTTGGATTTTTTCTATTTCCGCATGGTATTTAGCTTCTTCTTTAGCTATTTTTTTCTTCTCATTTTCAAGCGCTTTTCGTTCCTCTGCTTCCTGGCGCATCTGCTCCTTCAAAGCAAGCTGCTGTTGCTTGGCCTGCTCACGTTTTACATAGTAGTTATATTCAATTTTTACCGCATTGATAAAGAGATATTCTATTTCTCCGATGAATTTAGTTAATGTGCTGGCTATACTTTGGTTGCCATCACCGGCGATCTTGAGATATTTTGCAGTGACCTTTTTCACATCCTCGATAGATTTTTCCAACTTTTCGTATTTTAAGTTATATAAAATATTCTGAATTTCTGCACGAAGAGCAATGACCATAAGATTATAAATCGCTCTATTAGCTTTAGATGTATAACGTGCGGAATACGTTGATAATAGGTTGGCAATCTGCTTTTCGTTGTCCAGGTAGGCCTTGCGTAGACTTTTTACATCCATATTGTGAAGCTTAAGGATCACAGAAGGAGAAATTAATTCTATATCCGAAAGATCACTATCAGGGAGGATGCATTCACTGTACGGTATTTCTTTATAGAAAAAATTGTCAATGGCATAAGTGACACTTTTGTAGAGCTCTTTACATCTTGAAAGTTTCTTTTCGTTAGAGGAAATCTGCTTATTGATTTTTTCCTGTGCGCTAGAAAGCTGTGTGATCTTAGCCGTTAAATCAAGAACCTTATTTCGCTGTTCGGTGACATGAGCGTCAGCTGCATTGCGTTCTTCTTGTATTTTACTGCGTGCTTCCTCTATCATGGACATTGTCTGTTCATACGATGAGATCCCCAGTGAGTCTATTTTCGCTTGCTGTTGAGAAAGCTGTTGTTTAAGGTGCTCGTTCTCTTGAGAGGTTTGAGAAAGCTGTTGTTTAAGTTGTTCACTTTCTTGCTTGATTTGAGAAATTTTAAAAATATCAAAAAAGCTCATTTTCTGTTATCCCTTTCGCTTTAATAATATGTTCAAACGCTGTGGGCCTCAGCGCAAGAATACGATTTGACAAATATTAGAAGTTTGTCTATAATATGCTTAACAAGAGAACCGAAAGCTGGGTGAAGTCCAGCCGCCGGCAGATAGAACCAATAAAAAGTGGCGCCTTATCTTACCAGGACAGGGGCGCTACTTTTTGCGTTTCAAGATAGTAACAACAAGAGTAACGACCGCACAAAGCATAATTACAAAAGTAAAAAGATCGCTATATGTAACCATAGTACCAACCCCTTTCGTAAAGTCCGGCGCTGGCACATCGCCCCTTCGGTTCCCCGGTTAAGTATATTATAGCAACTCCAGAATCCCTAAAGGATCCAGATAAATAACGTACGGCTCCTGTATGATATACGGTCCGTATTTTTCTTTATAATAATCAATGGCTTCCTGCAGGAAAGCCTCTGTTATTTCCAGATATTCAGCAAACTCATACCGGTTACGGCAACCCGCTTTAAATGCCAGGATAAGATCTGTCAGCGCAAAAGCCTTTTTGTATGCCCAGATCCGTGCCCGGCGTTCCTGTTTCCGGTTGCTGGTAGATGTCTGATCTATGATGATGCCGGAACTTGTATAGTGATGTCCAAGCTCCTCGGCAAGAGTGCAGGTCTTTTCGGTTTCAGTAGCGGCTCTGTTGAGTGCTACAGTACCGTCACAGTACAGACCTTTGATGTTTGTACTGATAAAATCATAATCTATAACGTCTATTCCGTTCTGATCGGCTTCAGTCAGCAGTTCCTCATAATTCATTGCGTAACACCTCCAAAGCCATTGTATATGATTCCCTGTCCGATAAATCGGATCGGGATTTATTTTTTACGGTTTTTTACGAAAGCAGCAAACTGTTTGATTTCATCCAGTTCGTCCTCTGTGAACTCATCACCATCGAAGTGGGCGGCGAGCGTTTTGGGTGCTTCTTGAAGACCAAGGAGCTCATCAGCAGATACGTGTAAGTAATCAGAAATCTTTTTTATTGTACATACATTGGGTTCACGGCTTCCGCTTTCATATAAAGAATAGGTTGACTTTGCAACTCCAATATTTTCTGCTACTTCTTTCTGAGAACGACCTGCATTTATGCGAGCTGCCTTTAAGTTTTCATTAAAATTATCACCCATTTATATGTTCACCTCCTGTTGATTCTGATTATAGTTGCATTTCGAAAATCTGTCAATCAAAAAAGTTTGCAAAATGAAAAGAAAAGTGTTGACAAGTTTGCGAAAAGCAATTATATTATAATCACAGTTTGCGAAATGCAAACAAAGCAGAAAGGAGCGTTGTGATGTTTAAAAACTTAGATGCAGAACAGGCTCGGTTTTCTATGACGAATCAGCAGGTTGCAAACAAAATTGGAATCTCCAGAGTCTCATATGAAAATAAAAAGAAAACGGGCAAGTTTACTGCACTGGAAGCTAAAAAGCTTTGCAAAATGTTCAAGGTTAAGTTTGATTACTTATTTGCAACAGAAGGAGAGTGATGAAGATGGAGTAATTGAATGCTCCTGCTACCAAAAACAGCACCGCAACACAGAGAAGGGGGGGGTGGAGAGGAAAGTGAGCTTCTGGAAAAAGAAAGAGTATGAAGCCGAAAAGGAACGGTACGTCAGGGAACTCGCCAGAACAGTCCCTCTGAATTTGAACAGCTTAAATGCAATGACACTCGATCAGCTGAAAGAATTGACAGAGATCGGTGTAGCGATGCGGATATACCGGTGCTTTGAATGGCGACCAGATTGGTACAAGCCGTTTCGGCTGGACTATGACGAGAGTACAAAAAGCATACTTATATCTGAAGAAATGTTGATGTACGTCATACAGCTCGTAAATCCGGATCAGCCAAAGCGTAACATCGAGCTAATCAAAAACACCCATGAATAGAACATGGATAGGGTGTGGGGTGGGAAAAAGTTAACAGGGATTTTACAACAGAGAGGGGGGTGAGGATGATGGTGATGAACGGATACATGAATGAATCATCTGGATGTCTGCATCTGACAGTGACAAATTTGTCAGAGCTGAACGCTCTTTTGAAACAGGCAAAAGAAGAATCTGACCGACTGGCAAAAACAATCGATCAGATTCGCAGATTTGATATTCAGATCAAATTCAGTGAAGAACCTATTTCGGAGTAATACTCGAAGCGTCTTCGGTGATCAATATGATACTGATAAAGTAGACGATTGCCAGAATGAAGTTTTTTAAATCGGCAATGCTCCGATCTTCGTGCTTTCGAATGTAATGGGCTTCATCATTACCAAGCCAAGCGGATCGTTCGGCAAGGGTGGTAATTTGTGGCGAATCTATATAGTCTTTTATGCATTGGGCGAGAGGGGCTTTTTTGATAGATTCCTCATCTTCCGGATGTAAATGTATGGCAAAGTCTTTGACCAGAAATTCGAGGGCTTTTCGGTAACCTATACCGGCAATTTCGTCAAGATCGGAAGTTTCAGCGGCAAGAGCCTGGTTATAGATTTTGACGAATTGCGGGGATAGATTTTCGATGGCAGAGTCAAAAACTTCGGGGGTAAAACGATTCGGTTCAGAAGAAAGCAGACTATGAGCTTCATAGCAGATGGAGGACGAATACAATTCAGGATCCGATGCGATTTGATACCTTGTTATAAAAACTTCATTACATCCTGTACAAAAATTTATAACGCTGGCGAGAGAAGAAGAATTGAGAACGCTCGCAACATACACAGGACTGAGCGAAATTTTACATAACGGGCAAGAAGAGACGGGATCATATGAAAAATATGCATCATTATAGGATTCCATATTACAAGTAATTTTCTGGCGTTGTTTCATGGTAAGGTTCTCCTCATTTGTGTATTTCAAAAAAGTATACACCAATCCGCATGAGAGAATCAAGAAACGATAATGTACTGGCGAGAAAGGGGGTGGAGATGGTGATGGACAACAAACCGATGAAGCTGGAGATAACAAAAAAAGACAGCGGATACCAGATCAAGCTCGATGAAACAGCAATACGATATGTTGAACACTACAGCGTCGATCAGGCATCCGCACAGGGAAAGGCAGTACTGACGTTAAAAGTGCTGGTGGAATATCCCTAACTTAGAAAAAATTTGACCGCCAGCTGTTTAGCCAGCTCGGTAATTATGGGAAGAGAAGCACCGGATGCTTTCTTGCAGATATCTTTCCAAACGGAAGGGGTCTTTATATTAGCAAGAAATTCATGACCGGCGGGAGTGAGATCGTGGATGATCACCGCAGCACCACCATTGTAATAATGAACTCCCCGTATGAGACCGGACGCTTGAGCCTGGCGAATGTGGTACAGAATTTCGTCATGAGTAAATTCTGCCAGATATGGGATATTTAATGAATTTTTCGTATATTCCCACACTTCAGAAAAAGTGCATTTTGATTCGGCAGTAAGTAATATGCCACGAATGCAGCTTGGATTTAATTGCATAGTGAAAACTCCTTTCAAATATCATGGGCATGGCGGTGCCTTATGCGTAAAGAATAGGGGAAAATGCAGATTTATGCAAATGGAATTTACAACAGGAATGAGGTGAGACAATGGATATAAGGCAGCAGGCGGTGATCGCTATCGGTGTTGTATATCTGACAGCACTAATAGGCGTACCCGTAATGAAGAAAGTAGATCCGGATAACCATTGGTATCTGCCATATGTAATAGCGGTCTGTTTGGTGGTTACGTTGGTAGTGATCGTACATGTAAGTCAATACTGAGGGAGGGGAACATGAAACTTTGCGATGTACTGATGAAGATGAGTGAACAAGATTTTATCACACTGGTTATAGACTTCGGTGGGGTAGACTTCGAAGCAAATACGCAGGTTAAGGATATTCCGGACGTGCTGGCAGGGAGAGAGGTTTATCGTATTTCAGCACGGGACGATCAGCCGAAAATAATGCTCCAGTGAGAAAAATCATTTATCTGCAAAAATGCAGGAGGACGAAAAAGATGTTATTTAAAGAATTAGTGGAACTTACAAAGAGTGATCCGATGATTGAGGTCGTATTACCGATTGAGGGTATCGGTAGTGCGAAAGTACAGAAGTACAAAGAGGGCTGGCTGCGGGCTTTTGCAGATGGGGAAGGTGATGCACCTCTCTTCTGTGCGGCAACCGTGGAAAATATTTATCCGGTTGATGATATTTTACAGGTAAGGTTATCAATTTGCCCGCTCAATCCAGAATAGGAGGAACAAAAGAATGGTATTTAAAGAGTTGGTGGAGATTTTACCGAAAGATGTGCCGGTTACAGTCTCGTACAGGTTGGATGGCGTCAACCGGACAGAGACAACGCAGTCAGCCAGCAGCTGGATGGAGGTATTCAGAAGAACGCAGGGGTATGGTCCATCATTTGCAGCTGCCAGCGTGATCTGTGCAATGCCGGTTGACAAAACGCTCAGAGCGCAGCTGTATATTGACGGACTCAGTGAAAAATAAATATAAAAAATCCCTTACATTAGGGGACGTAAGGGACTTGGCTGGATTGTGTTACCAAGTAAATGCAAAACCATGATAACACAGATCCGGCAGAAAGGAAAGGGTAATATGCCATTTGATAAAACAGATGTACGGCAGGCACTGATTAAGGGGATAACGATCATGGCAGTGTTTTTCTCAATGCTCAGTCTGGCAAACATGTACAGAATCGTGCTGGAGGCTGACCTGTACGGGAACATAAACAGTTCGGCAATCATTTTTCTTGTATCCAATTTGTGGCTATCGCTGTTCGTAGCAGCCAATGGGATGCCGAAAATACTAAAGTGGCTTTTCCCATAAGCCACGCAAGGCCCACAGGCGGCAGCGTAGATCAGCCCGTGTGAACGGACGCTGTGGGTAGGTTCGATTCCTGCCCGGGTCATTTACCTGCACAACAATAACTGCATTTTCTTTCCCCTATAAGCGACATAGACACCGTGCAGGTGATGCGTGCCGGTCAGCGCATAAGTTTGGCCGGACGGGGCACACAACCCGCCCCGTTATGGATCTGTAGCTCAGGGGTATGAGCAGCGGTTTCCGGTACCGCGTGGCGGGGGTTCAAATCCATCCGGATCCACTCATCCATGGATAGAATTGCCGGGACGCCGGTAAAGATGATGGAGGTAACATGAAGAAATTTGAATTGACAACAGATTTTATCACTGCTTTTGGCATGAAGCTGTTCCGTATCAGAGCAACGGTAGCTTTCGGCAATGTAAAAGAGGGGGAGCTGGGTGGTTATGTAGAAAAAGAGGAGAATCTGGAGCAGGAAGGTAACGCATGGGTGTCCGGTAACGCATGGGTGTTCGGTAACGCACGGGTGTCCGGTGACGCACGGGTGTACGGTGACGCACAGGTGTCCGGTAACGCATGGGTGTTCGGTAACGCACGGGTGTCCGGTAACGCA
>ERZ1034969.429-NODE-429-length-25870-cov-11.543870_pt1 | contig 25870 bp, 23 predicted proteins | sample MGYA00520624_ERZ1034969 | MGnify/ENA primary metagenome ERZ1034969 (study PRJEB33766, sample SAMN09781776) | gut metagenome | biome: gut microbiome | host: Homo sapiens | place: Madagascar | study: EMG produced TPA metagenomics assembly of the PRJNA485056 data...
TCTTCACATTCTGCACACATATGGGGTTCGGAGGGGGCTCGAGGGCGCGTTGCGGCGATGGGGACTGCTCTTAGATGCCGGGATACTTCGGCCATGATTCGCAGAGCGAGACAGGCGGCTGTTCCAACTCAAACGGATAGGCGGGCATTTCGACGTATCGTAAACAGATTTGAGGCCTGCTTCTCCCTTACTGATGCAATACCTGCTTTTTACATTCGGTCGCTAGTATGCGATTTAGGTTAGGCGGGTTCAATCGCGGATGGCGAGGATGGCAAATGACTGCAATCGCCGACGGTTGACTATGTTTGCACGTTTTGCACGTCTACTGGTCTCGGCTCGGGTCGTCCGCGTAGGCTTATGGCGTTTGAGGAGGTTTGGCATGGGACGCGTGAAGCTTCATCTTGTGAGGTATATGGGTACGTACACCGCTCTGATGTTCGTCAGCTTCCTATTATGGCAAGCTGCCGGATGCCCCGCGGGAGCTTTAAGCGCAGGGGCTTCTGCTTGGGACGCTCCTTTTGCGGCGGGCACGGCCACAGCAGGCAATCCCCTGGCGCTTGCTTCCGATTTCCTTATCGAATTCTCTCTTGTGGCGTATCCGCTGTACTGCGCGATCAAGGGCTTTTGCAAGCGCATCTCGGGTCGCAAGGGCGGACTGCGCAGGGAGCAAAGGGCGTTCTATCACGACGCGCCTTCCGTTTCTGCCCACTAAAGGACTGCCCGACGTGTTTGTTGATGCTTTCGCCATGGTTTGCCTTGGGGCCTGCTGAAGGCTCGTTGGCGAAGTGGCATTCGCAACATGATTGCGTTCATGAGTTGGTATCTTCGCATGCCTGCATGGGGATGTTTGCGTAATCGCAAATGTCCCCTTTCTTGTTTTCGGTACCTGAATGCACGCTATTACGATATTTGCCCCGAATTGTCCGGACTCGTAAAATCACGTCAATGCATCGGAGCTCCGATATGGGCGATCATAGAGGCATAGGCATAGGCATAGGATGAGATGCTATAGAGTTTGCCGTGGCTCGTAAGCCCGCAAACCCGTAGGCCATCCCGCTAAACAATGACGAAAGGAACGGCGAATGAGCGCGGAGAACGCTTCGCAGATCAATGATTTGAGGTTCAAGGCGGAAAACGAGGACGGCGTTGTGCTGGTGTGCGAAGCTCTGCTTATGTTCGATAGCCCGTTTTTCGGGAAAAGCTACATCGTGTACACCGATGGCGGCACCGATGAGGACGGGTTCACGAACGTGTATGCGTCCTCCTACAACAAGGATACGCTGACGGTGCCCGAGGGCTCGGAGTTCGCGTCCATCGACCTATCCCCCATTGAGGACGACGAGGAGTGGAACATCATCCAGGAGCAGCTTGAGCGATATCAGCAGGCGGCGGGCGGCGCCGAGCCGCAAGACGGCGAGGACCCGATTCCGCTGATCACCAAGCTGAACAGCGGAGGCGGGCTGGAGCCTTCGTTCGAGTACCGCTTTGAGGACGGCAGCACGGTGACGTTTCTGATGGAGCTGAACAAGGAACCGGAAAACGAGCTTGACCTGGTGCGATTCAGCATGCCTGCAAGCGAGCACGAGCGTTTGGTGAACGCTTTCCTTCAGGAGCAGTTCGGAGGGTACGACCCCGCTGACTCCGGGCAGCAGCGCACCCGACAGGTTCTGGAAGCCATGGTGGTAAGCCGCGGCGAAGACGGGATGTGCGTGCTGGAGCCCCAGCAGTGCCACGTGTTCTACAAGCATCGCAACGACGCGCTGCAGGCATAACGCGAAAACGATAGAAGGGCAAAAGGACGAATCCTCGCAGGTTCGGCCTTTATCGTTGCGGTTTGCTATTGTTTGCTAATCGAAACACCATTGACTGAGGACGCCCATAGCCTGCGTGCGGCAACGTTGACAATCTCGAATCCGGCCAAAGCAGAGCAACAAAAGCCGCCCAATGGCAAGCAGCACCCTGCAGCAAGGACGCAACAGCTGACCCGGATATGCGCTGGGGAGTGAGCGCGTTTTTTCGCATACGGCGACCTAGTGGTTCGACAGCGGCGCTCAGGCCGCGCCCGCGCAGATTGCCGAGTACACGCAAGGCATGGGGCCACAGGAAGCGGATAGCGGACCTTTGCCCAAACGTAGGAAAGCCGCCTGTGGGCGGCTTTCCTGGTGTAGCGAGTTGTTTATGGAGCGGCCGGCTTTGCGCTTACAGGTGCAGGACGCGGTCCTTGATCTCTTGGGTGCGGCCCTGGTTCCAGAACTGGGTACCGATGTATCCGCAGGTACGACGCGCGACGTTGAGCTTCTCCTGGTCGCGGTTGCCGCACTTCGGGCATTCCCACACGAGCTTACCGTCGTCCTCGACGATCTGGATCTCGCCGTCGTAGCCGCATTCCTGACAGTAGTCCGACTTCGTGTTCAGCTCCGCGTACATGATGTTGTCGTAGATGTACTGCATGACGCGGATGACGGCCTTGAGGTTGTCCTGCATGTTGGGCACCTCGACGTAGCTGATGGCCCCACCAGGGGAAAGGCGCTGGAAGGCGCTTTCGAACTTCAGCTTGTCGAACGCGTCGATCTTCTCGGTGACGTGCACGTGGTAGCTGTTCGTGATGTAGCCCTTGTCCGTGATGCCCGGGATGATGCCGAAGCGGCGCTGCAGGGCCTTCGCGAACTTGTACGTGGTGGACTCGAGCGGCGTGCCGTACAGCGAGAAGTCGATGTTCGTGGCCGCCTTCCACTCGGCGCACTTGTCGTTCATATGCTGCATGACCTCCATGGCGAACGGAGTGCCCTCAGCGTCGGTGTGGCTGTGGCCCGTCATGTACCTGACGCACTCGTACAGGCCAGCGTAACCGAGGCTGATGGTGGAGTAGCCGCCGTAGAGCAGCTTGTCGATGGGCTCGCCCTTCTCAAGGCGTGCGAGCGCACCGTATTGCCACAGGATGGGCGCCGCGTCGGACAGCGTGCCCTTCAAGCGGTTATGGCGGCACATGAGGGCCTTGTAGCACAGCTCGAGACGCTCGTCGAAAATCTGCCAGAACTTGTTCATGTCGCCGTACGAGGAAAGTGCCACGTCAGGCAGGCTGATGGTGACAACGCCCTGGTTGAAGCGGCCGTAGTACTTCGGCTTGCCCGGCTGATAATTGCCGGCGTTTGCCACGTTGTCGTAGCCGTTGCCGGAGCGGTCGGGGGTGAGGAAGCTGCGGCAGCCCATGCAAGTGTAGCAGTCGCCGTTGCCCTCGGTCTCGCCCTTCGACAGCTTCAGCTCGCGCATCTTCTTCTCGGAGATGTAGTCGGGAACCATGCGCTTGGCCGTGCACTTCGCCGCCATCTTGGTGAGGTAGAAGTACGGGCTGTCCTCGGTGACGTTGTCTTCCTCAAGCACGTAGATGAGCTTGGGGAACGCCGGAGTGATCCACACGCCTTCCTCGTTTTTAACGCCCTCGTAGCGCTGGGCGAGCGTTTCCTCGATGATCATGGCGAGGTCACGCTTCTCCGCCTCGCTGCGCGCCTCGTTGAGGTACATGAATACGGTGACGAACGGCGCCTGGCCATTGGTGGTCATGAGCGTGACCACCTGGTATTGGATGGTTTGCACGCCGCGGCGGATTTCATCGCGCAGACGGCCCTCGACGACCTCGGTGATGCGGTCGGCATTGGCCTCGAGGCCCAGCGCGTTGATCTCCTGCAGTACCTGGCGGCGGATTTTCTGGCGGCTGACCTCGACGAACGGCGCGAGATGCGTCAGCGAGATGGACTGGCCGCCGTACTGGCAGCTGGCCACCTGGGCGATGATCTGCGTGGCGATGTTGCACGCGGTGGAGAAGCTGTGCGGGCGCTCGATGAGCGTGCCGGAGATGACGGTGCCGTTTTGCAGCATGTCCTCCAGGTTGACCAGGTCGCAGTTGTGCATGTGCTGCGCGAAGTAGTCGGAGTCGTGGAAGTGGATGATGCCCTCGTTGTGGGCCTCGACCACGTCGGCCGGCAGGAGCAGGCGCATGGTGATGTCCTTAGACACCTCGCCCGCCATGTAGTCGCGCTGCACGGAGTTGACCGTGGGGTTCTTGTTCGAGTTCTCCTGCTTGGCTTCCTCGTTGTTGCACTCGATGAGCGACAAGATCTTGTCGTCGGTGGTGTTGGACTGGCGCTTGAGCGTTTGGTTGTAGCGATAGATGATGTACTTGCGCGCGACGGAGTAACGGCCCTGCGCCATGATCTGGTTCTCGACCATGTCCTGGACCTCTTCCACGGACACGGTATGGCCCGAGCGGCTGCAAAGCCACTCGACGCTATGCGCCGCCAGCGCGATCTGGTCTTCGGTCAGGCGCTCCTCGGGAACGACGTCCCCGTTGGCACCCTTGATGGCGTTGACGATCTTGTTGATGTCGAACGTCGCCTCGGAGCCGCTGCGCTTGATGATCTTCATGCCGCTCACACCCTTCTTGCTTCTCGCGCAAGGTGCCTGGCGGGCGCCTTGCGGATTACCTTCATCCGAGCGCAAAAGGCCACACAGGGCATGACCTGCGCGTTCGGAAATTTCGTGAAAATTTGCGACCTCGTTGCGTTCGGGTCGCTTAGTCGGTGTCCCCATCATACGCTATTTTGCCCCAATATGTTGTGTTTTATTACGCTGAAAAATCCATGGATGGGGGTATAGGGTTGTTTTCCACCATGGCTGGAAAACCGCGAAACCCCCGGTCGCCATTCGTAAAGCGGCATTTTTCGAAAGCGTTTTCGGCAGTGGTTTTCCACCATCCAAAACAATGCGGATTTCGGCGAAAGGGGCGGCAAACGCATGGGTTTCGCGACACTTTCGCAAGAAGGGGTTGACGCGGGCGAGCTTCCGGCTAGGGGCAAGGCGAGGCGAGAGCGAGCGGGACGAGCGATGGCCCAAACTGTCTTTCCGAAGCCGACGCCGGGCCGGCGACCATGACGGCGACAGCAAATGAAGCCGCTGTTCCCAAAGTGCGCTTTCCAGATCAGGCGCTGGCGCCGATGACGGCGTGAAGCAGAGAGTCGGACGCTGTTTTCGCCCGCTTCTGCGCAAAACCGCCCAGAAGATGCCTTCTATTGTTAAAAAATTTCGCGAACCGCAAGTCACCGATGACATACCCGGTACGCGTGCTTAGTATAGGTTTATTTCAAGAGCGCCTTGCCGCCCGGCGGGCTGGAAGACCGTGCGGCAGGCGATGCGGGAGGATCGGCATCATGGATACAGAAAAACGCGCAAATTGCGCGACGGCGGACGAGACCGCCGGTTCGACGCTTGATGAGAAGCGCATCGCGAACAAGCTTGCCATCGTAGGGGTTGCCGGCAACGTGGCATTGTCGGCGTTCAAGCTGTTTGCAGGCATATTCGGCAACTCGGCAGCTATGGTCTCGGACGCCGTGCACTCGCTGTCCGACGTGTTCGCCACCGCCATCGCGTTCCTGGGCGTAAGGATCTCGCAACGCGATGCGGACGAGAGCCACCCCTACGGCCACGAGCGTTTCGAATGCCTGGCATCCATGGCGCTTGGCCTGATATTGGCGGCAACGGGCGCAGGCATCGGGTTCGCTTCGATCCAATCGATTGCAACGGGCGCATATCAGCACGCGACGGCGCCCGGCTGGCTGGCGCTATCGGCCGCGGTGGTGAGCATCGTCGCGAAGGAGGGCATGTTCTGGTACACGCGGCACTGGGCGCGCATCATGAACTCCGACGCGTTCATGGCCGACGCCTGGCATCACCGCTCCGACGCGCTGTCGTCAGTCGGCGCGCTTGCGGGCATCGGCGGCGCCATGCTCGGTTGGGGCGTATGCGACCCGCTGGCATCCATCGTCATCTGCCTGATCATCTTCAAAGTGGCCTTCGAGGTGCTGCGCGATGCCGTGGACAAGGTGACGGACACGCCGTGCGCGCCCACGTTCGAGCTTGAGGTGCGCGATTGCATCCTGGCGCAGGACGGGGTGATGCGCATCGACGCGCTTCGCACGCGCAAGTTCGGCAACAAAGTATATGTAGACGCCGAGATCGCCGTTGACGGGCAGCTGCGGCTGGTGGATGCCCACGCGATAGCCGAACGCACCCACGATGCCGTCGAGCAGGGCTTCCCCACCGTGAAGCACATCATGATCCACGAGAATCCTGCGTAAGGGCTGCGAATGCGAGGGCTTTTGCGGGAGAGTTACGAGGGGGCGCGGCGTGCCCGCAAGCGCTGTCGGGAGAGCAAAGGCGAGCCGCGCTGCCGGAATGCAGCTGGAGCGCTGCCGACGCGATAAAGGGCGGGCACGACGATGGCAGTCAAACCAGCAAGCGTCACTGAGACATCTGGGGGCAATGGCCCTGGGGATCGTCGGCGTGTTGCGAGGATAGGGATTCCGATTGCGCAGGCTACGGGGATTCGCATATAACCAGGTGGGAGAGCCGTCAAGGATAGAGGCAACCTGCAGTTGCGGGCGCCGGCATCGAAAATGCAAACTGAAAACGGTTCCGCAACCGGGCTTGACGGAGTACCTTGGAAAGCGGATTTGGGGCAGGTGGCTTGCCCGCGAATCTTCGATTCGGATAATGCCCTGGAAGGAGCCGCATGGATAAGGGAATCGCCCGACGATTGGCCGCTCGACGCAAGCAAGCGGGGCTGTCGCAGGAAGCACTGGCGGACAAGCTGGGCGTGAGCCGCCAAGCGGTATCGAAATGGGAACGCGCCGAAAGCCTGCCGGATACGGACAACCTTATCGCACTGGCGGCTTTGTATGGTTTGACACTTGACGAGCTGTTATGGAGGGAGACCGGCGAAAACGATTCGCGGGTCTCGCAGCCCGCGTCGGATGCGGCGGAAACGTCGGGAGCGAGCGCCGGCGAAGACTTTTCACAAGGGGAGCCAGATGCCGCAGAGGACGACCGCGACGACGGTAGGCGCGATTCCGTAGCGAACGACGACCAAGCCGAAGCCAGCACAGACGACGCTACTTTCGGATTCAGCCGCAACGACAACGACGCCGAAAGCGGTAAGAACGACGGGGCCGACGAAGGCGATGATTACGCCCATGTCTCGTTTCGCGATGGGATTCATGTTCGCGATACGAAAAAGGGAGAAGAGGTGCACATCGGCTGGAGCGGCGTACATGTGGCCAACCGCAAAAAGGGCGGGGAAGTGCACGTGGGATGGGATGGCGTGCATGTCGAGCAGCCGAATGCAAGCGGAACCGCCGACGATCCCAAATCCGTGCACATTGACAGCAGCGGCGTGATCATCGGCGAACAATATTTCGAGAACTGGCACGAGGCGCACAAAGCATTCGGGCGCAAACCCGAACGAGCTTGGCGCAGCTTCCCCTTCCCGCTGGTGGTTTTGGTTGCCTATGTCTTGCTGGGACTACTCGCCAACGCATGGCTTCCCGGGCTGATGCTCGCCTTCGCCGTACCGGCATACTACGTTATCGGCAACGCATGGGAGAAACGAAGGCTATCGCGCCTGATAGGCGGCTTGTATCCGATCGGCGCCATTGCCTGGTTCTGCTGGATGGCATTCGCGCTCGATCAGGCACATCCCGCATGGGTCGTGTTTTTGACCATTCCCGTAGTCGAGATCCTTTGCGCCTGGAGCAGGAAGACGTGGGAGCGTCGCCGAAAAACGAAAACGAGCGGCCAATAGCAAAGGGAGCCTTACGGCGGTTTGCGAAATGCAACCCAAGCGATGCCGGGCCATACGAGAACGCTGGTTAGGCGAATCGTCGGCGTGTTGCGGGGATGAGCCGGGGGCGCTTCCCTATTCGCTATACTGGGGCGCATGGCAAGTTACCAACATATATCGCATGGGTTCGAGCCCGTATTCGACGAACGTTCGCGGATTTTGGTGCTGGGGTCGTTTCCCTCGGTCCTCTCGCGCGAGAACGCGTTCTACTACGGCAACCCGCAAAACCGCTTCTGGCGCGTGATGGCCGCATGTTTGAGCGAGCCCGTGCCGCAAAACGAGGGCGGATTGAGCGATAACGGACGGCCCTTGACGCTTGAGGAGTCGATTGCGGCGAAGAAACGGATGTTGCTTGAGCACGGCATCGCCTTATGGGATGTCATAGCCTCGTGCGACATCAAGGGATCGAGCGACGCAAGCATCAAGAACGTAGTCCCCGCGCAAGTCGAGCGCGTGCTGGAAACGGCGCATATCGGCGCCGTGATCTGCAACGGAGGCACGGCCGGGCGGCTGTACAAGCGTTACCTGCAATGGCAGGTGGGGCTGGCAGCGCACGTGCTTCCCTCGACGAGCCCCGCGAACGCGGCTTGGCAGCTGAAGCGTTTGACGGCGCGCTGGCAAGAAGAGCTGCTACCGCTTTTGGAAGCCGCGGAAACCGGGGCACTGGGCGAGGTTCCGTCTCCCAGCAGCGTCAAGCGCGGGTTTGTGACGGCTGGCGCGAAAGCCGGGGCGACTGGCGAAAGCCGCGTTGACGTCGTCACCGTGCGCGTCCCTTCCCCACCCGCATCGAACTATGCGGTGCACAAAAGCATGCAAGGCAACAAGCGGGCGAACACAAAACCCGAGCTGCTGGTGCGCGAGCGTCTGCGGAAGGCGGGGCTGACGGGCTATCGGCTGCAATGGAAGGTGCCCGGACATCCCGATATCGCGTGGCCGGGCAAACGCGTTGCGATCGAGGTGCGGGGCTGTTTTTGGCATCGCTGTCCGCATTGCAAACCGAGCGCGCCGAAGAAGAACGTCGAGTATTGGGAGGCGAAATTCGCCCGTAACGTCGAACGCGACGCCGAGAACGTGCACAAGCTCGAGGAAATGAGCTGGCGCGTGCACGTGATCTGGGAGTGTCAGCTGAAGAAGAACGCCATCGACGCCACGATGGCTGATTTGCTGCCGAAGCTTGCGGCCGAGCTGGGAAAAGAGCTTGCCTCCGACAGCGATTGCGCGGTCGCGCAAAACAGCGAAGCGCGGACCCAGAGCAAAGGCACTGCGAATGCACAAGTGAAACGAACCTCTGACACCTCGCGGGCCGCAGATTCCGCAGAAGCAGGCGGCGCCGCAGAGGCGACCGGCCACTTGATATCGCCGCAAAACGGCAAGAAGACGTGCGCGGGAATGTCAGATCGCGCCGCAGGGGCGTTCGACCGCCGGGTATCGTCGCAAGACGGCAAGGAGTCGCTTGCGGAGACGCCGGACGCATCCGAAACCGAGCAGCAAGGCAACGCAAACCCCGCAACGAGCAAACACCATTTCATGTACGTGATCGAGTGCGCCGATGGCAGCCTGTACACCGGGTACTCCCCTGACGTGCAGGCGCGATTCGCCGCGCATCAAGCGGGCACGGGCGCGAAGTACACGCGCGGGCGCGGGCCGCTGAACCTACTGGCCGTAGCCAAATTCGCCACCAAGCACGATGCCATGAGCGCAGAGTACCGCTTCAAGCGCCTAAACCGCGGCCGCAAAGACGAGCTATTGGCGAAAGCCGCCGACCCTGAAACCGATTTTGCCAAACTGCTTCAGAAGGAATTCGAGCTTTAGGAAGGCGGGCGGCGCATCGAGCGGATGACGCCGCCCGCCGAGAAACTCGCGCATCATAACAGCTCGCAAAACTCACAGCCCCGTCCTTAAACGCGCCTCAGGACAACGGTCATTGAGCTGGGCGCATTCGCCAACCGGATACTAGGAGCTGAAAATCGCGCCTTCCAAGATGCCCTGCCCGGCAACAGGAATGGAGCTTGCGGGAACGTCGCGGGAGTTTGCGGCAACTTCGGCAAAGTATTTACGAGGATTGTCCGGCATATCCACAAGCTCGGGAAGTCTTAGCCCGCGAATACAACAGCGCATTCGAGGACGGACCTGGCGCACGATTAACTGTGCGCCAGGTCGTACAGTTCGCGAACGTCCTTGGGCAGGCCGTCGGGGATCATCTTGGCCAGGCGCTCTTCCCCGCCGTCGTTTTGAGCGGTTTCGTAGTACCAGCACTTGAACTTCACCATGGCGAGGGCCTTTTGAAGGCGCGCAATCTCCTGTTCGGTCCGGGCTTTGCGCACTTCGAAGAGCTGCTTTCGCTCGGCGTACGTGGATGGGCCCTCTTGGACCATGTCGACGAAGCGCTTGATGTCCTTGATCTCGAGACCCGTCTTCTTGAGGCACTCGATGACGCGAAGCAGCTCGAGCTCACCTTCGCCGAACCGGCGGATGTTGCCTGCGCGCTCTAGGTTGGGGAACAGGCCTTCCTTGTCGTAATAGCGCAACGTGGATACCGGGATATCGAACATCTCTGAGACCTGCCCGATCGTGTACATGGCGGCTTCCTTCCGGGAGTGTCTTGACCTAAAGTGAGGTTTAAGGAATTGCGACGCGTTCATGATACCATCTGCGCGCGTGCGGAGCGACGAGCAACGTCATACCGCCCGTCGCTTACCCCTCACGCACTGGCGCAACGCAAAACGCCGTATGCGGAACAGCAGGCGATTTGCGCCCGCTGTCCCGCTTTCAGCTGCCTTGTTTAGCCCTTCATCAGCGTAACCGCGATGGTGTTCAGGTAGTCGAGCGCGCCCGCTTTGACGGCCGCCCTGTCGCCGCGAGCGTATTCGTTTTCGCAGGCGATCCAGTCCGCCCACGCCTCGCGCGTGCAGGTCATTCCGTGCATATCCTTGATAACCACCCCGGGCGTTTTGCCGATCATGGCTTGCCACCAAATCATATCGTGCATGTACTCAAGTTGCTCGGGAGTCCACGAGGCAAGCAGGCATGCCGGCAACGCATCGTGGCAATCGCGCACCATGCCGGGAATGGAGAGGTAGACCCTCCCGCCCGGCTTCACGTAAGGAAGAAGCTTTTCTCCGAGATACCGCGGATCGCGGCCGAAATAGTTGTAGGAGTCGATGCTTACCACTGCGTCGAAGAACCCGTGTTCAAACGGCAAGCCTTCCGCCGCATCGGCCTTGACAGGATGGATTTGCCCATCCGGCACGCCCATTCGGCGAAAGAAAGCGCGGTTTTCGGCGGGGTCGCTCCACAAGTCGACGGCGTAAACGTCAAGCCCGTACTCTCGCGCAAGCATCACGCTTGTGATGCCGGAGCCGGATCCGAGGTCGCATACGCGCGAGCCTTTTGCGAGATCGGTACCCTGAAGCAACTCCTCGCAGAGTTTAAGCGGGTTGGGCCCCATGATCTTTGAGCGGACGAGATTGATATCGAAGCTGTTCGCTTTTGGGAAGTTGTTCATTGTTGTTCCTGTTCGTTGTGATGATAGTGAAACAGGTATGGAACGGCGCAATAACGCGGGACCTTAATGCGGCCTTCTTTGAAGCGCTATGCAATTAACCGTTCCCTAAAGAACAATAACCAAAAAGACATCCCCTAAGGTGTGTTCGTTTGAGGCCTTTTGCCTCCCTTGGACGCGGCACGCTGCAGCCACGACGACCGCACTCGTTTTTCCGCATCCGAATGGATTCACATTACCACGTTTTCCAGTAGATTTTCAGTCTTGTTCCATCCGTGAAATCGATGTATTAGGCATTATCCGACAAATAGAAGGAGTGCCATGAACGCATTATTCCCGCTTCCGAAAACCTTGCTGGAGCAAGGCTCAGTCCCTTCGCAGACGATAGATGCACTACGATCCCATGGGATAGACCTTTCCCCAACGCAGATTTCGCAATTAGAAACGCACCGAAAAGAACTGCTGGCAGAGCACGAACGCTTTGAGTTCGACACGTGGGGGCTTCGCGTCTTGCTTGAGGAGCTTGCAAGTAGTGAGACGATCTGCCCGGACGAATTCGCAGACGTGGCCCAGTCGGCGATCACCTTGTTCTATGAAGTTCGCGATGCGGTCGATCCCGCTATCAGCGACGAGGAAATTGCAGAGTCCATCGTTGGCGAAATCGTTCAAAAGCAGGGCTGCGTCGAATGCCTCGACTCATTTGAGCTTGCCTCTTCCTTGTCCAAGCAACCCTCACTTGCTGAGGAGCTCGCACAAGACGAAGCGGAATCAACTTATTGCTGGAACAGCGAAGACTGGGAGTACGACGAATTTGCGTCCGGGTGGGATGGCGAAGCATGGGAGGACGACTGTGAGTAACCGCGCAGATTCCCTAGCGAACCGAGCTCAACACAAGATTCGGGAAAGAGCCCTTGCGAACTTCGACTATCTATATCGCAAGCTCATTCGGCTTTACACCATGGGAAGCACGGGGTCGGTTTCGAAACTCGAGGCCGCTCAGCTTTTCGAGTCGCTGTCATTTGTGCTGGAGATTTGCGGCGACAGCAATCCTGACGCGCTGGAAACATTAGCCGAGCAGAATCCGGACGCGCTCTTTCAGCGCAAACAAGCCGAACTGTCAACTCGCATCGACCGCGCCCTAGAGACGTGGCGTGCGATTTGCGTGACCATGCCTCCCATCAACAACGTTGCGCTTCGCGATTCGCTTGCGAACATCGGGAACCTCAAAGCGCTTTACGACACCTACTTCGCCGCGCACGAAGTGCCGCTGGACAATCTTCAGTACCAGCTGAGCTCCCCCGTCAGCGAGAACCTTCTTGGAATCGAATACGTTCAAGCGTGGCTCGATCAGCTTTTAACTGAAACGAGCTTTATTTCGCAGTTCACAACGGAAAGCTGCGTGGCCGTGCTTGAGCGAGCGTGTCCCGACTACAAAGGGTTGCACGTGAACCTTTACGACCTGCTTGCGCCCCATGAAAACCAACTTGAGCGCAAAACTAGTCCGCTGTAGCGAAAGAGCGTTCACGCTTCCGAGGGAAAGCGCCGTTTTCCAGCGGTGGCGGCATCATGCGCTTCGCGCGATAATGGAAGCCTGCTGGTCAACCGTTTTGGAGGCGCATCGTGCAACTTTGGCTTGTTGCGGCTTTTGCGTCCGCGCTGTTCGCGGGCATTGTTTCCATCCTTGCCAAGTGCGGTATCAAAACCATTGATTCCGATGTTGCCACAGCGCTTCGCACCTGCGTTGTGGCCGTTTTCACGTGGGTGATGGTGGCGGTCGCGGGCTCGGCAGGGACGATTGGCGACATCTCGCCGAAGTCGTGGCTGTTCCTTGCGCTATCAGGTTTGGCAACGGGCGGTTCGTGGATCTGCTATTTCAAGGCGCTTTCAGTCGGCGACGTTAACAAGGTCGTGCCCATCGATAAATCGAGCACGCTCATGGCCGTGGTGCTTTCCATCGTGCTGTTCAACGAAACCGGCGATTTGGGCCTGCGACTTGCCGGCACCGCCGTGGCGACTGCGGGAACGTTCCTGATGATCGAGAGGAAATCCGCCAACGCGAACGGAGCGAACGACCGCGATTACCGTGCCAGCATTGCCTATGCCCTGGCCGCCGCTGTGTTCGCCGCGCTTACCTCGGTGCTGGCGAAGGTGGGTATTGAAGGGGTTGAAAGCAACTTGGCCACCGCCATCCGCACGATGTTCGTGCTTGCCATGGCGTGGACGATGGTTGCGGGCAAGGAAAAGATGGGGCTGGTCAAGGGGGCGAACCGGCGCGAGCTTGCGTTTCTGGCGGCGTCGGGCCTGGCTACCGGCGCGTCGTGGTTATGCTACTACTACGCCATACAGATGGGCCAGGTCAGCGTGGTGGTTCAGGTCGACAAGCTGTCGCTTTTGGTTTCGATCGCCTTCGCCACGGTCGTGTTTGGCGAACGACTTTCGAAGCGCGGTGCAATTGGCTTGGCGCTCATTGTAGTGGGCACGGCGCTTGTTGCGGCGTGCGGGTGAGGGGATGGGGGTCGCCGGCAGAACATAAGGGTCCGCGAAAGGGCCTTCGCCAGACCGAGAACCCTGCAAAAGGTCTTCACCGAGCGGAGGACCCCGAAACCGCTTTGGCCGCACAGACGGATCCGCCCGTACGGCCTTCGCGTTCTCGACAACCCTTATTCTCGGATCGATGCACGGCGGTTTTTCGTCTCGCAACCAGCCGTTGCTAGGATATGCGACCCATCGCGCGTATGCTGGCACCATCGAAACAACCCCGCCGAGAGGAGCACTCATGGCCTTCGCAGAAAAACTCGTCGCCGTGCGGCGCGCGCACAACCTTACGCAAGACCAGCTTGCCGAGAAGCTCTACGTAACCCGCCAAGCCGTCAGCCGCTGGGAGCGCGGCGAGGTCACGCCGGGAATCGACATGATGAAGCTCATTGCCGCCGTCACCGGCGAGCCGCTGGCCCATCTGCTTGAGATGCCCGAGCATTATTGCGAAAGCTGCGGCATGTACCTCACGCCCGACGACTGCGGGACCGACGCCGCCGGCAACAAGACCGACCATTACTGCAAGTGGTGCTACGACCGCGGCGACTACACCTATGAAACCACCATGGAAGCCATGATCGAAGACTGCGCGCCGCGACTGGCGAAGAACACGGGCATGACGCTTGACGAGGCGGTCTCGCTTATGGGGGCGGTTTTGCCCCAGCTTGAGCGCTGGCGCGCCGTGCGCGAAAACGAGCAGCGCTACGGAGCGGAAGCGCGCGAACGATATGGCGACGAGGCCGTTGACGCTGCGAACGAAAGAATCCTCGACATGGACCCTGCCACCTGGAACGATATGAAAGAGCTGGAAAAGGCCATCCTGGGCCAGCTTTCCATCGCGCTGAGCGATGGCGATGCAACCGGCATCGAGGCCGCGAAACTTGCGCAGATACATCGCCGTTGGATCGGCCTGCAATGGGGAACCGAGCCCGAACGGGATATCTACCTGGGACTTGTGCGCGGCTATCTGGCAGACCCCCGATTCGTTTCATACTACGACGAGCCGTGCGGCAAAGGAGCGACGGCGTTTCTGGTTAAAGCCGCGGAAGGTGCGTTGGGGGAATAGCCCGGCAATATCGCAGGGCCTTTTGCAAAACGCAAAGGGCCCTGCAGCTGCACGCTTTAGCGCCAGCCGTAGCCTTTTGCGTGCCGCGCCACCAGGCCGATGGTCAGGACGCTGGCAGCGGTCTCCGCCACGATGATCGACCACCAGATGCTGTCCGCACCGAAGACCACGGGCAGCAAGATAACCGAACCGAGCTCGAAGACGAACGTATGGACGAAGGAGATCAACGCCGAGATCTTGCCGTTCTCGACCGCCGTGAACATGACCGAGCCGAAATAGGTCACGCCCATCAGCAGGAACGCGATGCTGTACGTGCGGAACGCGTGGACCGTCAGCGCCATCAACGCGCCGTCGTAACCCGTGAAAGCAAACGCCAACGGCTGCGCCAAAAGCTGAGCGACCAAGAACGCCCCGATGCCCATCGCCACCGTAAGCGTGGCGCCGTTGCCGAACAAGCTGCGCTTCTCGTGGTTGCTTCCCGCACCGTGCTGATAGCTCATCAACGGCGCCATGCCCTCGGTAAGGCCGCCGAACGCCGCGCCGATCAGCATCGATGCGTACTCGATGACCGCATAGGCGGCAACGCCGTCGGGGCCGAACAGGTTCATGAGCTGCAGGTTGTACGCCGCGGCGACCACCGACATGGCGGCGCATCCAACCATCTCGGAAACGCCGTTGGCGATCGAGCGCGGCAAGACGCCTTGCACCCAGCGAGGACGCACGAGCTTCAAAACGCCGACTTTGCCCCGTGCGAACAGGACGACCATGAGCGTTGCCGACGAATACTCGGCGATGCAGGTTGCCGTGGCGGCGCCCTCGATCCCCATGCCGAACACGCCCATGAGCACGGCATCCAAGCCGATGTTGACCACGCCCGCGGTAAGCGACGACAGGAACCCGAAGCCGGGCTTGCCCGCCACGGAGCAGAACATCTCGAACACATAGGTGAGCATGAACATCGGCAGGCAAAGGAACGCGATCCTGCCGTATGTTGCGGCCATAGGCGCCATCTCGGCGGAAGCACCGAGCAGCACGACCGCTTCGTCCATGAACGCCATGCCCAGAACGGAACAAACCACACCGGCTATAAACGTCGTCCAGACTATGAGCGAGAACGCGCGATTCGCGCCCTTCCCGTCGCCGGCGCCCAGAAGCTGCCCAACGACCGCACTGCCGCCCGAGCCCATCATGATGCCCAACGCAGACAGGATAACGGTGAACGGCAAGACGATGGTCATCGAGGCCAGCGCATCTTTGCCGACCAGATTGGAGACGAACAGGCCGTCGATGATGCCGTATGCCGAGCTGACGAGCATCATGGCCATGGTCGGCAACGTGTATTTCAATAGCTTGCTTTTCGTGAAATGTTGCGAAAGGACATCCATGCCTTTGATCCCTCTTACGGTCGTGACGGTGTTTCGAGTCGAACTGACGACCGGTCATAGTAGTCTAACCATTGACTGTTTAGTCTATTGTTTGACCTTTGTCACCAATCAAGCATGGAAACCACACAACGCGGGAACGAAACATCAGGGACTTGGCGAAGGGATGCGCCGACCACCTTACTCGATAAGGCCGAGGGCCGGGGCTATGACCTTCGTGTAAAACACCAGCCAGATGGTCGAGACGCAGAAGCCGCCCAGGACGTCGCTGGCGTAATGAACCCCCAGGTAGATGCGGCTTATGCCGACCATCACGATGACCAGCGCGAACAGGCACATCAGCGCGATGCGACGACGCGGGTTGCGCTCGTAGCGCCACACGCACCACGCCAGCAGGCCGAAAACGGCCATCGCGGCCATGGAATGCCCCGAGGGGAAGCTGAACCCGGATGCGTCCGCCAGGCGCAGCACCTCGGGGCGCGGACGTTGGATGACGAACTTCATCGCCTGGTTCAGCAGCACGACCAGGCCTAGGTTCAGCACGTTGCACCAGCCCGGACGCTTGACCGGCGTGAAGGCCGCGGCTACGCCAAGCACCACCAGCAACGTCACCGGCGTGGCCAGCGCCGAGAAGCTTTCCATGATGGGCGTGAGCCAGGGTTGGCGCAGGTGCTCGCCGAACAGCCACCACGCTGCCGCATCGAGCTTCATGTTCTCCTTGTCGAGCACGTTCTCCAGCAGCATCACCAGCACGATGGCGCACACCGAGGTCACCACCAGCGTGCGGTTCTCCTTAACGTAATGCGCAAGGCTACGCGCGGCCTGGCTAATCCCCGATGCGTTTCCCACCCTGTTCAACTCCTTCGCCCGGCCACCTGGGCCGATGTCGCAAACCGAAAGCATGATAAGGGGTAGGGCGGCCCAGGCCGCCCTACCCCTTGGATTTCGCCAATGCGAAGAATAGCGCATATGCAGCCACGCACGGCATTTCGGCAACGACTCGTTATGCGCGCGGCAGCGGTTTCGCGCGTACCCGCAGCATGAGCTTCGCTTGTCATCCCGGCAGCGGTTTCGCGCACCCGCGGCATGAGCTTCGTCCGTCACCGCGACGCGAACCCAGCGCAGTCCCGTTGCGTGCGCTTCGTCCGTCACCGCGACGCGAGCGCACCCATTCCCGCGGTAGCGGCTTCACGCTCCAGAACGCCACGTTCATGATGACCGCGATGAGAGCGACCGCGGCAGATGTTCCCCGAAATCCCGCGGTCTGGGGGAAATCTTGGTTGCGATGTTGCCGGCAAGGCATCACCTTGGGCCTTTCCCTGGTCTTATCCCGCCGTCCTCTATTATGATGGGTAGGTAATCGAATTCACAAATCGGCAGATTCAATCGGCAAGCCCTCAAGATACGGCCCGTCCCGACATGCAAGCGGGAAGTATCGCGCCGACCTTCGGCGGCCTCGTCTCGAAGCCGCGCGAAGGCGCGCGCCCATCTTGGGGAGGGGCGGCAAAACCGCACGCAGGCGAAAGGCGGCATCCCATGGTACGCGTTATCACGGACTCAACGTCATCCATCCCCGTTGATGTCAGGAACGACCTCGACATCGAGGTGATCTCGCTGATCATCAACCGCGCCGGGCAAAGCTACGTCGAGGCCGAAACCGACCTGGACGCCTTCTACCAGGACATTTACGAGATGATCGACGACATCCCGACCTCAAGCCAGCCTTCGCAGCAAGACGTTCGGGACGCGCTGGAGCGCATCCAGGCCGACGGCAACGACGTGCTCGGCGTCTTCATCAGCAGCAAGATGTCCGGCACCTTCGAAACCTTCCTGCGCATCGCGAAGGAGGTTGCCGCCGAGCACCCCGGGTTCAAATTCGCCGCCATCGACAGCATGACCAACTGCATGGAGCTGGGCCACGCGGTGGTCGCGGGCGCAAAAGCGGCGAAAGAGGGTCTGAACCTGGAAGCTTGCGCTGCCGCAGCCGAGGAAAGCCTGCACTCCTCGCGCTTTTTGTTCACCCCGGAATCCTTGAGATTCCTTGAGAAGGGCGGGCGCATCGGGAAGGCCGCTGCCCTGATCGGCGGCGTCATCAACATCACGCCCATCCTGACCGTCAAAGACGGCGAGGCCGCAACGGCGGCGAAGACCCGTTCGCAAAAGAAGGCCATGGCGAAAATCGTCAAGCTTTTCGAAGAGGACATCGCCGCCTACGGGCTGAAGAACCTGGTCGTTCACTACATCGGCTCGAAGATCCCGGCGGAGAAATGGGCCGAAGAGGTTATCAACCCCCTTATCGGGTTCAAAACCAGGGTGGTTCCCGCAAGCCCCGTCATCGGCGTGCACGTAGGACCCGCCGTGGGAATCGCGTACGAATGCAAGCAGCGCATAGAAGGCAAGTTCACCAGCGCCTCCCCCGAAGTAGTCATCTAGCGCCTCTGCCACTTCGGGGACGTAGCACTATGTGTCCGGTTGAGGTCCGAGCCTCGATCCGTCCCCAATCCCGATATTTCGGATACATGGAACTTGAGGGACGTAGTACTATGCGTCCGAGACGCTCGAAGGCGACACGCCCGCGGGCTTTATAGGAGGCGGGTGACTTTGTCGGCCGCCTCTTTTTGCGCCACGAGCCAAAACGATACGTTGACCTCGGGATCTGCGATGGGGATGTTCACGCGATTCTCGCCAAGGTCGCGATAACGGCGCTCGATGCTCACATCGGTCGAAAAGCACGGGAGCATCGACGTACGGATGAGCTCATCAAGGGCAAACTCGTCATCCTGCACGAGGAAACGCGATGCCGGAAGGCGCTTTCGCACGACGTCGTTCCAAAACCCCAGGTCGGTTCCCAAAAGGAAGTTGAATCCGTTCATATCCTGGAGCGACACCCGCTCCCGCCCCGCCAGCGCATGGTCGCGCGGCACGCACAGGAACAGGTGCTCGTCCATAACGTGCGAGCAAACAACCCCTTCCCTGTTCGGACGATACGGCAGCACCGCCGCATCGCAATCCCCTGCCGCCAGCGCCTCGCGCGTTTTCTCCAGGTTCGCCACGCGCGTGGTGAGCGCCATGTCGGGATACCGCTGCGATACACGCGGCGCCAGCACCCAAAGCGGGGCCGGAGCGCACGAGATAAGGTCGATGGTTCGCAGGCTGCGATCATAAGCGCGGACCTCCGCGACCGAGGCGTCGATCTCGCGCAAGATGCGCCGAGCCCCGGCAACGGCAAGACGGCCGGCCTCGTTGAGCTCCACCTTGTTCTTGCCGTGCACGAACAGCTCAACGCCGTAGCAGCGCTCGATGCGCTGCATGGCACGGGCGACCGTGGGCGTCGACACGTAGAAACGCCGGGCAACCTCCGAAAACGATTCCAGTTCGCCAACGGCCACCAGCTGCTTGAGTTCCGTGACGTTCATGAGCTTCACCTTTCATTATCCGTTAAGCGGTTTGCAGGTTATCTGCACTTAGCAGCAGGTTATCGCTCCTATAGTTTCCTTATCAGCTGATTCAGCATTTCATATAGAGAAAGGGAAACTCATGCAGTACATAACCTTCAACAACGGCGTGAAGATACCGCAGGCAGGCCTTGGCACGTATCTGCTGGCCCCCGACGATGCGCAAGCTTCCGTTTCCTTCGCGCTGGACAACGGCTACGAGCTCGTCGACACGGCGAACGCCTACGTGAACGAACGCGCCGTTGGGCGAGGTATGCGCGATTCCAGTCGCGCACGCGAGGAGATCTTCCTTGAGACGAAGCTGTGGCCGTGCTTCTACGAATCCGACACCGCCGTGGACGAGACGCTCGAGCGCCTAGGCACCGACTACATCGACCTGATGATCCTGCACCAGCCCGCAGGCGATTATCTTGCCGGCTACGCGAAGCTGGAGGCGGCGTACAAAGCCGGCAAGCTGCGCTCCATCGGCATCTCGAACTTCAACGAGGCCGAGATCGAGAACCTGCTTGCGCATTGCGAGGTAGCCCCGGCGCTGATCCAGGTGGAATGCCACCCCTATTTCCCGCAAACCCAGCTGAAAGCGCTTCTTGCAAAGCATGACATCGCGCTGCAGGCGTGGTATCCGCTGGGCGGGCGCGACAACAAGAGCATCCTTGAAGAGCCCGCCATCCTGGAGCTTGCCGCAAAACACGGCAAAACCGCGGCGCAGATCATCATGCGCTGGCATGTGCAGCAGGACAACATCGTCATCCCCGGCTCGAAAACGCCTGCGCATATCCTCGACAACATCGACATCTTCGACTTCGAGCTCGATGAGCAGGACATGCATGCAATCGCCGGGCTCGAGCAAGGCAAACCCCTTTATGAGCGCACGCCCGACAAGATCGCCTTCTACGCAACCTGGCATCCCGACGTCGAGAATCAGAAGTAGCGCATCCGGCGAAGACCGATGCTTCGATAGGGGAAACGAAAAAGGAGCGACTCCCTTCACATGGTGAAACAACGCGATCAGCTCGACCTGCTGCACGGATCGTTATGGAAAACCGTGCCGCTTTTCGCGATGCCCGTTGCCGCGACGAGCATCCTCGAGCAGCTCTCGAACCTGATAGGCACGCTGATAATCGGACGTTTCTCGCCCGACGGAGGCGCGGTCGGCATGGCGGCGATAGGGTCGAACCTACCGCTGACCAGCCTTATCATCCAATTCTTCGTAGGCATCTCGCTTGGCGCGAACGTGGCGATAGCCTACGCCGTGGGCGCCGGGGACGGTCGCCGCGCGAATCGCTGCGCGCACAGCGCCATCGCGCTCTCGCTTGTCGGCGTGGCGGTGGCCATCGTCATGGAGCTTACCTCGCGGCCCGTATTGCAATGCCTGGGCGTCCCAGCGGATGCGTTCGACGAGGCCTTGCTGTTCCTACGCATATATCTGATCGGCATCCCCGTGATCTTGCTCTACGATTTCGAGGCCGCGGTTTTCAGGAGCGTCGGCATCACGCGCATGCCGCTTATCGCGCTCGCCGTGTCGGCCGCGCTCAATGCGGTGCTCGATGTGCTGTTCGTGCCCGTGCTCGGATGGGGCGTCGCCGGCGTGGCCTGGGCGATGGTTATCGGCTATGCGGCAAGCGCGGTGTTCCTGTTCTTGCGGCTGCTCAAAGCCGACGATCCGATCCGGATCGACGTTTCGCGCCTGCGAATCAATCGCGAATCCGCCGCCTCCATCATCCGCATCGGCCTGCCCGCCGGAATCCAAGGCGCGGTTTTCGCGATCGCCAACATCGTCATCCAGGCCTGCATCAACAGCCTGGGCACGCAGGTGGTAGCCGCATCGTCCGCCGCGCTCACGCTGGAATTCGTCTGCTATAGCCTTTTGAACTCGTTCAGCCAGGCATGCGCCACGTTTGTCGGGCAAAACCGCGGCGCGGGCGATTTCGAACGCTGCAAAAAGGTCCTGAAGGTGTGCCTTGTGGAAGACGGGGTCATCGCCTTCGTCATGATCGCCCTTATGGTTTGGCAGGGGTGGGCGGTGTTGTCGCTGTTCAGCTCCGATGCCGAGGTGATCGGCATCGCCTATGTGCGCATCTGCACCATATTCCCGGCATACGTCTTCAGCATGGCCTACGAGAACATGTCAGGGTATTTGCGCGGATTCGGCATCTCGATGCCGCCATCTCTGCTCACCGTGCTGGGCGTGTGCGGCGTGCGGCTGTTCTGGGTTGCCGCGGTGTTCCCGGCCAGCCCCACCTTCGCCACCATCATGACTGCGTATCCAGTAAGCCTTGGGATCACGGCAGTGCTCATCGCCGGCGCGCTCGCGTTCTTCCGCCCCGCAGCCACCGCGCAAACCCAGCGATAACCAGGCGGTTTGGATGCTCGGAGGGACGAGGCGCGTCCCCGAAGTGTAAGGCGATGCGGGGCGTGCAGGGCGTCAGGATCGGGCAGTCGCTTCGGCGGCTTCGGCGGCTTCCTCGGCTTCTTGGGTTCCTTTGCTGAGCAGGGCTATGCCCGCCACTACCGCCACCATGCCGATTCCCACGATGACGGAGAACGGGTCATCCCATACGACGATGCCGACGAGCGTGGTCAAAAGGGTGCCGACGCCGCCCCAGATGCCGTAAGCCATCCCTAGGCTCAGGTGCTTGAGCGCAAGCGTCAGCAGCACGAACGATGTGATGTAGCACACAGCGGTGGCCAGGCCGAACACCGGATGGGTGAAGCCCTCGGACAGCTTCATGAACGTGGTGCCGAGCACCTCGGAGACGATGGCGAACGACAACTGCGCGATCGACGCGTTCTTCACTTACATCGCCCCCAATCGCAGACACGCCACGCCGAAGATGGTGAGCGCTATGCCCGCGACCTTCTTCGCGTTGAACTTCTCTTTCCAGACGATACGGCTGACCACTGCCGTCAGCGCCACCGCCGCGCTTGTCCAGATTGCGTACGCCAAACCCAAGGGCAACGACGCGAACACATGCGAAAGCGCGTAAAACGACACGGCATAGCCCACCGCAATGCCGATAATGGGGAGTTTGCGGCGGAAACCGTCGGAGAGCTTCATGCAGGTGTCGCCGAACACCTCGAACAGCACCGACAGGCCCAGCAGCGCATACGGGCTCATCGTTGCACCTCCTCTTGGAACGTCTTCGCGTACAGCTTGACCACCTTGACGAACAACGCGGCCTCGTCGGCGCTGATCGCGGCGGCCGCCTTCGCCTCGAGCTCGCGCATGCGCTCGACCGGCAGGCGCCATTGCTCGCGCCCTTCGTCGGTAAGCGACATGATCCGCTCGCGCTTGTCGGCCTGGCTTGCCCGCGCGACCACGACGTCGCGCGCGGCCAGACGCTTGCAGATAGCGCTGATCGTCTGCTTACCCATGTCGCACACCTCGCAGATCGACCGCTGCGAAAGGCCTTCGCGCTCATCCCACAGGGCGTCCACGACATACAGCTCGCTGGTGTCGACGCCCATGTTCTTGGCGAACGTGCTGTACGCGACCGAGACGTCGCGCCAGCAGTCCCACATCTCCTTCGAGAATTCCTCCGGCAACATCTTGCCTCCATTCGGATTGGTCTACTGGTTGACTATCATAGTCTATTTGTAGACCTTCCCGATTCGCTCGCATGGAATCCACACGAGGAGCGTAGGGCTTCACGGCTTGCCCCGCACGCCAGATGCGGACTCAGGAACCCAAGGGAAACGAGCGGGCGAGGCGGCAGCTTCGGGCGGGACCCAAGGAGCCATCCGGCGACGGAGCCCCGTGAGCGGGCGACAGCTGCAGGCGACGTCCAACGAGCGGCCAGACGGCAGCTCCGGACGGGTTCGAGAGCGCCATCTTCCACAAAGCAGCATCATCCGCGGGAAATCCATCAACAATCGGCATATGTTACCGAAATATACTCGAAATATTTAAGGAAAACGATACAATCAAAGCTTCGGGTTATATACCCATCCGATTGCAATATGAGGGGCTGTCCGCTAGCTATTCAGCGTGCTATTCAACATGCGCTAGAGGGGGTTAACGCACATGAATATCAAGGAGCTTGTGCCGGAGAAGGTGGAGTCGGAAATCAATTCGCCCGACCACCCGACCCGCAGGTTCGTCGGCTTCGCCTTGCTGCTTGCGTGGCATTACAATCTATGGTTCCTGCACGACTCGTTCGTCGGAGCGCAGCTGCTCGACGATTGCGTGACGCAGTCGTGGTTGATCGCCCTCGTCTCCGCCGCGGTCTCGTTCATCGTCATCGCCTTTGCCCTAGGCAGGAAGCACCGCCTTTGCAATATCCCCTGGATGCTCTGGACCGCTACCGCCGCAGCGGTCATGTCGACGCTTGCGCTCACCTTGTTCGCGTTCTCGTTCCCCACCGACCTTATCGCCTACGCGCTTGCCGCGGTGGTCGGCATCACAAACGCCATCCTATGGGTCATGTGGGGCGAGCTGTACTCGCGCACCAAGACGTCGTTCTCCGTTTCCTATATCGGCACCACCGTCGGCCTGGTCACGCTGGTGTGCTCGCTGATCTGCTTCGTCCTTCCCACCGGCATCTCCTCGGTGCTCATCGCGCTCATGCCGCTTGCCGCAGGCCTGCTGTTCGCACGCGGCGTCACCATCGCCAAGGACATGCCCTACCCCACGCTGCTGCCGAAAAGCACCGCGAACCGCGCCCTCAAGCCCATGATCGTGGTGTGCGGCACCACGTTCGTCGCATCGGTGGCCTGCTATTTCCTGGTCGCCATCATCCCCTGGGAGAACCTGCCGTACGGCGAGTACGCCTTCACGTTCGGCTCCATCGGCGGCGCAACCCTGCTGTGCATCATCGGCGTGATTTGCGGCCTGACCAACGATCGACTGAACATCTACCGCACCTTCCCCTGGCTTATCATCATCGCCATCGTTTCGTTCGCGTTGTTCCTGATGGGCGAACGCTTCTTCGTCCCGTCGTTCTTCATCGTGCTGGCGGCTGTGTCCATCTTCGAGGTGCTCCTGATCATGTACTTTGGAGTGCTGGGGGTGAAGGGCTACGTGCCCATCGGCTTCGCGTTCGGTTTCAGCGGGGCGTTCATCCGCCTGGGCATCGCCGTGGGCAACGCCATCGCGCTGTACTACGAGGCGAACCCTGCCTTCGCCAAGGTGGCAACCGATCCCACGTCGCTGATATTCGTGTGCGTCCTTGCCGCCGTCATCATCCCGCTGGTGCGCCAGGAGTACAACATCACCCAGCTCATGGCGCCCCCGGCAACGGAATCCAGCCAAGAGCACCGCATCAAGGAGCTGGCCGCCGAGTTCTCGCTGTCGGCGCGCGAGACCGAGATCGTCATGCTCATCGCCCGCGGCTTCACCACGGATAACGTGGCGAAGAAGCTGGTCATCTCGCCCTACACGGTGAACACCCACATCCGCCACGTCTACGAGAAGGTGGGCATCCACAAGCGCTCCGAGCTTATCGACTACATCAACCGCACCGGCTCCGACGACGACAAGAAGGCCTAGCAGCGTATTCGACCACGCCAGCTGATAACCAGGCCGGGGGTTTCCCGCCTGAGAAACCCCCGCTCAGGAAGCCCCTGCTAGGGAAACCGGTTCATATGCAGCCGCCTCCCGCTTCATGACTGCAACTGCAGTTAGCGAAGCAGGGGGCGGTTCTTTTTGCACAGGGGTCGCGCGAAAAGCCTCGATCGCGGGGCGCGCAGCGCGCAGATTGCGGGCGAGGGGGACGCGCTGCGGAGGAATCGCGCGAAAAGGTCTCAATCACGAGATGTGCGACGCATAGGTCGCGTGCGAGCAAAGGGGCTCCAGCAGTTGAAACCCGGAAAGACCTGTTTCGGCACCCTTTCCGCTTGTTGCTGTCAAAAAACGCGCGAGTGCGTGTTTGCCGCAGCAAGCAAGCTCGCGAGCGATGCGTTTTCGGTAACGAGCGCAACCTTCTCGCCAAAAGCTATGAGCGCAGAGTGAGAACAACGTCCTTAAACGTCGATCCGGCCGCACCTCCGCACGCACTCGCGCGTTTTTTGGCAGCTGCCGCGGAAAAACCCTCTCAAACGTTAGCGACGAAGCGAAACCGCCCCCGAACGCAAAGAGAGGGAGGACCCGAAGGTCCTCCCTCTCTTGAGGCCCGCTGCCCGCTGAAGCGGGTGCGAGCGATATCCCGCGGAGCCGTGCCCCGGGCTGGGCGATCAGCCCGGGGCGGCGCTCCGGTGCGGAGCCGATGCTAGCCGCAGCGGTACTCGATGCCCATCGTCGGGCCGGGGTTGACCCACTTC
>ERZ1034969.432-NODE-432-length-25785-cov-15.433424_pt1 | contig 25785 bp, 27 predicted proteins | sample MGYA00520624_ERZ1034969 | MGnify/ENA primary metagenome ERZ1034969 (study PRJEB33766, sample SAMN09781776) | gut metagenome | biome: gut microbiome | host: Homo sapiens | place: Madagascar | study: EMG produced TPA metagenomics assembly of the PRJNA485056 data...
CAATAATATATAAGGAAATAATGTATATTATTGATACCTGAAGTTATGTGTTATAATGCTCTTTCTTCTAGAGAAATAATATGTATGGCTTGCTTGACGATAATCGTTGTTAAAGTTTTCGAACTTTTAAAGCATTTCCAAACTTCAAAATTGATAATTTCCTTATTCTTTTTTCTGCTTTTAATAATTGTTCGTCCTCCCTTTGGATTATTAGCCTTGTTATGCGTAGGATTTTATTTTATTATTTTGTCAAAAAAGAAAGTTATAGCAATTACTTTTTCTGTAATTCTATTAGGTATCATGTTTATTGGTGCCAATGTTACTTCAGGATTGGGTGACAGTACCGATGCAATGACAGAACAATTAGATGTCTCTCAAAAAAGGCAGGTAGATTCAGAGGTTGCTTCTAGTCAAAATTCTTTATCTGCAAGACTTACGCCACATAATTCGATTGAGTTTTTTGTTTATGGTGTAATTAGATCCGTTGCATATTTATTAATAAGTCCTGGTCAGTTAGCTAATCCTTATAATTCTTTTTTTAATATTAACAATATTAGTCCCACAGATATTTATGTAGGTTGGACGACTATTTTTATGATGCTATCCATTCCTGTATTATACAGAACCTACAGGAAAATCCGTTTACAAAATGAAAAAATAAAATATCTGTTGATTTGCTTGGTATTATGTCTATATGTGGTAGGTACGTTTATGGCAAGTTTTATCCACTTACGATACCGTATAGTATATGATTTATTGTATTTTGGTGTTGTTCTCTATTTATTATCTTTTAAACAAAAAAAATATATTCAATGAAAGTACTTCATTATATTCCTTCAATAGATCAAACTTCTGGTGGAGTTGGGTCTTATCTTAAATTATTAGCTAGTTCGTTGGGTAAGTTGGTTGAACTACATGTAGTAAGTCACCATTCTCCTAATGAGTTATATATTCCAAATTGTAAAATCCATTATATCGATAATGGATTGATGAATTTATTTAAAACAAAGCGGCAGTATCAAGAGTTATTAAAAAATATACAGCCTAACATCATACATGTTAATTCATGCTGGGAGCCACTATGCTCTTTTACCGTTTTTTGGGCTAAACAAATGGGATATCCCGTTGTTTTATCTCCTCATGGAATGTTGGAACCATGGGTGCTTGCAAAAAATCATTGGAAGAAGAAAATTCCTGCTCTTGTGCTTTATCAAAAAAAATCACTAAAGCTAGCAGATGCAATAATTTCTACTGCATTAAGTGAGAAAAATAACTTGTTTAATTTAGGTGTGAATAGCAATGTAGAGCTTGTACCTAATGGTATAAATATCAATGAAGCATCTCTTAAAGAATCATGGAAGCGTACAAAAACGCTTTTATATATGGGGCTATTGCGTCCTAATAAGGGCGCTGGTATTTTGATACAGGCCATTTCGCTTATAAAAACACAATTAGAAGGATACAAGGTAATTATTGCAGGACCTGACGTGGAAGGGTATATGGCAGTTTTACAGGATGAATGCCAAAAACTTGGTCTGAAAAATCTTGTAGAATTTACTGGTGGTGTGTATGGTGATGCTAAATGGGAATTGTATAAGCAGGCTGATGTTTTTGTTCTACCTACTCTAAATGAAAACTTTGGCATTGTAATAGCCGAAGCATTATTATGTGGAACTCCTGTAATTACATGTAAAGGTGCTCCTTGGAAAGAACTTATAGATGAAAAGTGTGGATGGTGGGTAGATCGGGAAGTCAATGAAATAGCTAATGCTATTATTGAATGTTTGAAATTGGATGAAAATGAATTAGAACACATGGGAAGGCGAGGTAGAATATATGTAGAAAAGAATTTTTCATCTGATATTGTTGCTAGTAAAATGTTAGGAATATATGAAAAATATTCCAAGAAATAATACTGTTTTGTGGGTTTAGAAAGTAATAAAAATTAGCGTGACGGTATTCACATCGTAAGTATTCTTTGGTTGGTAAGGCTTTGATGGCTTCTCTGATTTTATAGCTCAGCAAATTCCATGTATTAAGCCTTTGTTTACTCATAAAAATCAAACTGTTCGAGAATGGGCAGAAAGGCAATTGAAATATTGAAGAATGAGGTGATTAGAGAAAAAGGTAACGAAGCTTACGAAAAGATGATTCGTGGGGAAAAATAATTTTATTTAAAAGATGAAGAATAAACGTAAATTTTTGATTTGTGGGGGGGCAGTCTTGTCCTTCTATTTGTAGTAGTTGAAATCACCCTTCGTCTGGTGTGGGGATTTGGCAAGATGCCGTTATATGCGGCTAGTGGTAAATATGAATACATGGCTTTACCAAATCAAAGTGGTGTTCGATTCGGTAATCGATATTATTATAATGTCTTTGGTATGCGAAGTGATGAGGTAAATCCTCATAAGAAACATATCTTGGGCTTGGGCGACTCTGTGATTTATGGTGGTGTTCAAACAGACCAAGATCGTCTTGCTACTTCACTTTTCTCTGCTGAGACAGGTATGCAGATGTTGAATATCTCTGCTGGTAGTTGGGGACCTGATAATTGTGCGGCTTATCTCAAGGAGAAGGGTATGTTTAACGCAAAGGGTATTTTCTTATTGGTAAGCAGCCATGATGCTCATGATAATATGGATTTCACGCCTGTTGTTGGCGTTCATCCTTCTTATCCTGACAAGCAGTATTTCTGTGCTATGGCTGAGGTTCTTTGTAGATATATTTACCCTCGATACATTAAGCCGTTATTTGATAAAGGTAATAATGAACTTGATCCTGACCAAAAGGTATTGGCTGGTGTAGATATTCATAAGAATGGTAAGGCCTTTAATCCTGGCTTTAATCAGTTAAAGGCTATGGCTGATAGTGTCAAGATTCCATTCGTAGTATATCTTCATGCAGACCAGGAAGAGAATGCCGGTAAGAAATATAATGAACAAGGTGATGAAATAATTGCTTGGTGCAAGAAGAATCAGGTAAAGCTGGTAGAAGATCTTCATCTTTTAACCAAAGATGATTATCGTGATGGTATCCACATCAATGCTAAAGGGCAGAGAATTGTGGCAAATGTTATGGAAAAGGAGTTCGCTTCATTATTCGAATAACGAATATTTACAAACACATCGGAGCCAATTACTCTGCTAAGGTTATGGCAGAAGAAATGATGAAAGTGTATAAATCAATAGTTTAATCTTTCTTTTTTAGCTATGAACAAACTTAATACAATACTGGGTAGTTATATGCCATCTTTCTTTCGGATGGGAGTTTCATTTCCTTTTTCATCAGAGGATTTGAAAGCGCCTTTTGACGAGAAGTGGATTTCAATTTTCACGCATGAGTATATTCATTTCCTACAGGATATATCTACTTATGTGGGATTAAATAACGCTTATGTTTATAGTGAGCATATTCATGGATTGGTAAATTGTATATATCAGCATCCTAAAGGGAATCTGTCTGTTCCTGTATCTATGACTCGTAATTATGCAAATATAGAACTAAATCAATTTGTCAATACCGAAGGTTGCGGTACATTGGGGGAGGTGAATGAGTTTTTCTTAGTTAAGATTGAGAAGAAGCAGAAGAAAGTTCCTTTCCAAAATGATTTGGTAAAGGAACTGACCAATATCATTTTAAAATCAGCAAAAGGAGATAAGGTGATTTTTGGTTCCAGAGCTATTATGGAGAGTATGGCTTATATGATGGAGAGAATGATAACACATGGAAGTGTGTCTGTACCTGATTATCCATATAATGCAGCAGAAATGGTAGTGGATTATATTTATCCAGAATTTGGAAAGGATAAATTAAACATTATAGCCTTATGTGACGCATGTATGCAGTTCTCTGAACCAGGCAAAATTTTTGTTCAGACTTTGGAAGTATTTAAATCACTGAAGTTTATACCGGATAATGAAAATCAAGTGATAGACCATTTCTATTCTACTCCTTGTATTCAAATAGGTAAATCTGTTAGTATGGTTCAAGGATTAATATCTATGGGTATGATGGTTGGAGATAGGTTGAAACTTTATTTAAAAGGGAAAGATTTTAAGCCTTTTCATAATGTGATTCACAAGTTACTTGGCTTTGGTATGAATGAACGAATCAAGAATCGCTATTTTATGCTTGATATTGTTCGCAAAGGTTATGTGTTGGATAATCCTCTTATGAAAAGGTATATTGCATCTGTTGGTACACCAATTATCAAAGACTGTAATGAGGATTATTGGTCTGTTCCTCCAAAGGACAACTCTGATGCTGATTATTGGATAGAATACTTTCCTGCTATAGAACAAGTATATAATTGTCTGGCAAAGGGGCAAACTATTTGTGATATGATTTCTTGGTGTGAGAAATCTCCCAAAGTGAATGTAGATGATCGATGCTATATGGAACCGTGGAGTCGAGTAAAGGACACCTATCTGTGCCCTTATGCTATGTTATGGAAGAATTGGAATCTGGAGGGATATATCCCTACGATATAATTATTTAGACTTATGTATTTATCGAAATTACGTATTTGGAATTTCCGCCGTTTTTCTAAGGTTGGAGAATCTTTTGAATAGGCACTACCTGGTGTAGAAGTATGCTTTAAAGATGGGCTTAACGTATTGGTTGGTGAAAATGATACTGGTAAAACAGCTATCGTTGATGTCATCAGATATGTTCTTAATTAATGTATGAATATAATTCTGATGTCAATAATTGATTGTGGAACTTTTGGTATCTCCATGCAATTGTGATAACAAAAGAATAAAACGAAATTAAATGGTTAAAATAGAACGACATACTCCTGGACATGTTTCTAAGAGTATCAAAATAAAGCGAATGGTCTGGAACATCACTGCTGCATTTCTGTTTCGTCCTTTTATTACCCCAGCGTTTCGCAAGTGGCGCATAGTCCTGTTGCGATTGTTCGGAGCTAAGATAGAATGGGATGCAAATGTTTATGCTTCAGTAAAGATTTGGGCTCCTTGGATGCTGCAAATGGGGCATCGTGCCTGTCTGGGACCAGAAGTGATTTGCTATAACCAGGACTGGGTGGTACTGGAAGATGATGCTATCGTTTCGCAGTATTCGTACCTATGTACAGCAAGTCATGATGTTGATTATGCTAATACTGCTAATACTGCAGACTGTGGTCTCATCACCTCTCCGATAGTCCTGCGTAGAGGAGCATGGATTGGTAGCCGTGCATTTGTTGGTATGGGTGTAGAAATTGGAGAAAAAGCTGTAATTGGAGCCACGGCTTCTGTATATAAGAATGTAGAACCTTTGACTATTGTTGGAGGTAATCCGGCAAAGGTTATTAAGAAAAGAATTTTGTTGAATAATAAGGAGATTTGATTTAGTAAAAGAACAATTTGAAAAGGCTATACAGTTCTTTATAGAGGGGCTTTTCTAGTATTTTTTACTTGATTCATAAAAGGATAATGATTACGTTGAAACAAATTTATAAAAGATGAGCGATAATAAAACTAAGTACCTTGTACTGAAAGGATGTGCAGGTTTGGGTAATAGATTTATTACTCTGATGAAAGCTATCAATTATGCCAAAGTGTCTGGTCGTACCTTATATGTTGATTGGAGTGATGGCATGTTTGGAGCTTTAGGCAAAAATGCTTTTTCAGAGTATTTTGATATAAAAGGTATTAAGTGCTGTGATATTGAGGAGGTGATGAATGCTTATCAAGCAGGTGCGTCATGTTACCCCTCAAAAATTCGTAAAGATGATTTAGTTCTTCCTATTTATGAAGAACGAGATGTAAAAGGACAGTTTGTTGCTTATATGCCTCAAATGGCACATAAGACAATCTATAAGGTCGCTTTGTCAGTAATACCTCTCCATAAATTAGTTTATGTTTTGGGCTTGCAATCGTTCCAACGAGCTGAATTGAAAGAAAAGTTATCATGGAAATATGTGGTAAAGCATATGTTTGATGGTGATAACTTTCCTCTTGGTTCTAATTTATGGCCTTGGCTTCATGCGCAAATTGTGTTTTTTGCAGATTTTAGACCTTTAGTATCTATGAAGAAATTCTTTGATTATGTTTCTTTGAAAAAAGATATGTATGACAAGATTGATTCGAAGGCATCTGAGTTAGGGGTTCAGAATGCCATAGGTATTCATGTTAGATATACGGATAAGAAACCAAAAGGGCAATTGGATATTTTGCATCATCAGCTGAAAAGTATGATTGAAGCTGATTCTAGTTTAAAGATCTTCTTGTGTTCTGATAATCCTGATGTGGTAGAAGATTTCAAACGTATATACCCTGGTAGGGTGTTACTCTATGAAAAGTTTATTCCAAAGGTAGAAGATGGCGGTATTCATATATGGGCTGCCCAGCATGCTACCGACGAGGTAAAACAAAAAATGTTTGAAGATAGTATTACGGAAATGTGGATGCTGTCTATGGTCAAAATACTTTTCTGGCAAGGTAATTCTTCTTTCAGCTATATTTCTAAGTTGCTCCGAGATAAGGACAATAAAAAGACTATTGATTGGTTGAAGCTTAAGTAAATGATTTTATTATAATGAATATAAATTGTAATACCCATATTATTATCATGGCCGGTGGCATTGGCAGCCGCTTCTGGCCTATGTCAACCCCCAATTACCCAAAGCAATTTATTGATGTGATGGGAGTCGGTCGTTCCCTCATACAATTGACAGTAGATAGATTGAAGCCAATCTGCCCTGTCGAGAACATGTGGGTAGTGACAAACGAGAAATACATTCGCATAGTCAAGGAGCAAATCCCTGACATGCCAGTAGACAACATATTAGCAGAGCCGGAGGCTCGCAATACCGCTCCATGTATTGCTTATGCCTGTTGGAAGATCCAGAAGAAGCATCCTGATGCCAACATCGTGGTGACACCATCCGATGCCCTGGTCATCAATACCTCGGAGTATCAGCGAGTGCTCAGCAAGGCATTGAGCTATACTTCCGATAAGGACGCCATTGTTACCATCGGTATTAAGCCAAGCCGCCCAGAAACAGGCTATGGCTATATCGCCGCAACAGAGCCAACATCCGTAGATGAAATCTACAAGGTAGAGGCTTTTAAGGAAAAGCCAAACCTGGAGACTGCCGAGCAATACCTTGCCGCTGGCAATTACTATTGGAATGCCGGCATCTTCGTATGGAACATTGATACCATCAGCAAGGCAATCCGCACCTTCCAGCCAAACCTTGCCAGCATCATGGACGAGATGGCACCTTCTTTCTATACCGAACAGGAGAATGAGGTGGTCGGCAAACTCTTCCCAACCTGTGAGAAGATAAGCATTGACTATGCCGTGATGGAGAAGTCGAAGGAAATTTATACCCTGCCAGCCGAATTTGGCTGGAGCGACTTAGGCAGCTGGGGCAGTCTCCATACCTTGCTTCCACAAGATGAGGCTGGCAATGCCAAGGTAGGCAAGGACATCCGCTTGTATGAATGCAAGAACTGCGTGGTTCATGTAGCCGATGAAAGCAAGGTAGTAGTTCAAGGCTTGGATGGCTATATCGTAGCCGAGAAGCACGGACAACTACTTGTTTGCTCTTTGAAGGAGGAACAGAGAATTAAAGAGTTTGGGGAATAATTATATAAATAAGGAGTTTTTTTAATGGCAGAGATAATAATACCTCGGGAACTTGATAATTCCGCCCTTGGCAGTTGGGCTGGCTACGTTTACCAAGGACTCTGTGGAATATATCATTGTATTAGGTTAATCGGAGAAGATCGGGATAAATATGTTGGATATAAGCTGTTTTTGGATTCTTATGAGGATTTTGCTATTATGAATGATGCTGATGAGTTAGTTAGCCTTCATCAATGTAAAGATGAAAAAATGGTCAAAGAGTATTCTGCTGAATATCGCAAAATGAGGCGCAAGTTAAAAATCTTGGAAAAGTTTTGTGCGGATGACTGTAAATTGTATTTTCATACGAATAAAATAGTCAATAGCGGAGAAGGGATTATTCTGTATCCTTTTACTGATACTCAAGAGTTTTGTGGACCTGGTTATCTGCTTTCTCTCATCAAAAAGGCAATTTCCCAAATCACCCAAAAAGAAGAGGCTACCATTGATATGATTGTGGCGAAATTAGTTTCTCTGATAGATAAAAAAGTATTAGATATTCATCAAAGATATATTTCTAAATCTAATAGAACAACTTTGAAAAATATTGCTAAAAGCGAGCATATTGAATTTAATGACATTATCGATATATTGTTTGCTGAAGTTGAAGTTTTCAAATATGATAGGGTTAATTACATAAATCATATCAAATATAAATTATTGGAAGATTTGAATAATATCTGTGAAGCTGATGAACAATTAGACGTTGAGTATCAAATGGACGATGATGAAAAGAATAAAATATTATTCTTTGTTAATCGCATTTGTGCTATGAATGTTGATGAAATGGAACACTTTTTACAACGTGTTCATCCAACTAGCAATCTATTCGAAAGAAATGTCAATACTTTTTCTGATATAGCTAGCAACGATAAAGCAAATTGCCTTTTCAAAGTAGTTACAGGCTTGGAGCTCTTAAAAGAAGATTTGAGTTGGGATGAAGGCAAAGGAAAGGAAACTCCCACTTCTTTAAGTAATCAGTTAAAAGTACCTTTATTGTGTAAGAAAATTATAGATAATTCCAAAAATCTTGATGTTCTGTATGAATATGATTGGCTTATAGGGGATGTTCAGCACGATGTTAGCAATATTGGAGGATATCTCAAGAAAATTTCAGATGTTAATGGTATTCATGAAGATGGCAAAAGTATATTTGCCGCAAAGAAAGTAGGAATACTGACTATTGATTCTAAGAAAAATGGAAAATATGATTGATTTAATATTAAACGAGTTTGGTATAGCTAATTATCATTTGTTGAAAAATAAGCAAGGAAAGTTTCTTTTGACGAATGAAGCAAACTCTGACTTTTGGATAATTCTTTCCGATTATGATGTAGCGGTAGATAAACAACAAGAACTATTTGAACTTTATCGGCAAGAAATGAAGGAATATTCAACCGCCGAGAAAAATACATCTATTCTTATTTTGAAATGCATTTCGCATTTTGATGAAGAAATTAAGGCATGGGCAGTTGAAACTGAGAACGATAAGTATTATTTTAAAAAGTATGTTCTACTTTATACTCAGAAAGCATGGGATTCTTTAAATAATGAGATTCTTGTTGATCCTAAGAAAAAACTTTCAGATTATTTGATTGATTCTTCTGTTTTTGAAAACTTGAAAAATGACAGTTCTGATGGTCCCTATACGCTGCTATATGGTATAGCTCATAAGTTACCTTTCTTGTTATTAGAGATGGAGAAGTCAAAACTAGAACTTTCGTATCCTACAAATTGGGCTACAGATGAAAATAAAGAAACGAATGAATGGGTTGATGGTATACCAGATAAAGATAATGAAATAGATGATTATATTGATAAATTATTAAATTCTATTGATCATGAGCAAGATTAAAATTGTATCAGTTTCTTTTGAGAATTTTAAAGGATTTGAAAAGAAAAAAGTGCTATTCGACCAGTATCAATCCATAATTTTGTCTGGCAAAAACGGTTTTGGAAAGACTACGGTTTTTGATGCAATAGAACTTGTTTTTACTGGAAAGATTAGCCGTTATGAATCGTATTTGTCTTTTCATAGGCAGAATACAAACTTGAGTCAATATGCGTTGCCTTTAATATATGATACTCGTATTACGCAGGTTGTATTAGCTGTAACATTACAAATAGATGATGAAGAGGTAGTGCTTTATAGGCGTGAACAAAGGGATTCTTTCAAAAATCCTATTCATTTTGATAGAGTTTTTAATGAGTTGAAAATTCAATATAAAAAGGATGGAATATTGCAAGATGAGGTTTATCGTGGTCAGTTTGGATTGGATGACTTTATGAACTCTTATAGTTTTCTTAACTATGTGAGTCAAGAAGAGGCAACTTCTTTCTTGAAAAGCAAGGAATCTGATAGAGCAGAACAAATCAATAAACTGTTTAATACAACAAAGATAGATAAGCAAATTGATAAGATAACTAAGATAGATAAAAAACTCAAAGAGGCAAATAGGGGCTATAAGGCGCAAATAGAGACCATTACTCGAGAACTTTCAGAAATGGATAAGGGTGAGGAGGGGAATATATTTGATTATACTCGTCTTGTTGCAGAGAAAGAATTTGATTGGGATATGGAAAATCCTCAGTTGTCTTACGAAAAGTTTAACTCAGTGTTGGGTGAAAATGGTATATTAGACTGCTTGGTTTATTACTTTAATCATCAGGAGGATTATTCAAAATGGAAGAAAAACAAGAAAATTGATATTCTGTTGAATTCTCCATTATTTCCTAATTTCCCATATTACTTAGTCTTATTTTTTCAACAATATCAATATAAACTATATGATGCTTTTAAAACCAAATTATTACCAGCTGTAGATAAGGTATCAATAGACAATTTGGAAGATACAATAAGTCCAATTCTTCAAGGGTATTTTAAAGATGAGGTTGATATAGATTTACAAGAGAAAATAAAGTCTAAGTTTCAGATGATTCAACCTGTTGGTCGTTCAGCTTCCCAGTTGAGTAAAGCATTGGTCGATTTGCAGAATGAACGTGAAAAAATGAAGTCAGTTTTCTACAAGAGTTATGCTGCACTAAATCTAAAAGATTGCCCGCTATGTGGACAAGGGTATGAAAGTACCGAGGTGTTGAAAAGAAAAATTGACAACTACGAACATGTAATTTCGGAGACTTACCCAGAATTGCAAGAGGGATTGGGAAAAATGACAAATGAGTTGAAAGAACTTTTGTCTTTGCTTATCGAAACCCTTCAAGTAAAATTTGATGAATGGAATTTGAACGAGGTAGGTTATACTAAGTTTAAGGAACTTGATTTCGATGCCTATAAATCATACCTCCAGGAAATAACAAAGTTTGGCGGTATAGAAATTGATCTAGAAAAGACAGCAGAGGATTATTATTCCTTATTGCAGCAGCGGTTGAATGATGCTAAGGATGAGTTAAATGAAACTTTGGACTATAAAAGGTTGGATATAACATATGGTACTTTGGTGAAATTTATGAATCAAGCGTACTTAAATCTGGAGAATATTGAGAAAAAACGTAATTATCTGTTATCTCAATGGAATGCAATGAAATCCAAACTTTATCGAGCCAAAGAAAAACAAAAGCAGATCTTTGAGTGCCGAAAAAACTTTTGTGACCAGAAAATTAATAGTTTAAAGAAACTAACGACAGCCCTAACGGATTATAAGAATGATTATTTGGAGAAAGTTATTTCGGATATAGAAATTTTGTTCTATGTATATTCTGGTCGCATTATGCAAGAGAATTATTATGGAAGAGGATTATTTATTAAGAAGAACTCTTCTTTAAAACGTGTGTTGTTTGTTTCTGAATATCAATCAGATGTAGATGCTTTATATAATTTGAGTAGTGGACAATTAGTATCAGTTATATTTGCATTTGTCATGGCATTAAATAAACTATATAGTTCGCAGTCTTTTATTGCTATTGATGACCCTGTGCAAACTATCGATGATATTAATGTGTGGGGATTCATTGAGACAATCCGCCATGCTTTTAAAGATAGCTTTATATTACTTTCTACTCATGAAGATGAATATGCAGCTTTACTAAGATATAAGTTGAGTAAGATTGGTATCCCTGCTAAGTGCATTGATATGTCGGAAATTAGAAGTCGACAGGAAGTCGAGGAAAGAAGTGAATAAAAATAAAATATAGTATGAAAGCTAAAATTTCAATACTAGAAAAAATTGCCTATTTGTTTACTGGCATAGGTTTTATAGTGATGATTGTATTCATCATAAATCTATCATCTTCTTATAGTGTTGGTGGTCATCTTTCAAACGATGAGATGGCAATAACTGGGCAAGTTGGTGATTTTATGGGCGGTGTCATTGGTTCTATATGGGCTTTAGCAGGTGTATTTTTGTATTTTTCTGCTATAAAAATGCAAAATGCAGAGTTGGAGAATCAAGCTAAATTTAGAAGGGAAGATCGTATACTGGATTCCATAAAGGAATTTGAAAATACCTTTTTTGCTTTGATTGCCTCTCAGCAAAAAATAAAAGATGAGCTAAGTGCTGATTTTAGTGATGGGAAATTAGATGAAAACCATCATCTTAATGAGGAAACAAAACATGCTTCTGGTAATAATCTATTTAAAGAGGCAGCTGTTGTCTTGAAAAAACTTTATGCTTTTTGTGCGAGAGAGTCTTTCGTGATAAATCTACATCCTGATAAAGATTTACAATTTGCTAAAACCAATGAGGAAAGAAAGCAAATAATTAAAACATATTCCGAAGATCTTGCAATTTCTAATATGGGCTTCAATGAAATATTGTTTAATAGTGTAAAAGGACAGAAAGATGAATTATATAGATGTAAGGCTATTTATTTTTTGTTCTTTATACATTATTCTTCTACAATTGGTCATTATTGTCGGCATTTATATCATATCTTAAAATATATAGATCAAGCTCAACTTGATATACTTATTATGGTTCGTAATAATTTTGACGGTGAAGAGCGAAGAGATAAGATGATGGAAGTTAGTAAACGTTTTAAGCGTTATACGGCATTCTTGCAATCTGGTCTTTCCTCGTCAGAAATGTGTATTTTGTTTTATAATTCATTGATTTATCCTAAAGCTCGTAAATTGTATTTAAGATATAATTTATTGGAAAATTTACTAGATATTCATCTTATCAAATCGGAGCATAAAAATTTAGTGAAGGGCTTTCATTGTAAATCGCCTGATAGAATGATAGCTGAATTTTTGACCATGAAAGAGTAGAATAGTTTATTACTTCGTTAATTATTATGCAAATGGAAACTGTTAAAGTATTAAATATAGATATTCTGAACATTACTCGTCAGGAACTCTTGGAGAACCTGAAGGAGGGTGTTCTTGTGACTCCTAATCTTGATCATCTGATTAAGCTTCAGAAGGACAAGGAGTTTTATGACGTGTATCAGAAGTCGGAATGGGTGGTATGTGACAGTAAGATTCTCTACCTGTTCGGTAAGTTGTTGAAGACTCCAATCAAAGAAGCGATTCCGGGTTCCAGCTTCTTCACCTCTTATTATATGTATCATAAGGATGATGCAGACTGCAAGATCTTCTTGCTTGGTGCCAAGGAGGGTATTGCTGCCAAGGCTATGGAACGTATCAATGAGAAAGTAGGTCGCCAGATGGTAGTTGGTGCTCATTCTCCTTCCTTTGGCTTTGAGAAGCATGAAGATGAATGCGAGGAGTTGGTTCGCATCGTGAACGAGAGTGGTGCTAATGTACTGCTCGTTGGTGTGGGGGCGCCTAAGCAGGAGAAGTGGATTATGAAGTATCATGATAAGATGCCTGGAGTAAAGGTGTTCATGGCTCTGGGTGCTACCATCGACTTCGAAGCTGGAACATTGAAACGTGCGCCTAGGATTTGGCAGAAAATCGGTATGGAGTGGCTGTATCGTTGCATGAAGGAGCCAAAGCGCCTCTTCAAGCGTTATTTCGTGGATGATATGCAGTTCTTCTATTACTTCGGTAAGCAGCTCTTGGGAATATACAAGGATCCGTTTAAATGACGATAGCGGTGTATCGGTACCAGGCGTAGCGGTACAATCTTCCGAAGCTGTTATTCGGATGGCTGCGGTATGCGTATTAAATAATTTTTCGATTATGTCTTTATTGTAAGTTATCCTCTTTTTCAATGAGTGATGTTTCATATGGAGTGTTTTAATCTAATATATAGACTTTTAGTACTGTTTAGTATAACCTTGGCTCTTATTGGTATATGGCAAAGTTGGGATAAGTTCTATCTATTCTTATTGTTATTTACTACCTGCTTGTTGCTATGTGGGCGATGGGTGAGAGACATGTATGCTAAGTTTGTGTATTGTTGCCTATGGATGAGAGGAAGGGTTGTGACTTCCTTTCGTACCTTAGTTACCAAGGCTTCGAACTATTTGGCAAGGAAAATACAAAAGTGGGAGCTAAGCGATACTATGCCTTCTTTGCTTTTGCTATCACCAAAAGCGGATGCAGAGGCTCACAAGGAGTATATCCGGCGATTAAAGGCTGCCATTGATAATCCAGATGTTCATAATATAGCCCTATCGGGTGCTTATGGGTCTGGTAAAAGTTCCATCCTGAAAACGTTTAAGGCTTGTTTTACAGACTATAAAACTGTATATGTGTCGCTTGCTTCGTTTGGTGAAGAAGAGGGTGATGAAGACAAGGATGAGAATCGGTTGGAGTATAGAATCCTACAACAGCTATTTTACCAGGTTAAGATGTCAGACATCTCTGAGTCTCGCTTTGGGAGAATTGAGCATACGAGTCTTGGTGCCAAAATCTTGTGGACATTGCTGCTTTGCTTGATGGTTGCAAGTTATGTATGTTTGTTTGAGGCAGAATGGTTGCAAAAATTGCTTCCCAAAGTAAGTTCTGTCTTTAAGCAAGAGTACATTAATGTCTTATCTATAGCAGTACTTGTGTTGGGGCTGGCTTTCTTGGTATTTAAATTGGTACATTTTCTGAAAAGATTAGGGCTAAAGAATCTGGGCGTAAATGTAAGTTCTGCCAATCTGGAGGTAGAGGATAAGAAGAATGTAACGGCAATGAATCGTTATTTGGATGAAATCCTGTATCTCTTCCAAAGGAAGAAATATGAGGTGGTATTCTTCGAAGACCTCGACCGATTTGGGGATATTCGCATTTTTACGAAGCTGAGAGAACTCAACCAACTTCTCAATCAATCGGAGGAAATCAATAGAAGTGTGGTTTTTGTTTATGCATTATGCGATGATGTGTTTGGATGCCCTGAGAACAGAACGAAGTTCTTTGACTATATCATTCCTGTGATTCCGTATGTGAATGTCTCAAACTCTGGTGATTTGTTTAAGAGAAGCTTTATGGCATTGCAATTACCAAAGGATAGCCTCTCTACCGAATTCTTAACAGACATTTCGCATTTTGTCAATGATACGAGGGTTTTGAAAAATATCGTCAATGAGTTCACGCTTTATCATCAAGTTCTTGATGCTAAACTCAACTTGCAGCATTTGTTGGCTATCATCCTTTACAAAAACCTGTATCCGAAAGACTTTTGCTTGCTTCATCAAGGTAAGGGTATGTTGTATGATGTGTTTGCTTCTGTGCCTTTGCTAAAGAAAGAAAAGAGAAATCTTATACAGGCACGTAAACAGAAAATAAATGATGACGTGAAGAAAATAAATGATGAAATTCTTGGGAATGTAAGTGAATTGAATGCATTGGTCGTTGCTTATTTTCTCAGACAAATCCCTGGAAAAGATAAATATCCAAAAGATTTTAATGGTTATGAAGTTTCTGTAGAGCAACTTTTTTCTGACGATTATGTATCTTTGATTTTACAAGGAAAAATGGGGTATCCTTCCTTTAATGGAAGATGTAAGCCTATAAGTCGGGATCAGATGATGCAAGCCCTGGGCGAGGATTTCGATTATGAAAAGCGCAAGGAGTTGATTGAGAAAAGAAACGATGGCGAATTGGATAGATTGTACAATGAGCGTAATCGGTTGGATAATAAATTGACTTATCTTGAGAATTTGCAATTGCATGATTTAGTCGATAATGTGCAAGGTGTATTTGCTTATGTTGAGGCATATCAGCAACTTGATGACGTAGGGAAATCTGAATATGATATTCTTGGCTATCTTTTGAAAGAAGGATATATTGATGAAGACTATTTCTACTATATCTCAATATTCCAAGAGGGTAGAATGACCAAACAAGACCATGATTTCTTAATGTCTGTAAAATTTGATAAACCGAAGGGATATGGTTACAAGTTGACGGAAGTAGAAACAATTGTAACAAACTTGAAAAATACGGATTATAACAAACCTGCCATCGTAAATTTCTGTTTGCTCCAATTCTTACTGGAGAAGGAGGAGACATACGCCAATCAATGTTATATGTTCTTCGCTACATTGTTGCAAACAGAAGATTTGGACGCTATATATGATTATGTTCGGCTTTACGGAAGCGTTTCTGTTTTTGTGAGAAGATTAGTGCGCTTTCATATAGGGTTTGTGGATGAACTGTTTGCGGATAAAACACATTCCCTACAAGATAAACTTAAGATGATGGCTTTGGTATTTGCTCATGCAGAGATTGATGACATTAGGAGGATAAATGAATACCATCCTATCGGGAAACATCTGAATGACATTGATGAATATTGGGAAACTTTTGCATTGTGTGACGAAAATAAGGCTTTGGGCATATTAGATATAATCTGTTTGAAACTAAAGACGTTGAAGGACGGAAATTCGCCTCTTTGCACTCGATTGCTGGAGCATATTTGTGAATTTGGAATGTTCCAATTAAACTTGAACAACATAAGGTTTGTTGCAGAAAAGAATGGCTTGGAGGTTAAAAATCAAGACGGTTCTGTATACTCTTGCATTTTGAATGGTAATCTTCAATTTTTGAAAAAGTATGTTCAAGATGATATTAATGGGTTTGCCGAGAACGTGGTTAAGGAGAAATATGAAAACTTTGTATCAGAAGAGGAAGTTATAGGATTGTTGAAAAATAAACGTGTAAAATATGGAACAAAAATAGATTTAATATACTACAAGGACTTCTTGGTAAAGGATGGTAAAGAAATGGATCCTGATTTATTGGCATTTTTAATTGAAGCAGACAAAATTTTAGCCAACCTTGACAATGTAAAGACATATTATACTTCGGAAGATAATAAGTTTTCGAAAGAGCTCGTAGACTTCATGAATAGGCATCGGGCTGAGATGGTAGATGATATTAAGAGTAAAACGGAAATAGAAACTGGTTATGACATACTTTTACCAGCCATAATCACGGAAACATGTCTAGGTAAAGACTTCGCTTATGCAATCTTTGACAATCCTTTCTTGGGAGAAATCTGGAAAAAGCAGGTTTCTCTCTTGGATGAAGAACAGTTGTTCTATGTGTTAAGGAAAAAATATGTCTCATTTGATTATATGAATTCGAAGGTGGCTAATCGCTTTTTGCATTATTATATGGAAGATGATTCTGAGTTTGATTATGGTTTGTTTATCAAATCGTTGGAAGATTCTGGGGATGAGGTCCTGAAGGGGATGGCATCTGCTAAGTGTATTGCGAAAAGAATGTTGCACTTCAAGGAAATTCCTCATTGTCTGACGGCAATGGGAGATTCTTTTGAAAAATTCAAAAGGGTTGGTGATAATGTGAAAATTCCTAATGTTGACGGATATAAGGAGTTGGTTGATGCTTTGCATTCAGTCAAGTATTTAGGAAAGGTGGTACCGATGGGTAAAGAGATTTCTGTAAGGGTTCTAAAACATTGATGAAAATGAGCATATTAGTAGATAGAATATTGTCAACGGAAAGTTCTTCGGATAGTTTTGTACAGCCAGTGAATGGGAGTGAAGACTACCGATATAGGAAGTAATATAATGAATAGAAGCGTCGGTATAAGATAGATGGCTCTTTGTAATTTATCTTTCATGCGTGCAAAAGTACAGCTTTATGTTGAAACAACAAAAGATTTTCTTTGATTTCTTGCGATTCTGCATTGGTTCTGCCAAGGGAATACCAGATTCTTCGAAGGAGGCGGATTGGAAGGAGCTGAATGCTATTGCCAAGAAGCAATGCCTGGTGGGTGTTCTCTTTGATGGTATCCAGCGGTTGCCAAAGGAGTTGGTACCAGATACGACTGCGGACGATTTACCTATTTAAACGTTTAGGTCTTGTTAATTACTGTAGAACAATTGAGAGAGAATGCTCAGCCAATATTGAAGAATGACTATGGCAAGTATCTCCTTTCAATCCTTGAAGAGAAAGATCAAACATTAAAAAAGAATTTAGAATATTAAGAAGATGAAGAATATCATTATCACGGGCGGTGCTGGTTTCATCGGCTCACACGTTGTAAGACTTTTCGTGAACAAATATCCTGAGTATCACATCATCAACCTCGATAAGTTGACATACGCAGGCAACCTGGCTAACCTCAAGGACATTGAGGACAAGCCTAACTATACCCTCGTTAAGGGTGATATCTGTGATTTCGACCTGATGTTGAAGCTGATACAGGACTACAAGGTGGATGGCATCATCCATCTCGCTGCCGAGAGCCACGTAGATAGAAGTATCAAGGATCTATTCACTTTCGCTCAGACCAACGTGATGGGTACCTTGTCTCTGCTCCAGGCGGCAAAGATTTACTGGGAGAGTCTTCCTGAAGGATACGAGGGTAAGCGCTTCTACCACATCTCTACTGATGAGGTTTATGGTGCCTTGCAGATGACTCATCCTGAGGGTATTCTTGCTCCTTTCACTACCAAGGCATCCAGCGGTAAGAACCACGAGGCTTACGGCGAGGAGTCCTTCCTGGAGACTACCAAGTACAATCCTCACTCTCCATACTCTGCATCCAAGGCAAGCTCAGACCACTTTGTGCGTGCTTTCCACGATACATACGGTATGCCTACCATCGTGACCAACTGCTCTAACAACTACGGTCCATACCAGTTCCCAGAGAAGTTGATTCCGCTGTTCATCAACAACATCCGTCATCGCAAGCCATTGCCTGTATATGGTAAGGGTGAGAATGTGCGCGACTGGTTGTATGTAGTGGATCATGCCCGTGCCATCGATATGATTTTCCACAAGGGTAAGATTGCCGAGACTTACAACATCGGCGGTTTTAACGAGTGGAAGAACATCGATATCATCAAGGTGGTTATCAAGACCGTGGATAGATTGCTCGGCAGAAAGGAAGGCGAGGATATGGACCTCATCACTTACGTAACAGACAGAAAGGGGCACGATATGCGTTATGCCATCGACTCTCGCAAGCTCCAGAAGGAACTCGGTTGGGAGCCATCTCTCCAGTTTGAGGAGGGTATCGAGGAAACCGTAAAATGGTATCTCGAGAACCAGGAATGGATGGATCATGTTACTTCTGGGGAGTATCAGAAGTATTATGATAATATGTATAAAGATAGATAATGTCTTTTTTTCGAAAACCTACCCGTCCTTCCTTACCCTTAAGGAAGGCTCCACCTTTCTCACCAAGCCTCTCTTTCCTCAGGAACGAGAGGATGTAACCGCCCTCCGGTGCTCGGAACCGCTTCGCTCTAAGGATGGCGGACCATCAAAGGTCTACGCCATGGTTTTGCGGGATGGGACCGCCTGGGATGGTATTACTACGTCTTGCTATAATGGACTTATAAAATACAGTTTTTGAGTGTAGAGGTCTTTTAACCGAAGGTTTGAAGGCTCAATCTCATTCAGAATGTATGTACATTGTAAGTCGTTTGTGTGATGAGAACTTTCACCTTTGTCATTATGCAGCCTCTGTCTTTTTCTATTCGTCACCAAGAACGAGGCGTTTTGTGTGCCCAAGACAGAAATGATGTATTGTTATACTCCTGCTGTCACCTTACTGAAGATGCTGGAGAAAATGGAAGAATGCTATAGTGAGATAAAAGAAAACAAATGAGGTCGTTCAAATCGAACGACCTCAAAATGCAGAATGTGTTCTTTTGTATAACAGAACACAATTTCGCTAGCGAAAAACGTGGGATGCCGAAGCTGCGATGAATTAAAGGGATTCTCAGCAAGCCGTTGAAGTTTCTCTTCCCCGTCTATTAGAGGGGCATCCTCTACGCTAAGCCTCCATTCAAGATATTAATCAGATTGACCTCCCTCAGGAGTGCACTCTGAACATCACTTATTTTAAGTCGCTACCCCCATAGTCCGACTATGGGTGCAAAGATACATAAATATTATGGAATATCCAATAAAAATTAAAGGAAAAACGATAAAGCAAATTACAAAACTTAATTTATCCCATAAAAATCTAAAGACAATACCTGATAATGTATATCAGTATACAAATCTAGAAAAGCTCGATTTAAGTTACAATAGGATAGAGGTAATTCCTCAAGAAATATTGAAACTCAAAAAACTTCGAACCTTAGATTTGGCTTTTAATAATTTAAAGGTATTACAAGGCGCCTTATTTAAACTGCCAAAGTTGAAGATTTTGAATCTGCATGGTAACCAAATTAAGCATTTACCCAAGCAAATACTTGACTCGAAGATTACTACACTCATTCTTAGTAAGAATAAAATAGAACATCTTGATGAAAGTTTAATAAGCGGTATCACAAAATTGGATATTGTAGATAATCCTTTGACCAGTAAGAAGGAACAAGGAAATGTCAAGATTGAACAAAATAAGGAACTTGTGAATGCACCCATTAAAAAGAAAACTATAATGAATAAAAAGAATAAAATTTTTATCAGCTATTCTCATGCTGATAGTGCTTATTTTGACCGACTGATAACACATCTAAAAGTTCTGAAAAATTACAATGGAGAATTTGAAGAATGGTCTGATCAAAAAATTCTTGCAGGTCAAAAATGGAAAGAAGAAATTACAAAAGCTTTGAAAAAAGCAAATATAGCAATATTGTTGGTTTCGACTGATTTTTTAGCTTCAGATTTTATTCAAAGAAATGAGTTACCTCCTATTTTGAAGAAGGCTGCAGAAGAAGATACAACAATTTTGTGTCTGCTTGTGGAACCTAGTCTTTTTGAAAAGACGGAATTGGGAGATTTCCAGGCAATTAATGATCCAAAAACTACACTTTCTGAACTTGATAAATCGGCTCAGGAAAGGATGTATTTGAAGCTAGTTGAAGAAATTGAACGTATAACTAGTCCATGTAACTAAATTCTTTTTATTAAAGGTTTTTCTAAAATGTGAATATTTATGAACAGAAATGATAAGTTTGAACTTTTCTTCTCAGAAAATGAATTGATTTCAAGTAATAAGTCTTGGAAGAAAATAGGGGATAATTATGAGCAGTATAGCATAAATAGTTCTCGTAATTATATAACCAATGCATCTTGTGGTATTAATTCTAAATAAATTTGTCTTATGAGTAATTGGAGTGAGATTTTGACAGAAGTAAATCAATCTTTTCCAACGAATATTGATTTGCTTAATAAAAAAAGGAAGGAGTATATGGATAAAATAGCGGAAATAACAGGGCGTAATGTTATAACCTATTATTCTGGCTGGCTTAAAAATCCTAATGCGCCATTTATTTCAATTAATGATTCTGACATGAATGCTTTCATGACTAACGTATATAGACTGGATAGAAGTAAAGGGCTTGATTTAATATTGCATACTCCTGGTGGCGATTTAGCTGCTACAGAAAGTATCGTGAATTATCTTCAGTCTGCTTTTGGTGGGAATGTGCGTGCTATAATTCCTCAAATATCAATGTCTGCTGGTACGTTGATTGCAATGTCGTGTCGAGAAATATTGATGGGACGTGAGTCTTCTCTGGGGCCGATAGATCCTCAACTTGGAGGAATTCCATGTCAGGGTATGCTGGATGAATTTGATAAGGCTGTAAATGATATCGCTAATAGACCTTCTTCCTTAGGCTTGTGGCAGGCAATCATTGGTAAACTGAATCCAACTTTTATTACCAATTGCGAGAATTCGATAAAATGGTCAAAGGAACTAGCCAAATCATTCCTATTAAAAAATAATCCTGAGCTTAATATAGACAACATATATGAGGTTTTTCTCAATCATCAGCATAGTTATTCGCATTCTCGTCATATTCCTAAGGAGCAATGTGAGGCTGCTGGCTTGAAGATAACAGATTTGGAAATGAACCAAGACTTACAAGATGCTGTATTAAGCCTTCATCATTGTTATATGATTTTGTTTGATAAGATTGCATGTTCTAAGGTTGTAGAAAACCAAATAGGTGGTTGTTTTATTCAAAATTATTCTGAAGAGGGAAAATAGGTATGGCTATATTTGTATATACATGTAACCAAGAAAATTCTTGGAAGGCCATGAGTTCGTATGGTGTGATGCGATGCGTGGCTTGCATTTCCTGAGACCTCCATTTACCCAGAGCAAGCTGGTGAGATGTGTGAAGGGTAGTGTGATAACTTCTATTACCCTGAGGCTGATGGGGGTATCTCTATCTTGGATGAATCTCTCGGGATTGATTGGCGCATTCCTACAGAACATGCTAATCTTTCGGAAAAGGATATGAAACATGAGGTGCTGAAGGACTTTGACAGTCCTTTCGAGTATTAAAAGAAAGGGGCTTTCCTAAAAATATTGAGGTGATTTTTTCGAAAACCTACCCGTCCTTCCTTACCCTTAAGGAAGGCTCCACCTCTCACCCCAGCCCTCTCTCCTCAGGAGCGAGGGAGAAAACCGCCCTCTGGTGCTCGGAACCGCTTCGCTCTAAGGTTGGCGGACCATCAAAGGTCTACGCCATGTTTTGCGGGCTGGGACCGCCGAGGGAAGAGAGCTTACAATTAATAGTTTGCAATTTATAGTTAACTGTTTATATTTGGGGGATTTGGAGGTAATTGGCTGATGAGTTGCAGAATTATTGCTTTTTTCTTGGTGGTTTCGAAGAAAAAGCGTAACTTTGGCGGCAAGTTATAATATAAAAGATAATTTATCCTAAAAAGAAAGGACTTTTAACTAGTTATTGAATTAAATATATTATATTTGCACCATGATGGATAAGAATGAAATTTCACTAAGAATTATTGGCAAGAATGGGGATGAGCCGCTTTCTCCTGCCAATTTTGACATCGGGCAAATTCGTTTTCTGCTCGATGAAGTGGAGAATTTGTTGTATCCAGATAAGAAAAAAAGAAAGGATCGTCCGACTATTTCCTATGAAATGAAGGCCGGTTCTGTCGTAAATATCTTTAGAACTTCCATGCAAAATGTACTCTTGTTCTCTTCTATGCTAGGTGTAATAGAAGAGGAAAATGGGTATATTGATAAGTTGGAGATGGCAAGTGCGCAAGCTATAGAAAACCTACAGTCTTTTGCCTTGCGCTATAATTATAATATAGAGATTGGAACTTCCGACAAGCCAGATCGCATTTTTAGAATAACTCCTACTACTCATTATGTTCGTCGTGAGAATATCATGGTGGATATAGAGTGCTATTATTATGGAACTTTGACAGATGCTGGTGGTAAGGATAAGGCCAACATTCATCTGGATACTAAGGAGGCTGGTTCTTTGACCATTCGTACAGATAAGGAATATTTGGCAGGTTACCAGGGAAATCCTCTTTATAAGAAGTTTGGCGTGCGTGTTCGTGCCAAGAAGAATATTCTTACGGGCGACATTGATAAATCTACATTATCTTTGGTGGAGTTATTGGATTATCAGCCGAAGTTTGATGAAGATTATCTTATGGGCTTGATTCATAAGGCCACTCCAAAATGGAGGGGTATTAATACTGATGAATGGTTGAATGATGTAAGGGGAGGAATTGCCTAATGGAACAGAATTGTGTACTTTTGGATACAAGCTTCTTTATTCGGTTACTGAATGAGGAAGATCCTTTACATCATAATGCCTTGGGATATTTTAGATATTTCCTGGAGCATGATTTCGTGATTAAGATTAGCACCATCGCCATAGCTGAGTATTGTGTGAGAGGGGAAGTGGATGAACTTCCTCTTAAAAACATGCTTATAGTTCCCTTTAACTTTGACCATGCTCAGAGAGCTGGAAAGATGATTGCTGAGGTTTATGCAGAAAAGAAAAGGCGTGGTGCTACCATTACTCCTAGGGCTGTTGTTCCTAATGATACAAAAATGTTCGCACAGGCTGATGTTGAGTCTGATATCAATTTCTATGGTACAGCAGATGTGGAGTGTAAGAAAGTTTATGATATGATAAAGAATGCTGAAGGTAATTTGTCTTTCAGCTTTATAGACATAACTATACCTCACTATCAATTCTTTGGAGAATTATACTTCGAAGACTAGAAAGCAACAAGTTATCGTAAGTATCGGTTAATGCCATATTGTGCGCCTAGATAAAGATTGGGCTATCCGTGGTCATAAGTTTGCTTACCCTGGCAGAAAGGATACCATGCCTATGGCAAGAACTGCCATGCTTTTTGGTTCGCCAATGGGTATCTGTCCTGCGAGAGTGAAGAAGCTCCAGATTTCTACTAATATCTGTGGTGAGAAGTTGAAGAACTGCGGTTATCAGTTTAAGTGGAGCTTTGAGGAAGCTCTCGCTGACTGGTTTGAGGATAATGATAGGAAGGGGTTGAAGTAAAATGGATGGTCCATGTTACTTCTGGGGGAGTATCAGAAGTATTATGAGAATATGTATTGTTGATGCCCCACCTGTCCCTCCCCTGCGGGAGGGTCCTTACCCTATACCCAAGCCCTAAATCCCTACCATAGAGATTAGGGATGTAACCGCCCTCCGGTGCTCAGAACCGCTACGCTCTAAGGTTGGCGGACCAAAGCGGTCTACGCCATGTTGTGCGGGATGGGACCGCCTGGGGAAAGGTGAAGACAGTATGGGGTGGGTTTGCTATAATGGGGGTATAGATTACTGATTTTAAGGCTAATTCGTTGATAACTTGCAGATTTCTTGTGGTTTTCTTGGTGGTTTCGAGAAAAAAGCGTAACTTTGGCGGCAAGTTATATAAACTAAATAATAGGAGATAAGATTATGGCATTAGCAATTAGTGGTATCCCTATGCTGACAGGTGATGAGGCTTTAGCTTTCAGAGAAAAAGCTGAAGAAACATTGAAGAAGCGTGGTAGCATAGATTTCTCAAAGCAACGTGCTGAGATGAAGGCTATTTTGGCAAAAGCAAAATTTTAAAGTTAGTATTATGGGATTTTTAGCAGACAAAACGGTGTTTTCACCATTGACAAAAGAAATATTGGAAGAATCTATTTCATTTTCATGTGGCAATGAAGACTTGGATGGATTCTTCCATAATGATGCTGTGGCTTATGCCGAAAACTTGTTTGGTAAATCTTACTGCTATTATCTTGAGGAATCAAAGGCTGATATCGTATGTGCCTTTACGGTCTCAAATGCCAGTATTTTCACGAAGTACTTGCCTAATGCGAGAAAGAAAAAGGTTGGAAAGCATGTTCCTCATATAAAACAGGATTTGATATATCCTGCTGTACTTATAGGAAGATTGGGAATTTCAACAAAATTTCAGCATCTTTATATAGGAACAGAAGTAATGGACTTTATTAAGTCTTGGTTTGTTGAACCATATAATAAAACGGGCTGTCGTTATTTGGTAGTTGATGCCTATAATGAAGATGTGCCTGTGGCTTTTTATAAGAAGAATGGTTTTGATTTTATGTTCAGCACAGAAGAGCAGGAAAAATCATATAGAGGTATTGTTTCTGATAAGCCATTAAAGACTCGTCTAATGTACTTTGATTTGATACTTATCAAGTAAGTAAAAGCTAGTAGCTGGTAATAGCGGTGTCTTGGTAACATGCGATCACTGCAATCTGTACAGAATCACTGATACTATCACCTATCTTCAGAACTTGGCACTTCTTCTGGAGGGTAAAGAATAAGAAATAATAGATTTACGGGCGAACGGTTCCCCTCTCCTCTCTTTATAAAGAACTACTTTTGTGGGATGGAGCCTAGTAGCCCTTTTATGATAATATTACCTTATGATGTAGCAAGAGGTTGGGTGGAAGGGTTGAATGGTTATAAGGTTTCCGTCGAAGGGACGGCTAAATTTAATATTCACATTAATTTTTGATAAAAATGAAAAAGAGTAATTTTATTTAGGTCGGGCATAAAGTTGCCCGACTCATCGAGAAAGTGAAAGGGCAGAGTTTT
>ERZ1034969.437-NODE-437-length-25635-cov-7.885418_pt1 | contig 25635 bp, 34 predicted proteins | sample MGYA00520624_ERZ1034969 | MGnify/ENA primary metagenome ERZ1034969 (study PRJEB33766, sample SAMN09781776) | gut metagenome | biome: gut microbiome | host: Homo sapiens | place: Madagascar | study: EMG produced TPA metagenomics assembly of the PRJNA485056 data set...
CGCACCACACCAACAAAAAACCCTCAAAAACCAACACGATCTGACCTATATGCCACGATTCACACAAAGAGCAGCCAAATAGAAATCGAGACCCTCTTCTGGCGAAGAAAAGGGTCTCGAATTAGATTTTACTGAAAGGATTAGAATATTTTTCTATCCTGCTCTAGCTTTACTCTAGAATTTCCGCTTCAGACGCACTCGCATAAGAACGCCTGCCCCTAGAGCAGTCATTGCCAAAGCTGCACCGAGCAAAGATGCGTAAGTGCTACCAGTATTTGAAAGAGAAGACTTTGGAGACTTAACTGAAGCAGCATTGCCAGAGTTCTTCTTTTCCTTCTGATCATTATTTTCTGGCTTCATAGCATTCGAAGAAGAATCCTGCGGTTTAGTAGGCGGAACTACTGGAGGAGTTGTTGAATCTCCAGGGTTCTGAGTGCCTGGCGTATCGGGAGTACCTGGCTTGCCTGGAGTATCAGGCTGTCCTGGCTTATCTGGCGTATCAGGAGTACCTGGCTTTTCTGGAGTATTAGGCATTGGATTCTGTTTTTCCATCCACTTCGCGTAAACGGTCATATCCTGCCCTAACGTCACGGACTCAACCTTGTTGGTAAGCCCTTCGTCGATATACCAGCCATCAAAAGTAAAACCATCCTTAGTAGGCAGGTAACCAGCTAGATCGATAACCGTATTTTCTGGGCGAGTGACGGGATCAATTGCACTGCCGTCGCCAGTTGAAAAAGTGAGAGTGTGATTAGGTGGTATAGCCGTAAGATCGAAAAGGGCAAACTTATCGCCATTATGATCCCCATACTCTACAGCTTTGCCGTGACCTTGCAGAGTGATTTTATCAGCTGTGAGCTTATCGAAATCATAACCGTCTTTAGGCTTAAAGAAAATCTTGAGACGATATTTTGCTTCATTAGTGAAGTTTCCGTCAGTGATTTTCTTCCAATCCTGATTGTCTTTATCAGAAGTAAAAACCTGCCAATACTGAAGCGATACGTGATCTGTCTGCGTAGTGATATTAACACCAGCGACTCGCTTCCCAAATCCATAGAGATTAAGACCAAAAGAAACTTCAGCTACATGTTTATCTTCTTGCCCGCCTGCTGGAGCATCTGCCCAAGCTGCTCGCGCTGAACCAGCATATAGCAGCGCTGAAAACATCAAGAATGAAGCCAATACAGCAGACACGAAACGATTTGAAAATTTCGCTTTAAACATCGTCCTCCTCAAGTAATGCATTTTATCTAAGGTAAGCGTAGCCTAATATAATTATTGTAATTAATATAGTGAATAATCTACTTCCCCCCCCGTATAGTGCAACTTATACGCATATAAGAGAGGTAAGCTACAAAGGCGCTATTTCAACTAATGACTTCTCACACACGCTTACCTAGTTGCTGCAGTTAAGTATCTCACGCTCGCCGTTAAGTGCCGCTGCATCGCCATCTAAAAAGGTTTTGGAAGGCTTCTTGCTCTATCTATATGCAGTAAAAATTCTTTCTACACTATCTCCTTCTATACGCACGCATACACTAAACTCCCCTACATGCACTGAACTTCTTGCTATATACACCAACTCCCCTTCTCCAACCATCACTGCAAGAGCCTTGCACTCAAAGAACTAAGTTTCGCAGCTTTTCAAGAAAGAGAGGAAGCAGAATCGGAGTGCCCGCTGCTCTAAAAACTCATATTCTCACTCAGATTATGCAATGCCACCGCAACATACACTTCACCCTCAAGGCGATTAAGCCTTCACCATATTTTCTCACTCCCGATATGCAATAATCGATGAGTGAATCCATTTGCTCGATTAGAATTACTGCTCGGAGCCGCGCGCATGCGCTGGCTACGAAGCGCAACTGTGATGGTCGTCGGTCTAGGCGGCGTCGGCTCCAGCTGCGCAGAAGCTCTCGCTCGAGGCGGAATCGGCTCCCTTATTTTGATTGACGGCGATAGTATCGAGCCTAGCAATATCAATCGTCAGGCTCTCGCTTTTATATCAACAATTGGCAAGCCAAAAACCCATACGATGGCAGCGATGGTGGCAGATATTAACCCAGCGTGCACAACTCACACAGCACAGGTCTTCCTCACGCGCGAAAACCTGGCACAAATTTTCGATTCTCTACCCCGCCCTGATTACGTGATCGACTGTATCGATACCGTTGCCGCAAAAATTGAAATTGCTCAATGGTGTGCTCAATATTCAATTCATCTTATTTCAGCGATGGGCGCAGCTAATAAACTCGATCCTTCCTATCTCCGCTTTGCCAAAATACAGAAAACACAAAATTGCCCCCTTTCGAAATCAGTACGCCGAGTATGTATAGAACGGCGAATCCGTGGACTCGAAGTGCTCTATTCTTCCGAAGAACCTGTGCAGATTTTCCCACCTGCTTCAGATTCCTCATCTAAACACCGCACAAAAGCTCAAACTCTTGGATCAATCAGTTATATGCCGCCGATTATGGGGCAGATGCTTGCAGGAAAAGTGCTTCGCCGCATTGCCAGAATAGAAGAATGGCCTCTGCCTCCTCGTATTGGGCACGCAGCCGAAGAAAGCTCTAGCTCACCTAGCGTCACACCTGATAATTCGCATACTGCCACGCAGCTTCCAGCAGACGATACATTATGAAACCTCTCACAGATTCACACTGCCATTTCAGTTTTCTGCCCAGCAGCACTCAAGCAGAATGCATACACGCCCTTCGCACGCAGAGAGTTCGTATTGTGGCGCAGACGCTCCTGCCCTCGGAATTTCTGCCTCTTGCTCACACAGCTAGCAAAAACGCCGACGTTTTACTCCCATCTCTTGGCTTTCACCCTTGGCATATCAACGAAAACTACGAGCACGAGCTAGATATATTTACCACAGCTATCGCACACACTCATTTCATCGGCGAAATTGGCTTAGACTTCACCGAGAAGCGCATAGCTGCCGTTCCAGCCGAGCTGCAGCTTCGCGTGCTTCGCTCTGTGTTGGTGACGCTGTGCGAAGCTGCGCAAAATCGTCACGCCTCGACTCAATACGCCGACACAAAGCCTCATCTTGCCACAACACATAACGCCGCCAAGAATCGTCAAACTACGAAACATATCGAGCCTTCTATCAGCGTTGAGCGCGGCGCGCTCAGCACACAGCGCATACCTGCCGCCCTTTACCCAGAAACCAGAGCCAAAATGCACTACGTGCTTTCACTTCACGCTGTTCGCGCTGTCACTCCCCTGCTCGACCTTCTTGAAGAACTCAACGCAACTCCTCATCGCGCAATAGCACCCATTATCCATCGCTTCAACGGCACAAGCGATGAACTCATGCGGCTTATACACCTTGGCGGATACATATCCATCCACCCGCGTATGCTGCAATCGAAACGCGCAAGAGCATACGCCTGCCAGGTGCCAGAAAATCGGCTTCTTCTGGAAACGGATTTTCCGCCAAAAGAACTTCCCCAAAATGCTGCTATCGAGCCAGATCACGGGCGCATCTACGCCGCAGAGATAGTGACGAGTCTGCAAGAAACCGCGTCCACACTTTCCGAATTGCGCGGACCCAGCGTCATAGCTGCACTGAAAGAAACTGCAGAAAAACTCTACAGCTAAAAGCTGCGCCTAGCGCGGCGCCCAAAACTGGTCGAAGTGTGAGCGCAATGAGTCGATGAGGTTATAACTGATAGCTTCGCAATCGATACGTACGCACGTACGCACCAAGATCGTGCAAGGGCTTCTAAGCTCGACTTCAATTTTAATTTTAATTCACAGATGGCATATGCTCGGTATTCTCGCGCATTTTAATTGCTGAGTAATACCGACTTTTCAACTAGTCGGAGCGTTTTTTACTAAGAGCAGCGCCTAAACCAATTCCTAAGCATATACCGACGCTTAACCACAACCCCATGTTATCTGTGATACTTCCAATGATTATGCCAAAAAGCGTTCCGGCACTTGCACCATAGGCGAGAGGCGTCCCATTAGAGTCAGAAGAACCCTTCGAACCAGCATCATTTATTTTATCTTCCATGCTTTAATCATCTCACAAACGCATACACCTCCTTTAATCCTCTTTTGCAATCCCCCTTCGGCAGAGTGCTTGCGCATATACACGTGCTTACGTATGTAAAATTAAGGCGTTGAAATAGCGTAACCCCGCATTGTGACTTTCATATTCAATAATTCAGCGCATTCACATATAGTGCACTCGCGGGGAATATCAAAGTATGCCTAGTAATTGGCAAGCTTAAACGATACTTACAAACATCATAAAACTACTTAAATTCAATACCTCTTTTTGTTACAGCACTCTGTATTGCTAAATATTTTACATGCCATTGCCCTGCTTTCTTCTCTGAGAGGGGCTAGCCTTCTTCCCCTGAAATTGCTTGCATTCTCCAGGGTGAGCGAGATAACATTAGTGTTGCATAGGTTACTCCTATGCACTCGAAGATAGGAGACTTCTATGAAAAGAAATATGAAACGCTCAGTCACTAGCGTTGCACTGACTGCGGGTCTTCTGCTGACGAGTAGCTCGCTAGCATATGCCGAGTCAATTTTTGGTGGCGACTGGTACTACGGCACCAACTACACCACTGGCAATGCCACAACTAGCTTCTACCACGGTTCTGCCGCACACTGGACCTCAATAGGTACGTCTTCTGGAAAGTACGCTCGCGCCGATGCGAAGGCTGGAGAGATCGCATCAACATGGCTATGGCGCACGCCTAGTTCGTCCGTTACGTTTAAAGCTAGCGCTAACGGCAGGACTGCCACCCGCTAATAAAGCTTAAGATGATCTAGTTCTCATGCGTCGTCTTGTTTGTGCAGTCGGTATTTTCCTTGGATTCGTGATCGTATGCCTAGCTTTTCTGCGGGCAGTACAGCTGGAAAATATGCTTCCTCTTGCCAGCAATGACGTTGGCTATATTAACTTTCGGCACACATCCTTATCAACAGCACAAATTGACGAAGGATTAGCACAGCTTGGCAAAGAAAATGGCGTAGAACTCTTGCAACTATCTGGAACGGTTGGCACTCGAGAGGTTACTATTACCTCTCGAGCCGCCAATCAGCCTCCAACACCACAAGCAATTAACTTTTTTAGACCTGGCAAAACGGGAACTTTATATCCTGCCGCTCAACAGCCAGATCTCTCACGCTCTGGAATCTATGCCGTCAAAGGAGATGGCAAACAAATTGCCGCACTAAAGACTTGGCTTAGTAAGGTTGGCGCTATTCATACGTGGGAAAATTTCACACTCTTTCAAACCTATTTTCTCCCCTTAGCCTATCAAGGTATTATTCTCATTTTAGCAGTAGCTGTATTCTTGGTTACTGCTACGATTTTCGGCTGGTTTACGACCCGAGCTGATTCTCGTATCGTGAGGCTAAGTGCAGGATATTCTAAGACTCAGATAGTAAATAGCGACAGCATCATGCTTGTATCGTTGGTATTACTGCCTGCAAGCGTGACGATACTGATTAGTTTCACTCTCACCACACTCATACTTGGTGTAGACGCCTTCCAACTGGTTCTACCTCTTATAGTACTTTTTATCTGCACATTGTGCGCAACAGCAATAGCCGTAACCATTATTTCCTATATGACGTTTCCTCGCCTTCGTGACTGGGTGGAGCGGCGATCACTGGTCGCCGCCTTTTCGTGGGTTGGAGCTACGGTGTGCGCTGCAGCAATTATATTTTCGCTGGCGGCGTTGCCTATTGTGTATCGAGCTTTTTTGATCGCTAGCGATGATCGGGAGGCTGCTCGGCAAGCATCGTATTTGCCAGAATATCACTACGTAAGCTTCGGCGGGATTGTTGAAGAGCAACGTGATTACGACCCGTTTGTTACCCCCTTCGCTAAACTAACTTCTCAATTAGAAAATAAGAATCAGGTCTTTTTATTTTAAAAAACAAAATATCACTCCCGAAAAAGCAGATACTCTGTTCAATAGCGGTTATGAGTCTATCGTGATAGTCACTCCTAATACTTTAGCTGCACTAGAAAAAATTCCGAATGGGTGCCGCTTTAATGAAATAACCGATAGTACTCAAATTCAGATTGCACACGATTTCACAACATCGATTAATCCCCAGATAATACCAAAGCTCAAATTTTTCACCTGCAAAAACGGTGCTAGCACTATAGCTATAGCTAACCAGGGAATTTTTACTCTTGCAAATAAACCGTTGGTCGTACTCGTTCCAAGCATAGAATCTGCGTTCACCTCCGAAACAGTCACTAGTATAGCCACTCTTGGAGCTATTGTTTTTCGTGATTCTCAAGAAGTGATATCGCAAGCATCTTCAATTGGTTTAAACTTGACCAGCGATAGCACAGCAGATTCGATCGCGGTGTATGCTCAAGACCAACAACTAGGCTATTACGTGAGCCTAGCCTCGATAGTCACCCTCATCTTCGCTGCTGGATTTACTATGTTCATTAGCGCGCAGCTATATGCAGCATCGCGTCTGCGCTCCCTTTTTCCTCTTTATATCACAGGAAAGAGTATCGGCAGCCTGATTCGCCTCCGAATCATTCTAGACTTCGTGTTCATCAGCTTTGGCACTGGATGCTCTGCAGTAATCGCCTCAACCTTGGGCTTGGAAACATCAGTTTTATATATCTGTATCTGTAGCGCGGTTTTATTTGTCACTGATATTGCTCTGCGTCACTACGTCACTCGCACAACGCTGACTCGAGCATGTCAAAGAAAGAGCTAGGAACATGAAACTCAACGTAGAAGACTTAACTATCACAATAGAAAAACGCACTCTCCTTACCAGACTGAACTTCGAGTTTCATGAAGGTCAACTCGTAGGTTTGGTGGGTGCAAGTGGCTGCGGCAAAACCACACTACTCAACACTCTTGGTCTATTACTACCTGTACACAGCGGATCTATTTTCTACGACGGAGCGAACGCTACCAAATGGAAACAGCGTCGCATCAGTAAGTTCTGGCGCGAACAAGCCTCATTCGTCATTCAAGATGCAGGTATCGATGACGACGAAACTGTCGTTTATAACGTCACACTAAAAAAATTCTTCCTTAAACGAAAATCAGATCAATGTAGCGCATTAGAAGCACTAGAGAAAGTGGGACTATCGAAACGTGCTTACGATACGGCTCGCGTGCTCAGTGGCGGCGAACAACGCAGAGTTGCAATCGCGCGATCAATATATCGAAAATCTTCTATTATTTTTGCTGATGAACCAACAGCCTCACTTGACGAGAAAAATCGCGAATTGGTGCAGTCCCTTCTAACCGAAGAAGCACAACGAGGCGCACTCGTCATTGTATCTACGCACGATATGCGCCTCGCGCAACAATGTACTTCACTGGTCAACCTCGAAAAATATCGACCAAACTAGCTCAACAGCTACTGCCTGCGCCTTATCAAAACGCATGATAAGAAGTTCGTAAAGCATTAAAATCACGCCAATGGAAAATTGCCTCACCTATCGTGCACCGAAATCTTCAAAAGTTTTTAGGAAAGAAAGGCGCTTCTTTAGTAATCAAAAAATTGCAAGTAAAGCACTTCCAGGAGGATTACCTGGCCAGATTGCTTTCCAAGTAGGTAAATGTGCCATCGAAGAAGTTTGGTAGCGATGAAATCTGCAAAGAAAACACGAAACCTACAACAAGTCTATCCTTTGTTTTCAGCTGCAACACACTGTTCATTATCTCGCAGGAAAGTCTACATAGAAAGGAGGAACGCTGATGCCAAAACCGATAAAACAACTCCTTTTGTTGTTCTATGCTTATGGAAAAGAAATGATAGCTGAAACGAAATAAATCCATAATGATGGAATGAAAATAATTGCCGTTATAGCACTCGTTAATATTTTTAGTGAGCGCTGATCTGAATTCCTTTCAGGGATCGTAACGATACATAATTCAATAAACCAGATAAATCGGTTAGCAAACCAAGCAAAGTAGCCTAATGTATTTAAGATAAATAATGCAAAGAATGCTCTATACGTATAAAAGTCGTTCCCTTCTGCAAACGGAGATACGCTTTCAACACTCGGAGCGTTAGATAGTATTTTAATGATCCAGTGTTCGTCGACATACATTAAAACTGATGGCAGCAAAAGCATTAAGCCTAACCACCAGAGCAATTTTCTGAGATACGAAAAGAAAATTCTTCTACGCACGATTGACCTGATTCTGTAATAGTCAGTTTCTCAACACCTAACTAACATCATATCTGGAAGTGAGCAGCTAGCTTCAGAAAGAAAGGATCTAATAAAGCAAGACTTTATATGCGTTCATCTATAAGTCAGTCTATAAGTCAAAGCAAGAAATTCTTTGCGTAATAAGCATGAAAGTTTTTACTGAAATTCAGTACAGCTATTTTCTACTGTGTTAGTATACGTTATGAAAAAGATTAAATTCTTGTGCGGGGGTAAAGATGCCTACCAATCACATAAAATCGTTATGTCTGTCTGTTATCTCTGCTCTTGTTATCTGTTTTTGCCTCAATCCACCAGCATATGCGGCAACAGATGAACTTAAGGGGGGCGCAGGTTACTTCCTATCTCATTCAATATTCTACGTATCGATACAAATCCTATAGAAGCCCTGTTAGCATTAACGCATCTGTTTCTCCTGTTTATTGGTGGGGAACTACATGGGGGAATAGTGGTGGAGCACTCACATGGGCTGTTGGACTTCGCTACAAAAGTAATCAAGAACAATTCGCCCGTATGGAAAGTCAAGCAAAGACTATGCGAGGTATTTTCCCTGGCACAGAGCCTTCTCAACCTTTTGCTACTAATTTTGCACTTAACACTAAAGGAAGTATTTCCATGGGATCGCAAGTAGCGGATATTACTGGTTCTATTTCATATTAAAAGTCATAATAGATTACGGAGATTCTTATGCCGCGCCGAGCACTAATTACCTATTTTGTTTCTATTCTCATTGTACTTTTCTTCGTACTCGCCGTCTTTTTCACACTGCTGATGCCAAAACAGGCAGCCACAGGGCAAGATGCTCCAAGTGCTCAGGAACGCACACAAAAAGCTGAAGAAGATTTACGCAAAGTTTCTGAGAACCTCACACAGGCACAAAAGCAACAAAAGGCAGAGCGCGAAGCTGTGATGGCTGAGCTTACAATGCCCGATGGCTACCACTATAGTGATGGAGAGAAATTCGGTTCACTCACTTCTCAATCTGAATCTCTCGAATCGCAGATATCCGAGCGAAGTTCGGGCGCCACAGACTCCCCCGCTCCAGAACTTGTCAAATACGAAGAAGGGTACTTTGCCGCGAATGCTGCATCAGATTGGCAATGCGCTTGGCTCATGGAAGCTGTCAAGCATAGCCAAGAGAACGACTTTAAGAAAGTAGATCGCGATATTGCCACGCTTGAATCATTCAAGAAAAGCTCCTACATCAAACATTTCCCCGATTTTGAGGTATTTTTACAAGACGCCGTCTACCCGCTCACAAAGGGCGAGACCGACGTTGCTCAGTCCTTTATCAACACAAGCTGTTCAATATCTCAGCCATAGATCAACGCGAATCTGCTATTTTGCAGGTGAAGTGCGCTGGGATATCTGTATCAGGGTCTATTCCGATACTCGAATAAGTTCGGAGTCTCCCGACTCCTGATTCCCAGCGCACTTCCCAAGCAGTGTCATCTATTTTTCCTGAGCCTTTGGCTGACCACGAATACGGCGTTTTAACGCCAAGATGAAAATTGTTCGCTACGGTATAGAATCGCCCAAACCTGTGATGCATCGAGCTATTTCCCCACGAATAGATAACCCAACAATTGGTATCGTTTTTCTTAGAAGGAACTATGCCGTAACTGTCCATGTTAACGACAGTCCCCACACAAGCTGCTGTGCCTGTTAGAAACGCAACCATGAGAATTGCTTTTACCCATCTATTTTTAATGTCACTATTTGTTTGCTTCAGCGTAGCGATAAGCAAGATTAAAGCTAAAACTGACACAACTAGGTAAATAGCGGCAGGAAGTAGCAGAATATTGACAGGTTTTCCTAGTAGCAGGATAGGCGCGCCCCGTACCACACTATCTTTTGAATAATAAATCTGCGCTAGAAACATGAGAAGACCCAATAGTGAGGCAAACAGAAAACACAGCCATACAGCGCTGCGATTGAAATACGTACGATTTTCCCGCATAGTTATCAAAATCTCTCGAACTATTTTCAAAATCATATTTTAACAGTAAGGCTTACTTCAGTGGCGAAAGACGGAACTAATCGCGGTGGGTAGCGCGTGAGGGCTGGCACGAAACCAGACCCGCTGAGCGAGAAACTCGCTAAAGATGTGATGACGACAAGGCTTGAGGATCCGCTAGCGACCCCTTTTGATTTTGAGGGGCACGGATGTTGGTGATGGCGCGGTGCTTGCTGGTGAGGTGATGCCAGAGCCTTCTGAGTATCTGTCGGAGGTTCAGCGCGATGGCAAACCCTTGGGTGCCGATTTGGTGTATCGGGAGACGTGGCACTGGCTTGATGAGCGTGGCTGCACCAGGTTCGTGTCGAAGCGTCTGATTGAGACCTACGCCTAGGCTTTCGTCGGTATGTGCAGTGTGAGCCGGCGATCTCCAAGTTCGGGCTGCTCGGTAAGCACCCGACCACGGGGTCTATTGATTTTCTAGTAGCAGCAGTGAGCATAGTGCGATTCACCTACGTCAACATACCGACGAATGTCGGTATTGAATACCGACAAATGTCAGTGTTGTAACACTACCGAGAAATGGTTAACTAACAGCATCTCTAAGAGGAGATCGCAGCCCATATTCCCAAGCTGCCCACCCCATCACCAACGACAGTGGCATGATGAAAGGAACCTATAATGAAATCAACAATCTCAAAAACACTTATCGCTCTAGGATGCAGTATTGGGTTAGTGTTTTCCGGCTCTCTAGCTGCTCACGCCAGCGAACCAGTGGCACTAGGTGCTTCGGCGAGCAATATGACCATTGACGGAAGCGATCCTTCGTTTTCTATCTCCACTACATTGTCAACGGAATCTATTCCAGATTTAGATCCCATTGATGAAGCCTCGGTTGAAGAACTTTTTACAAAGTACATTTCTCTTGATGACCGAAACTATATGCATGTCAACACTGAAGAAGTGCGCGCATCTCAATATGCGCACAATATCGAGGAATTGCAGAAGTTTGCGGAATTAATGAATGAACTTAACAATGAAAATCTCGGAATAAGTTTTCGTGATGGGTGGTCGTTTGCAAAATGTGTTATCGCTGACGCTGTTGGGGTTAACATGGTGTCACGGTTAAGTAATGCTCTATACACAGCGATACGCGCGGCTCAGTGGCCATTTGCAAAAACAATTCTTCAAATAGCTGGATCGGCTGGCTTGAGTCTAGGATGGAAGGCTAACGCAGTTGGTCTTGCAATCGCGTTAGGAAAGTCTGCTCTCTATTGCAGGGGTGAATGGTGAAAGCAAAGAAATATTTATTTGATGCAATTCAATGTCTTTTAGTAGCTTTGCCTTGCATTGCATTGGGGGTTCTTGTAGGGAACTGGAGCGGTCTGTGGGTCTTTGAAACATGGGGCGAAATTCTATACACATATGTTGGTGTAAGCGTAATCATTTTTTTAGCCGACATAATCTCAAGACCGCTGTTTAAAAATAAATCATAAAAAGAGGTGATGACATGAAAAATTCGTTCCATACTGTTCTTGCTAGCGTAGCAGCCTCCTCGATGTTGTTTGGTATGGTTCCCGCTGCAAGCGCTTCCGCTTTTGAATATCACTTTACGTCAGTAGCTTCTACTTCGACTTCAGTTGTGAACAGTCAAGACCAAATTTTGATAGATGAAGTTGCCGAACACCTTCTAGAAGGTTTCAAGGAGCTGGATCAATACATCGTTTCAGATTTTGAGGGTGTATACGCTGTAGACTACGAACTCATGCAGAATAACGGTATCAATTCACGTGATGCTGCTTCTATTCAAAATCTTGTCGATATCCTAAATTCCGAACGTAGTGCCGAACTCAATGAACCTTCAATATATTCTACACGTAGCTGGAGTTCTTTTGGGCTCTGCGTTGTAGCGGGAGTTACTGGCGTCAAGTGAAAGAGATTTCATCATATGTCGCTTGGAAAGAATTTGGAACAGCTATTAAAGCGAAAAATTGGGGAACAGCTCTTAACTATCTGAAGTCGGGCGTCACTCGCTACATGGAAAAACATGGAGCTAAAGCTGGAGCAAAAGTTGCCTTAAAACAAATTTTGAACTCCTCAGGCGTTGGGTTTGCCGCGCAAGCAGCAGTCGCAACTGTTGGGTGTGCTGCTCTCGAAGGCTGGCGTTGGTGGCACAGTTAAAATCTGCCATGAAAGGCTGAATTGAGAACATTCTCTAAGTTCCATTCTGTTGTATTCGAGGTCGATGATTTTTTTCGGGAGAAAAGATATAACACAGCTTCGCAGCGAGCTGGATGTGGTGAAAGTAGAGATTACTGCTAATCCGCTATCGAAAGATTGCGTGCAAGAAGCGCAGTCATTGATTGAAGAGATGAAAGCAGATGGGCGTGAGACAGAAATTGATGAAGAACTCGCGAACCGTCACCTGCCCTCAGTGATAGAGGTCGGCAAGCTCGTCGCTCAGCACACATTTGCTCTAGCTCGGTTAAACCGGAAGCGAATCAAGCTGGAACGCAAATTAGAAAGCGACCTATAGGTATCTTCCATCTCTAGAGTCCTCAGGATCGTCCGATCTTGAGGACTCTTCATTTATAGGTTTAAGGCTGGAGGTAGGAATCGTCGTGAATTTCATTGGTCTGTTCAAGAAACGCCCCGCAGAGAACAAAGCCCTCACCAGCGGTGACTATAGTTTCTTGTTCGCTCCAAGGTCATCGGGGCGTGCGGTGACCGAGCGTAGCGCAATGCAAATGACCGCCGTCTTGCGTGTGCGTATGGATCTTGGCTGAAGCGATAGCTGGGCTACCACTGCACGTATACCGTTACAAGGACGGTGGTGGTAAAGAAAAAGCGGTTGATCACAGTTTGTATCGGTTGTTGCATGATGAGCCGAATCCCGAGATGACGAGCTTCGTGTTTCGAGAAACCTGATGACGCACCTGTTGTTGTGGGATAATGCGTTCACATATTCTCTTGAGCTGTAAATTGGTGTCACTCGTTACCTTGGAAAGATCTAAATGCCTGAACAATCGCATCACCAATTATTATAAACAGCTCAAATTTATAAACCTCAAGGCACTTCCACCTCAAAGTTATTGGACTAATCCAAGTGTTTCCCCTTCAATAAATTTTGCAGCCATGATTTCGCGTCGCACAGCATAACTTGAATTTGCCCTATTTTTTATGCACTCTATAACCATTTGCCCAGCTGAATAACCTTTTTGCACGATTGGCTGGCTAATAGTCGTCAGTGGTAAAGCAGAAAAATATTGCGGTATGCCGTCATATCCAGTAACTGACAAATCGGTGGGTACCTTCAAACCTGTAGCAGTTGCTGCGCTTATTACACCTGCAGCTATTATGTCACTAAAAGAAATAATGACTGTAGGAGGATTATTCCCCGTATATAGCTGAGTGAAAGCTTCTTTCCCCCCATCATAGGTACTGGAAGTTTCACAAACGGTTAGGTCATCACCTGATAAAGCTTTCCCGAATTTATCGAAAGCGCCTAGAATTGTTTTTATGCGTTGCCCCATTACCCCATGCCAAGCCTGATAGCTAGGCTCCGTTTTAGTTTCGATTGCGGCTATCCCCACACGCCTATGACCACATTCAATAATTGTTTTAACAAGTGACTCTAGAGCTTTCGCGTCATCAATCTCTATTGTTGAGACTTCCAGTTCAGTTTGCGGGTCGATTACCGCCAAGGGCATATTCTTACTAAAGATTTCCACAACTTCTTCACGCTCTTTTTCAAGCCCAGAAACAATGAAGCCATCTACTGCGGCAGTGGGAATAAGATTAACCGAAGAATCATCCTCGAACGGAGGAACCAGCAATAAGGAATATCCGCCCTCACGGCATGCTTTTCCTATTCCTTCCATCAGAAATGTGTAGTAAGGATTTTGTAAAGCCAAATCAATCTCTTGAGGTAGTAAAAGACCAAGAGCCCCAGTTGTATTGGTTCGCATGGTACGAGCTGCAGCGTTACTTACGTAACCAATATCTGCTGCAGCTCGTAAAATGCGCTCTCTCGTTTTTTCTGAAAGCTTCTGGGGATTATGGTAGGCGCAAGAAACTGCCGAGTTAGACACACCTGCTTTTACAGCAACGTCTCTGATTGTTATTTTTTTCGACATAAATGCAGACTACCTTGTTGAGTGATTCTTTAGTGGCAAATGTGACACAGAGCCGAACAATTCACACATTTACCACTTTCTTTCATCAATCTCCCCTTCCAGAATCAAAGGGTGAGTGCTATCCACCCGATACGATTCACCAACTATGCTCGGGGTTCCAAAAATCGCTTTCCCTTGTTGCAGAGGGATTAGATTATAAGACACGTCCCTACCCGCACCTCGGTGCACGATACTAACGGCACCTTGATTTCCAATTCGCCTCTTAACTAACACTGTTTCTGCATCTAGAGCGACTAACTCTTGAATCCCATCTTGCAGAGCTTCAGAATTTGAGCGTGCCGACAACAAACCACTCACACTCTCGTGGATTTCTTGATTCCATTCTGTCTTATTCCAATTCATTCCTCCCCGACACCCTGGATCATTTTCACCTGTCATACCAATTTCATCACCGTAGTAAAGAACCGGAGCTCCATGCATTGAGTACAAAAGAGCATAAGCATTTATTGTTCGGGAAGTTTCATTCTTACAACGAGTCATCACCCTTTCAGTGTCATGACTGCCCAAAAGATTAAACATTGCGCCGCGGTGGGCTTCTGGAATCCGCGCGTAAAGTTCATTCATTTGTTTCACAAACTTGAAAGCATCTATAAATTCTTCGGCAGTGTATGCCAACACTAGGTTACGAAGGGAGTAATTCATAACTCCATCCATTAACCCAGGCTTTAGCCAGATGGTCGGGTCTCGCCAATCTTCCGCAACCAGATACTTATCTTCCCCAAAACCTTTAACTACCTCATGGAACTGATACCAAAAATTCATATTTACCAAATAGGGAACATCCAGTCTCCAACCATCAATACCGCGGTTCAACCAAAATTTAGCCACGTCTAAATGATGTTTTCTAACCTCGGGATTATAAATGTTCCATTTCGGCAGATAGTAGCAACCTGTGCAGGTTCGATAGTTAAAATTTTCGGGATCAGAAATGATTGGAAACTTCTCAACCATAAACCAATTTACATATTTTGATTCAGATTCATTCTCTATAACATCCTTAAAGGCATAATGAGCGTTTCCACAATGATTAAAAACCCCGTCTAGAATAACTCTTATCCCCAAAGTATGAGCTTTTTTAATAAACTTATCAAAATCCTCAATACTTCCTAAATGAGGATCAATTTCAAAATAATTAACCGCATCATAACGATGATTGGTAACAGCAGAAAAAATAGGGTTCAAATAAATTGCATTTATTTTTAAATTCGCTAGATAGTCAAGTTTATCAGTAATTCCAGGAAGGTCACCTCCCATAAAGTTATCAGGGGTTGGATTAGTTTCCCAGGGAACTACTTGCGGAGGATTCAAACTGGGATTTCCATTATGAAATCTATCTGGAAAAATTTGATAGAAATTTGCTTTACTTACCCATTTAGGAATACTCATTATTTTATCTTTCTATTATTGTTAGTCTTTTAATCCAGTTGCAGCAATCCCTCTTTCCAATGCTTTTTGGAAGAAGAGGAAAACAATAACACTTGGCAGAGTAGCCGTAATTGTACCTGCCATAAGATAGTTCCACGAGGTTCCATAACGACCTACAAACCCGTTTAACCCTATCTGTATGGTGCGCATTTCTTCCGCGTTGGTAACCAGAAGTGGCCAAAGAAAATCATTCCAGGCAAATAGGAAAGAGAATATCGCTAAGGTCGCCAGAGCCGGCTTTGCAAGGGGAAGAACTATTTTCCAGTATATTTGCCAGCTGGAGCAGCCATCCATTCTCGCAGCTTCATCTAACTCCATAGGAATAGTAGAAAAATACTGGCGAAGTAGAATTATGCCAAACACATCAGCCAATCTAGGTACTATCAAAGCCGCGAACGTATCAATCCATCCTAAATATGAAACTATCCCATAAGCAGGAATGACGGTGACAAAGATTGGAACCATCAATCCAGCTAGCAAAATGATAAATAAGATATTTTTTCCTGGGAACTTCAGTCGAGCAAAAGCAAAGGCTGCTAAGGAGTCAAAGATTAAATGACCGATAACAATCCCTGCAGACATAATCAAAGAGTTGATATAAAACCTCCCAAAAGGAGCATTCTGCCACGCCTGTAAATAGTTCTCCCAATGCCAGGAGGTTGGGAAAATAGATTGTGCGGTATAGGTTTCCGCTTTGGTTTGCAAAGACGTCGTAATCATCCACAAGAACGGAATCAAAATCGTGAGCGCCCCAATAATAAGAATTAGGTGTCGCCCCAGATTACCAAGGGTTTTATTCATAGTTTTTGAGTGTATGTGCTCTAAATTATCTTTTCGGCTCATTTCACATCCGACCCCTTTAGTTTCCATTGAACAAGAGTTACCAGCAGCACCAAAACCAGAGTTACCAGTGATATCGCTGTCCCATATCCAAAATCTCCCAATCTAAATGCCTGGCGATACATCATCATCCCCAAGACATCGGTTCCTCCGCGCGGCCCACCCTCGGTGAACACATAAACCAAATCGAAAGCCTGGAAGCTGTTTATAAGAGCTTGGACAATGACAAAAAATGTCATAGGTCGCAATAGTGGAACAACAATGAAGCGAACTTGTTTAAACTTGTTAGCTCCATCAATTTCTGAGGCTTCAAAAACTGCCTTGGGAAGAGATTGTAAGGCAGTTAGGTATAAAACGATATTAAAGCCAAGATTTTTCCACACTGTCAGCAAAGTTAAAGCTAACAATGCTAACCATCTATTTTGTAGCCAGTCAGGACCTGAAACACCTATTTTACCCAGCCAGGTATTAATAAGGCCTGAATAGTCGAGCATATATTTCCATACGATTGCAATAGCTACAGAAGAAGTCACTACCGGGAGAAAATATATGGTTCTATATATCCCTCGCCCTCGTAACGGAGCGTCAAGCAGGAGAGCAAAGAATAGTCCGCTAATCACAGAGAGTACTGACACACCGAATGCGTAAATAATTGTTACCAGTAATGAATTCCAAAACTCATTATCTTTTGCTAGTCGAATATAGTTACTCAAACCGACAAATGGTTTTTCAGGATTAAACCCATCCCAACTCGTTAAGCTGAGGTAGCCAGCAGATACAATTGGGTAAAAGACGAATACTCCCAAAATAATCAACGCTGGAATCAGCATGAGATAGGCAGTTCTTGTCTGCTCCTTAGTCGAGGCATTACGTTGCACCCGGCGTGTCGGTACATTCTGTTTTTTCATTTCTACTTGCCTTTAGCAATTACTTCATTTACTGCAGTCTCAGCGTTCGCTAAGGCTTGATCAACACTAACTTCTCCTGCAAAGGCTTTTTCCATTTCTTTAGCGAAAGCCAAAGAAATCTGAGGGTAAGCTGCGGTATTAGGACGAGCCTTTGCAAATTTCATTTGCTCTACAAATGGCATTAATCGCTTCTGGTTTTGCTGAACCCATCCACGATACTCCGAGCCTTCTGCTATCGAATTGCGCACCGGGATAAACCCGGTTTCTTGATTCCACTTTAGAATTTGCTTGTCTGACAAGAACCAGGACAGGAATTTGCCGGCAGCCTGAACTTTCTTAGGATCATTATTGAAAATCATGGCTTGCTCTCCCCCAAGGTTTGTAGCCTGCTTTCCATTCTCCGGAACAGGAAGTTGTGCCACTTCGAAATCAAATGGGGGATCAGCAGCCCAGATACCTACCATCCAGGAACCTTCCTGAGCAGATCCTCCTTTACCTTTTTCAAATTCTCCCCACTTTGCGTAGGGGCTAACACCAGATTTAATTAAATCTACCCAGAATTGGGCAGCTTTCTTACCTTCAGGGGTGTTGAATGCCGCTTTAGTATTGTCCTTATTGAGGAATTCTCCACCTGCTTGCCACAAATTAACTTGGAAATTCCAGGTGAGACCCTCTCCATTGTCTCCAGCCTGAGTTAGCAAATCGTAGCCAGGCTTGCCCGTCTTGTCGAGAATTTGCTTTCCCATAGTTTTCAGTTCTTCCCAAGTCTTAGGAGGAGCAGCAGGATCTAAACCAGCCTCCTTAAAAAGGCTCTTGTTGTACATATATGCCAAGTTATTTGCTGAGACCGGAACCGAAACTTGCTTACCATCAATGGAACCAAAACTAGTTAGCGCAGGATTTATATCGCTAAGTAGCTTTTTGTCCAAAACTTGGGATATATCCGCGGATTTACCCATCTTGGCAATTTGCGGAACCCAAATTAAATCCCCAACGGAAATATCTGGCAAGCTATTTGAAGAAGCTGAAGCACGTAGCTTCGTCAGGTAATCTCCGTTGGGAACGGCGGTAGTTTTTACCTTTATATCTGGATTTTCCTTGTTGAACGTTTTTACCATTTCATCAAAGGTATCTGCGTTTTTACCATCCCAATAATGCCAAATCTCAACCTCAGTTGTGCCACCTTCTGCTGTAGCTGATTTTGCTCCTCCACCCGCACACGAACACAGAGTAAGAGCTGTCGCGGCAGCAAGACCAATAGCTGCTATTCTTTTTCTCATTTTTCCTCGATTCTTTTTGTAATAAAATTAAGAAAATTATCTAAATTGTGGGTATATATCTATAGTGTCACCACCTTTTCCGGTATAGTTCGCCCCTACTGACCAGGTTTTATCATCTATAAGCGGTTTAAATTCGAAAGACTTTCCTGCTGGGATTCTTTCAATCTGGTATTCCCAGATATCGCTCGATATCTTGGTAGCTGCCCTACCGCTATTCCATGAAAGTGGGTAGTCCGTGCCACGAAATGCAATATTATGATTCACACCAAGATTCGCGTGAACACGCAGTTTCGTTAAATTTTTTGGCGCTGGAGTATAACTTGCCAAAGTTGAAGAAGTGAAAATTTTGGTATCGTGCGCACTAAGGCTAACTCTAATTTGTTTTCCTGTTATGCCCTCCCCAAGCTCAACAGTGGCACTTTCGGTCGTATTAATTTGAGAGCTACCCAATAGACAAAGTCTCAACTTTTTCATGTCACTTCCTCCTCGAAGCTTCAATCAAGTTTATAGTAAAACGTTTTACTATACGTGTCAATAGTTTTTAGAAATGAACTGTCCTAGGTTTTGTTCTGTTTGAGTAGATGGGAGAATCTGGATTATTCCTAAGAAATTTGATCAGGATGCGAAAGGTTGTGGGGATCGTCTTGTTGAGGATCGGGTTCTTGCAGAGAATGCGTCTATACAGAAAGCGTGTCAGGTGGTTGTGCTAAGGCTTGGTGTTTCCTAGCATACTGCTCGCCAGTGGGTGCAGCGCTCTCGTCGTGAGGGGTTGTGTTCACCATTGAGAGAAGGATGTTATTGTTGAGAATGCTAGGTTGCGGCGTGAGAATCAGCAGCTGCGTGACACGAACGAGTTACTCAAAACGGCGTCGGCTTTTTTCACGTCAGAACTCAGCGCGCAATGTCGGAAATAATCACTTTCATTGACTAGTACAGGGATCCTGGTTCGGTCGAGTTTATGTATGCGCCGTTGAATGCTCATCGTGAGGGTAATTTTATTACCTCTCGTAGTTATCGACAATCCGCATCTCGTGGGGTAAGTGCTCGCGCTGTGCGTGATGTGGTTGTTATTGAGAGGGTCACACAGATACACCGTGATCATTACAGCGTTTATGGGATACGTAAGATATAGTTAGACATCCTATGGATTTCTCTACCGTTTCCTTGGCTTCACCAATACGAGCACGCTCGATATTGGTTTCAGCCTGCGTTACGGTGGCATGCTCTTCGCCGTGAGGGTATCAGTATTGGTCCTAGGCAAACAGCTCGATTGATGCGTCGAGCAGGTGTGAGAGGGAAAATGAAGGGCGCATGCCCGATAACTACCCAGACAGCAAGTAGGGAAGATACCCGTCCTGATGTGGTCAAGCGTAGCTTTATACCGAGAAAAACAGAAAAATCAAGCAATGGTAGAAAACAAGACACACCCCTAGAAACAAAACCCAGGACAATTCAAATGGTTTCTGGTAACGTTGCTATCGAGCGAAGTCAGCTCGCTCATCTCCAAGACTGTATGGATCCCCGTGTCCGACGGTTGTTAGAGAACAAGGCTCCCCAGGGGTCGCTGGTAATTGTTCGCGTAGCCTAATGTGTGCGCGGACGGGGACGCGTGCCTGAAAGCGACAATCATGAGCAATCAAAACCAGAAACGCCGCATCCGTAACCGCCAGGAAAAGACCGGGCAAAAATACACCGAGGCGGCGAGGAAACAAAAGCAAAGGGAAGCCGCTCAAGTACAAAAGCCTGACCCGTTCGGCGGGCTGTTCCGCCGTAATTGCGATAACTGCGGTGGACAGGTCAAGTGGACGACCTTCTTCGAACTGGAGAAAATGTACCCATCCGCAGTCCAGGAGTACATCGATTCCCCGTTTTATCAAGAAGGGGAGAATCAGGATTGCTGGGTCTGCCTTGAGTGTGACAACTTCGGCATCATGTCCGACCCTAAGATTGGTGGCTTCGATTTATTCGCAAGCGATGATGAAATAATTGATGCCTGCCCTCAATGCGGCAAAGCTTTAGACTGGGTAGACCCAGCGAGCATTGCCTACGAGCATCGGGACGAGTACCTTAAAGCGAAGAACACCTATGGCGCGGTAGCAGTATTAAACAGCGAGGCAGGTATCTGCTCTCATTGTGGATACGTGGAGTTTCATGCAGGTCACGGCGATTTCATTTAGATGAACCCTTTTGAGCAAAAGTGAACCCTTGACGAAGCCTGTGAGCGACAGTCGTCGTCTTGTATCCAATACGTGCGCTTGTGCGAGCCAGTGCTCGTCAAAGATGCTTCACAACACAGCGCGGTCTGAATATGAGCTAGCAAAGTCTGCTCTTGACCGTGCTGAGGCTAATCTGAAGTCTGCTCAGGATGCCATGAACGTGTCTGACGCTGATAAGGCGTCTACGCAGTCCGCTCTGGATCTTGCTCAATCAGCTTATGAGCAAGCCAGGGTAATCTTACTAAGGCCGAGGCATCTATTGCTCCAGCTGGGGAAGTTGTGCGAGATAACGAGCGAGCCTTCAACGACGCTACAGTTAAGTCAGCACAGGCAAATGAAGTTGTAGCCGACGCTGAAAATAAGGTGTCTGAAGCCGAGAAGAGTGTGGCACCTTTGCTCCAAGCTGAGGGTAATCTAAACACAGCTAATGCGAACGTTAAACAGGCTACTGACGCAGTCTCTCAGGCTGGAGCCAACGTTCAGAAAACACAAGCCGAGGCTAACGCATCGCAGCCGATGCGTTAGGCTATCCCGTCAACTGAGTAAGACCTAAATGGGGACTCAATGTAAGGTTTATCCCTCCATCCCTTATATTGAGTACCATTCTTGCGTGGAAGGGTATCTACGCATGAACAATGAAGATACCCGTCCTGATGTGGCAAAGCGTGACTTTAGAGCACCAACTCCGAATCGTATGTGGGTAGTAGATATTACCTATGGTCACACATGTAAGGGATGTGTGTATGCAGTGTTCGTAACTGACGTGTTTTCCCGCAAAATTGTTGGTTGGGTGCTATCGGATTCGATGCGTACGACATCCCTACCGTTACAGGCACTCAATCAGGCGGTCGTATCAGCTAAGGAAACTGCGAGTCTGATCCATCATTCAGATCATGGATCCCAATACGCAAGCATCGTCTATAACGACACGCTCACCAATGCTGGGATTAGGCCCTCAACCGGAACCATTGGTGATTCTTACAATAACGCGCTAGCAGAAAACGTTAACGGCTCGTACAAAAATGAGCTCATCCACACCCGCCAGCGGAACGACGTAATAGACGTAGAAATCGCGACATTTCAGTGGGTGCCATGATGGAGCGAACACCGCCTCCACCAAGCACTAAGCTAGGGCACACCCCGAGAAATCGAGACTGAATATTGGGATAAACACAAACACCAAGCAGTAAAAGAAAACAAGACACACGCCTAGGAAAAACCTAAGACAGTTCGGCTTGTTGTTTATTTGATCTACCCTGACAAAAATCAGGGTGGCACCCTGACATGTGTCGGTGTTACGGACTGCTGTGGTGATGTTTTAATTGAAGTGGTTGCTGACAGATCCAGTAATCATACCAAATAGGTGCTCCTAGGGATAAAGACCAACCGTAGCTGGTGAAACACGAAAAGGGGAAGAAGAATGAAGAAACTGATTAGCACTATTAGTGCCTTGACGATGCCGATGCTTGCTTGTTGTTACTGGAACATGCGTGGCACAAGCAGCCCCAATGCAGGTAGCCCCAGAAACAACAGCTATTTCCTACGATGACAGCCTCTTGAATGCTAGTGAACAGAATGACGATGCGCAGATACAAGAAGCGATCGAATCGGTCGCTGATGATCTAGAGAACCTTTTTACACGGTATGTTCCTCAAACCGATGATAAGTTCACGGTTAATTCGGAAGCCATTATTTCTGACGGATATGGACAGCACCTGTTCGTTTTCGAGGATCTAGCCGTTCAGCTAAATAAGGCATCATTTATGCAAGATTCTGGTTCTGGAGATTTCGTATTTGTTGGAGATATAGAAAATCGTGATGCAATCTCGTACGCAAAATGTGTTATTTACGGAGCTTTGGGTATCCCCACCACGGCATTTGGTGCTGGAACATGGACAGCAATTGTCACGGCAGTGAAGGCGTGGAATTGAGGGTTGGCTGCTTCTACTATCGTTCGGGCGCTCGGTCCAGCTTTCGTAACAGGAGCAGGTAAAGCTCTCGGAGGGCCTGTTGTAGTCGCGGCAGCGCTTGCATCATCATCTGCTTTGTGCGCATTTCAGTAAAATATCGTTTTGCAGCAATGGTGAAAAGGAGAAACTATCATGATGCGTTTCGTGAAAGCCTTTATTCCTACATTTGTAATCGGATACTTGCTATTGGTAGTAGTGATTTCCTTGGTCGAGCATCGCACGCTAGTTTTTGATGATGTACGCATGTGGCTCGTAGCGCTGCCTGGTCCGTTAATTCTATCGATAGGTCTTGGTGTCAAAGAAGCACGATCCTGACGGCTCAGTGGTTAGGAAGCAACCGTATCTGATGAGAGTACGTAAAGGGAGTTGCAATGCCTATGCAAAAGTGGAAGAGAGCGTCAGCAATTTGCTCTGCAACGCTTCTTGGCATATTGGCTATCGCACTCCAGGTGGCACCGGAGTGCGCGATTATATCCACGTCCTCGATCTAGGGGAAGAGCATGTGCAAGCGCTTGACTATGCATTCACCCACCCGAGAGCGATAGAAATCAATTTAGGCACTTCCCGCTAATACTTCGTACTAGAACTAGTGAAAGAATTTGAAAAGGTGAGCAGGGTAAAAATACCTTATATTATAGATCCTCGTCACCTAGGCGACGAGGATCGGTATTTGCCGATGCGACGTTGCGCCGAGAACTTACTAGCTTGGAAAGCGCGCCATAACTTAGCACAGATGTGCCGAGATTCTTGGAACTGGCAACAAAAAATCTCAATGGTTACGCCCAGTAATTGCGGGTATTTCTAATTCCTAATCCAGTAGCTAGGGAAAGTAACGAAAAAATACCTAGATAATTAGCAAAATTACCAGTATTCGGAAGAGTTGCGGCACCTGTTTTATGGTATTTCTGTGCGTCTGCGGCAGAATTATCTACCTCTTTCTTCGGCAAAGAATTCCCCGTATTATTATCTGGGTGCGCAGGAGTAAAAGTATTATCGGGACTTTCACTGCCAGTATTATTATCAGGATTTGTAGCACTTCGCTTTGCATACAAGCGTACCGTAACGATATCTGAAGGGGCTTTATCGGAGGCTTGCGCTACTATCTTCACATGCTTATATCCATCTAGCTGCTCTTTTAAGTGTGAGAAATCAATTGTGTATTCACCTTGACCGTCCTCTTTGATGTGTTCGGAATCGATTATGATGATTCCTTCTTCCAGCCGTGGATCACGTAAAAAGGAAACAGTGAGCTTAGCTCCCGCCTCGGTAGTTACACTGAGTTTTCCATCTTCTATATACACATACCCTTTATCTGCAGCATTAGGGATAGGTAAATTAGTGCGGGGAGCGAGAGTGAAGGGTACTTCAGCTTTTTGGTATCCAGCCTGTGTTAATGTGATTTTATATTTGCCAAAGCCGTCTTTAAACTCAGTTAATGGTAAAGCCAGAATCTTACGGGGTGTTTCATCAGAAGAATTTAACTTGACATCCACTACTTCGTGGGTATTCCCATTACTCGCTGTTATATACACTTTTAGGCCGTTTATTGGATGTATTTCCTCATTTTCAATCCGTATAAAAACTTGTGGATGATCTGGAGAAAGTATCGGAGTTAGCAGGGTGTAGGGAATACTTTCTGCAGGTGGAGCCACTTTTTTCTGTAGCTTGAAAACAATATGTTGCTGTGGATTGACCGCATCGAGCGTGAGGCTGATTTCACTATCTCCTTTTAGTTCATAGCCAGCTGGCAGCTTAGTCAAATGCACTATATAGGTGCCGAAAGGCATTTTATCCATTGTTTCCTTAGTGCCAGTACCAGTGCGCTGAATAATTTCAAAATCTCCATCTGCTACATTTTGCCCATTTTCATCTAAGAAGCTTACTTGCAGTTTCCCAAATTCTGATTTAGACGGTGGATTTTCTCCTCCACCAGGAAAAGTATAAGGCTCTCCAGAAATAAATTCTTTTATATCTTCACCATAGGTAGCCATGTTAAAGGCGTAAGTTTGAATAAAAGGTACTAAAGTATCACCCGGTTTCGGCAAACTGCTTGCAGGTAAATAGTCACCCACTATGAAAGTAGTTTTATCTCCGAATGAGGTATATTGCTTCTGGAAAAGAACCTTATAGTTGCTCTTTTTAGCACTTTGAAAAGTTTCCCCATTCTTAAGTAGATATATGCCTACTTCAACTTTACTTGGATCCATTATGCCAGGATCGGGTTGAGGAAAACCGGGGCTGGCTTGCAGCTCTACTTGATAATTCCCTGGTTTAGTTGGGAGAGTGGGCGTGTTCGCAAAAGATAAAGTAATAGCGTTATTTTCTGTGGCAGCAGCTGGGGAAATTGGTGAAAAAATCCCCCATAGTGAGAATAAAACTATTGCCGCTAAAAGAGCAAAGATTTTTCTTTTTTGGTTTTCTAAATTTTTTGCAACACCGACCCTATACACCGAAATCCTTTCTTCCAACCATATATAGGTAAGGCTACCCTAAGTGTAATATTTTGGGAAGCCAGAGGATATGTAGCAAATCTGTGAAGTAAAATATGGAGTTTAAAAAGTGAATTTAATGCGGAAATAGCGCGAAATAATATGCTCACAATTTCGCTGATTGGTGAAATATTGTAGGTAAAAATTATAATAT
>ERZ1034969.439-NODE-439-length-25584-cov-8.950488_pt1 | contig 25584 bp, 25 predicted proteins | sample MGYA00520624_ERZ1034969 | MGnify/ENA primary metagenome ERZ1034969 (study PRJEB33766, sample SAMN09781776) | gut metagenome | biome: gut microbiome | host: Homo sapiens | place: Madagascar | study: EMG produced TPA metagenomics assembly of the PRJNA485056 data set...
ATCTATTCAATTTCCTCGCCCATTTTTTCTGGCAAGAAAAATGCCGCAATAGCAGCAATAGCAAAAGCAAAAGAAAATATCGTAAACGCAAGAAGCGTCCCCCCAATCTGCACGAACACGGGAGTGAGAAGAGGCGTGACGATAGAAGCAATACGCCCAAATCCAGCAGCTGATCCTGTTCCTGTTCCTCGCACATTCGTCGGATAAAGCTCAGGGCCAATTGCATAGAGTGCACCCCATGCTCCAAGGTTAAAGAAACTAAGCATAATTCCCGATGCAATAATCATGGCTTCGCTTCCAGAATTTCCATAGCATATTGCCGCAATTGCTGATCCAATAAGGAAGATCGCAAGCGTGCGCCTCCTGCCAATAACTTCAATTAAATACGCAGCCGCAGCATATCCTGGAATTTGCGCAAGAGTGATAATAAGTGTGAACGTGAAACTCTTTGTGAGATCGCCAAACTGATCAGAAAGAAGAGAAGGGATCCACGTAAACGCGCCGTAATAGCTGAAATTGATAAGAAACCAAATAAGCCATAACGCTATTGTGCGCTGGCGCATTGAAGAACTCCAGATAGAAAGTACCTCTTGCGCATGAGGATCTTGTGTATGAGAATCTTCTATTTCTTCTGCATCATTTTCTCGAACAACACTGCCAACAGAGATATAGAGATATTCGCTTCCTGCGGATTGTTCGTATTCTTGAACGATTTTTTCAGCCTTCTCATCTTGCCCGCACGTTTCAAGATAACGCACAGATTCTGGAGTGTGAAGACGAATCACAAGTGAATAAACAGCTGGAAGAGCACCAATAAGAAGCCCCCAGCGCCAGCCGTTTTCAACGCCAGCAATAACAAATGTTCCAATCACTGCCGAAAGAATCCAGCCAAGCGCCCAGAATGCTTCAAGCCATACGATAATACGACCACGCATTTTTTTCGGTGCGAACTCGCATACAAGAGTTGAAGCCACAGGAAGCTCAGCTCCTAGCCCTAAGCCCACGAAAAAACGGAATACCAATAATACAGCCACGCTACCAGCAAGTGCGCAAGCCCCAGTTGCAAGCCCATAAATCAGCAAGGTTAAAGCAAAAACTGAGCGTCTGCCAATTTTATCGGCAAGTAACCCTCCAATCGTGGCACCCACAGCCATTCCGATAAACCCAACAGAAAGAATCCATGATTTTTCTGTGGCATTCATTGACCAAGCCTGCCCAAGAGCAGCGACGACAAAAGAGATAAGCCCTACGTCCATCGCATCAAGCGCCCAACCGATTCCTGAAGCTCCAAGGAGTTTGCCAAGTTTTTTAGTAAACGGCAAACGCTCAAGACGTTCAGCGCGAGTAAGACACTGAGTAGAAAAAGCAGAGCTGGCTGCAGCAGAGCAAGCAGAACGATCTACATTACGTGTAGGCATAATAAAACCTTCTTTTGCAACATCTATAAACGTAAAGCAGCTTTTTGGGCTAGCTTTTGAACTATTGATATTTTTCTGCGCGCGCTTAATAGCCTCTTCGCATCCACACGCTATTATCTTTGTTCTCATAAAAAACGCCAAGCCGTTTCAGATCTAGAGATGGGAGCAGCAGCGTATCGAACAACAACAGGGATAGCAGCATACATAATGATTGCAAAATGCTGGTGTGTACAGCGAAGCTGTACACACCAGCATTTTGCGTATATACATTCAGTTCGTTATATAATTAGTACCTATTTTGTACCTATTTTACTCACTAGTTCATCACAGGAGCGTTCACGTCTTCTGGAAGAGCTGCACGAGCTTTATCTACGAGAGCCGCAAATACTTCAGCATCGTTCACAGCAAGCTCAGCGAGCATACGACGATCAATTTCAACCCCCGCAAGGCTTAAGCCCTGCATAAAGCGGTTGTAAGTGAGACCATGTGCACGAGCTGCCGCATTGATGCGAGTAATCCACAGCTTACGGAACTCATTTTTACGCACCTTACGGTCACGGTAGTTGTATACTATTGAGTGCGTAACCTGCTCCTTCGCCTTACGATAGAGGCGGGAACGCTGCCCACGATAGCCCTTAGCGCGCTCAAGGGTGGTGCGGCGCTTCTTCTTGGAATTGATTGCGTTCTTTACGCGTGCCATCTTTTAAACTCCTTAAAAATTCAGCCAAACTCTGCGCGGACGATCAGCGCCCAGCGAGCAACGAATTAATCTTCTTCACATCTGCACGAGCCACGGGCTGATCCGAGGCGAGACGGCGGGTGCGGCGGCTGCTCTTATGCTCGAGCAGGTGGCGTGCGCCTGCCTGCTCACGCATTAGCTTGCCAGAGCCTGTTTTACGGAAACGCTTCTTGGCGCCGGAATGGGTCTTCATCTTAGGCATTATCATGCTCCCTCTTGCTGCGTTGCAGCATGTTCTACATTCTCTTCTACTGAAGCAGTACTGGCTGCTTTTTTGGCACGTTTAGCTTCGTGTACTGCTGCACGCTCAGCCTCACGCCTCGCCTCACGGCGGCGGCGCTGATCGGATTTCGTCTGGCTCTTACGACGAATTGGGGCAATAACCATCACCATAGCGCGTCCATCAACACGAGGTGCAGCCTCGATTACACCATTTTCAGATGCATCTTCAGCAACTCGCTGCATAAGCTGTAAGCCCAGTTCTGGACGACTCTGCTCACGACCTCTGAACCGCAGCTGAACTTTTACTTTATCGCCAGCATCGAGGAATTTCATCATCGCTTTGAGTTTTGTCTCGTAATCGTGCTGATCGATCTTTAAGCCGATGCGAATCTCTTTAATTTGTGAGTTCGCTTGATTACGGCGATTCTCACGCTCTTTCTGAGCTTGCTCGTACTTGTATTTACCATAGTCCATCAGCTTTGCCACAGGAGGCTTCGCAGCTGGCGCTACTTCCACAAGGTCAAGGTTAGCTTCTTCAGCAAGACGCAACGCATCATCAACACGCACAATCCCTACCTGCTCACCGCCAGGTCCTACAAGGCGCACTTCTGGAACGCGAATACGATCGTTCACTCTTGGCTCGTTGATAATAATCCCCTTCATTTACGTGCCACGCACACGGAGGAAACCATAAAGAAGTGGAGCAGAATACTCTCTGCTTCGCAGGCACATAATGCTTGCGCATTATTTTGCGTCTGCCACCACTGTGCACAGAAATTGAAAATCAACTCTCCATACACTGCGATTTCAGCGATTTCTCGCTATCGCATTCTCAAACCCGGCACCGAATCGAGTAGCACCCAGGTGGGATTTCTCCGCTTGCGTTCTAGCTAATCTAGCCAGTCGGTCATCCCTAATGCTAGCAGTGAGCTGGGCAGCACACCAATTAGACGCAACGTGATGTAACGCACGATAGATCACAGCATACGGCAGTCGATACCGCCAGACACCCACTGCGCAAGCTAAACAGCACTACATACCTCCCCAAAATGGGCGCAGCTCCACTAAGTCTAAACGCGCTTTGACGTACGGTTCTGTGCATATAATCTCGCTTATCACTTGAACTGCGTAAGCAACCTGCTCCCTACTGCCTCCAGCAATGAGATAGATAGTGAGAAAAGCACTGCCACCTTCACCTGGATCAATAGAGACTCGCTCAAGCCCTGGTACTTTTCCTGGCAAAGCACCCATAATATGCTGCGCAATTTCTGGATCGCCCCACGGAGCACACCATTCATCTCCTGTTGCTATTGCCATACAAGCCGAACGCCCAATCCACTGCTGATGAGGCGTATCAGGATCAAGCACAAGCAAGCCGTCACCACGAGCCAATGCTAAAGCTGCAGTATCTCGAGCTTTTATTGGTACTGGGCGCACGGCCGAAGCGATACTATATTTATGGGCAAAACTCTCGTATGCCTGTGCACTCGAAAAAATTGCGTATGCATGGCGTTCCTGCCCGAAATTCACGCGTATAAGACCATCTGGATTATCTAAAGGGTGAGCTGACGTTTTGTGAGGCGCTATGCTTCTTTCATCATGGCTTTCGTTCGCATCAAAACTCAAAGCAGCATGAGGAGCAGCCCCTATAAGCACGCGAACCTCCCCCAGAGCCGCAACAACTGCTTCGGTTTTTAGCAGGCGATTTTCACGAAAAGCGCGCTCTAGATCTGGCGCAATCGATCCATCGTCACCCGCAAAAGGATGTTGCGTCAACAAAGATTTCGCATGAGGCATAATACAACCATCTTTCTTATATGCGTGCTTATGCACATATGCTCGGCACTGCTGCAGCTAAGCACCTGCCTACTCTCAGCCCAGTATCCTTCACGCCTTTACGCGCTGGCATCTCCATTATCGTCACGAAAAGAATGCTTAAGGAACTGCTCGGCATTACTTGGCTTTATCACGTGCGGATCAATCTCATCAATCGGCTGCAGCCCCAAAATAAGCGCTTCAATTTTCGAATCGAGTGAATTGAGAATCAAACCAGCTGGGAGAGCTTCCCCAGGTTTTCCTGCAATCACTCGCTGAGCATGAACCACACCAGAGACGCCGTCTTCACCGCCGACGTCATCGCCCAGTTCAACCTCAAGAAGCACCACGCCATAAGGAGAAAGCTCAGAAAATACTGCAGCAACTGCCTGCGGATTATCAGCATCAATATCGCTATTAGGTGACGATTCAGGTGCAGAGGCTTCACCGCTGCCAGCATCTCCTGTAGGTCCGAGAAGCTCCGCAATATCCCAATCAGCAAACTCGGGAACTGGAATATCCCGTACGAGAGCAACTCCTGAATCAGTAGAAACAACATCTGCTTCAATGCCATGAATATGAGCAATACCTGCTACAACCACTGCTTTCTCGAAAGGCGTGAGCACAACGTAACGCTTATGAGAATTCATCGTACACCTACCTATACCACTTGCGAATATGAAGGACGCACATACGGCTTTTCCAGTAGCAAACTCGCATCAGATTGCCACAGCTCTACAGTTATCTTTTCCGAGAAATCTGCAGGAGCAGGCCTGCGGCTTGCTTTGAGTAAATATGCCACCGAGAGCCACATAAGAATTAACGACAGCACCGAAACAAGTATCAGAGCAATGAGTAGCGTATTTTTCTTCGACTCTGGCTGTGATGATGCTACTATCGGCTGCGGCTCAGATAGAGGCTGCCACTGGGAATCAGGCAGCACTGAAAAAGAAACGTTTTGCACACAATGCCTAGCTGGCTGCGTTAGCTGCTGGAGGGAAGGCTGATCTTGTTGCTGAGCTTGTTGCTGAGTTCGCGGCTGGAGCTCAGGAGGCGCAGACTGCCTAGGAAAGTCCGAATCTAAGAAATCATTCACAGATATTTCCTCACTCATCATCGTTTGCGTACGTTCAAGAAACAGCGCGTGCCACTATATGTGCGCTCTCGGCAATCGCAATTATCGTACCACGCCGCAACTGCGCATCCTTGGCGCATGATACTCTCACGTGAAAAAAAAATTATCCTTAACACAAAGAAAAGTGCTGGATACAGCTGCTCATCCTCGCACATATGGGCACACCGTGTAGCGCAGCTAAGCGCTCAAGGGTATAGACGAGCTCGTATATATGGAGCGCGCGCAGATATACAGGGCACATGCAAAAAAGACGACGGCTGCGCGATTAAGCATTCTCTATGTTCTCTAACGTTTTGACACACAGTTCCATATACAGGCACAACGAGCGCACCGAACGCACTAATATATGCATCTGCACATATTCTGACGCACAGGATACAGAAGAGGAAGGGACGCGAGCTGTAATACGCGTCTGCACATATTCTGGCGCACACATCATCAGCGATACTCAACAATGCTAATACGCCCCTCCCCGCGTTCCCACTTTTCCCTTCTCTCTCCTGATCAATACGGGTTGCCTTACCTAGCTACACGCACATCCGATCGATTAGTAAGGTGGCAAACATGAATGCACTATCAACAAGCACAATTACAGCGCCAACACACGCCGCCGCTGCGAGGATTGTGAAAGCGCGAAGCACACTCAACGAGACAGATACACAAGAATTCAACGAACTCGTCGCCCAATGCGCTGGCTCCCTTGATCCACAAGCATGCAGTGAATGTGAAGCTTTGGCATCAGATACACAGCCGCTCACCCCAATCGATTCGCAAAATTCACACATGGATTCAAAGCTCAACTGGTTGCGCGCTGGAGTGCTTGGTGCAAATGACGGCATCGTCAGCACTGCTGGTCTCGTGGCAGGCGTTGCTGGAGCGACTGCAAACTCAACCACATTGCTTATCTCTGGTATCGCAGGCGTTGTGGCTGGCGGACTCTCTATGGCGGCAGGCGAATATGTATCTGTGAGCACTCAACGCGACGCCGAACGTGCCGCTCTCACTCGTCAACGCCATGCACTTGCCGAGCAACCGCACGAATCGGAACGCCATCTTGCAAGACTCATCATGAATGACGGAGTTTCGAAAGTTCTCGCACAACGCGTTGCCCGAGAACTAACTGAAAACGATCCACTAGCAGCCCACGCCAAATTTGAGCTCGGCATCAATCCTGATGAGCTCACAAACCCTTGGCATGCCGCGCTTGCATCAATGATTAGTTTCGTACTTGGCGCAATTATTCCTCTGTGTGCCATCGTATTCACACCACATTCTATTGCTTTACCGTTCACAGTTTTTGCAGTGACGATTGCCCTTGCTATCACTGGATCAGTCTCCGCATACCTCGGGCAGGCATCGATCGCTCGCGCAACTATCCGCAATATTTTATGGGGAAATATCGCAATGATAGTCACCTATGGAGTGGGATTACTCGTCGGAAATATCACCTGATATCACGATCATGCAGCACCTAATTCTTCTGCACTCGCGGATATGATAAGGCCTCACTATGAGACCTTATCAACGGCTCCTCCGAACCTTCGATCACGCTCAGCATAGCGCTCAAGGCACCTAAACAAACTGCGGCGATCAAATTCAGGCCACGCCTCTGGCACAAACATAAGCTCAGCATACGCTGCTTGCCAAAGTAAAAAATTGCTGGTGCGCTGCTCTCCTCCGCTGCGAATAAACAGATCGACGGGAGGCAGTTGCGGCTGATAGAGATGCCGTGCCACAGTAGTAGCGCTAATACCACTAGGCTTCAGTTTGCCAGCAGCAACTAGTTGCGCAATCGAACGCATAGCATCAACTATTTCAGCCTGCCCGCCGTAATTCATACAAAAATTGAGAATTAACCCAGTATTTGCGCTGGTGATTTTTTCAGCCTCACGCAGCTCACGAATCACAGAACGCCATAACTTTGGCGCACGACCGCTCCACACCACTTTCACATTCCACTCATCAAGCGTCGAGCAGCGACGATGGATAACTTCGCGCGAATAGCCCAGCAAAAACGATACTTCACGCGGTGAGCGTTTCCAATTTTCTGTGGAAAATGAATACACGCTCAGTACCTTCACCCCAGCTTCAACAGCTCCAGCAATCGTATCCATCAAAGAAAGCTCGCCAGCCTTATGCCCATCCGTACGCGGTAAGCCGCGAGCATTCGCCCAACGCCCGTTACCGTCCATCACAATAGCTACATGAGTTGGAAGCATTTCAGGATTGAGTGCAGGTGCACTACAGCCTTCTCGGTGCAGAGGCACTTGATCGTCTAAGAAAAAATCAGCCATAATCCAAGTTTAGCGAGCACTATTAAGAATTACCTGAAATAAGGCGTTCACTCATAAACCGCAGCGAATTCACACAATGTTCAAGTTGCCACTGCAGATAGGCCGAGATTATAGATCCTGCACTTCGGCGCGTCACCGCAGATACCGCGTCAGCTACATTCCAATCGCCATAAGAAAGAGCACCAAGAAGCTGCCAAGTCTCAACTGTCGGAAATGCCGAAGCAGATGGTCGGCAATTTATGCACACAGCTCCACCAGCATGGATATTGAGAGCTTCATGCGGCCCAGACGCTCCGCACACAGCACATTCAAAAATCGCGAAATCCCAGCCCGATAAGCGCATTGCACGCAAAATATATGAATTGACAATCAAATCTGGCAGATGTGCACCTGTGGCGAGCGCATGGAGTGCGCCATGCAGCAAAGAAAATTGGGCAACATCAGGCTCACTTTCTCTCACAAGCGCGCTGGCAGTTTCAACAAGTGCACTCGCCGCAGTATAGGCATCATAATTGTGAACAATCGTGCGATGATACTGATTAATTGATTCAACTTGCGTGACGACGTCTAAACCGCGCCCCACGTAGAGCTGCATATCTATTAAGGCAAAAGGCTCCAAGCGAGCGCCGAAACGAGATTTGGTTTTTCGCACTCCTTTCGCAACTGCACGAATTTTTCCGTGACTGCGCGTCAATAGCGTGACGATACGATCAGCTTCGCCCAAATCGCTGGTTCTTAGCACAATCCCTTGGTCACGATACGTTTTCTTCACTCGCCCATTCTAACCTCTCGCCCAGGAAATACGCCTTGGCTGCAAAAACCGAAGTGCCCACAGAAGAAATATATCCTCACCTGCACGATGCCGCATTGATTATGTATCAGATGCCAGACGAATCGCTCGATTCACTGCAGAAATAATTGCTTTAAAACTCGCCGTCATCGTTGAAGAATCCATACCGACACCCCACAGTATCTTTCCATTCACTTCGCACTCGATATATGCCGCAGCAACAGCATCTTTGCCAGCGCTCATAGCGTGCTCTACGTAATCGAGCACGCGAAGGCTTATGCCCATCTCCTGTATTGCCTGCACAAATGCATCAACTGGACCGTTACCCGTTGCCTGAATCGTCAGATCTTGAGAAGAAATGACGCCAGCAGTCTGAGCATCTGCGCCAGCTTCAGAAAATTCGCGCTGCGTCACCGTCACCGTGAGAACCGAATCGCGATCTCGATCTTCCGTCGTCACCGCCGTACCGCGCAAAATATATCGACCCCAAGGTTTCAACCCATCAGCAGCGGTGAAAGGCAAATATTCATCTGCAAAGATTTTCCACAGTTGCCCAGCCGTCACCTCACCTCCATTGGTATCACTGACATTTTGAACAATACGTGAAAGCTCCATTTGCAAGCGCCGCGGCATATCCATACCATGCACAGACTTCATGAGATACGATACTCCGCCCTTGCCGCTTTGCGAGTTCACACGCACAATCGCCTCATAGCTGCGCCCAACATCTTTTGGATCAATCGGTAAATATGGCATATCCCATATCACTGAATTTTCATCTCCGCCTGCAGCGGCAACAGCTTTCTCTCGAGCGGCAAACCCCTTCTTAATAGCATCTTGATGAGAACCGGAAAAACTTGTATAAACCAAATCACCTGCATAAGGTGCACGTGCTGGAATTTTCATCTGCGTGCATTGCTCCACTACGCGTCGAATACCGTCAATATCCGAAAGATCGAGCATAGGATCAATACCAGAGGAAAAAAGATTCAGCGCAATCGTCACGAGATCGACGTTTCCCGTGCGTTCTCCTTGCCCAAAAAGACATCCTTCTACGCGGTCAATACCAGCGAGCATTGCAAGCTCCGTTGTTGCAACGCCTGTGCCTCGATCGTTGTGATTATGAGCTGAAAGCACAGTATATTCACGGCGTGTGAGATGGCGAGCCATCCATTCAACTTGGTCAGCGTAGATATTTGGTGTTGTACGCTCAACCGTGGTCGGAAGATTCACAATAATCTCACGCTCAGGGCCTGGCTGCCAAACGTCGCTGACAGCTTCGCAAACCTCAAGCGCATAATCCAACTCCGTATCCACAAAAATTTCAGGCGAGTATTCGAATCCAGCGATCGTATCATCACTCAAAGTTTTTTCCATATACGACAAAACTTCCTGCGTGCCACTGATAGCCAGCTGTTTTACCTCATTTCGATCCATGCCGAATACGACTGTGCGAAATTGCGGCGATGTTGCATTATATAGGTGTACCGTTGCTCGCGCAAACCCGTGGAGTGAGTCAATTGTGCGGCGAATAATATCGGGCCTGCTTTGGGTGAGCACCGAAACCGTCACGTCTTCAGGAACAGCATCTGATTTTGCAAGAGAACGCACAAATTCCCAATCAGTATCCGAAGCAGCTGGAAAGCCAATTTCAATTTCTTTTACACCGATTCTCACAAGCAAATCGAATATTTGCCGTTTCTGCTGAGCCGTCATTGGCTCTACAAGCGCCTGGTTGCCATCGCGTAAATCTGTAGAAAGCCATCTGGGTGCGCGTTCAATGCGAGCATTTGGCCAGGTGCGATCTGGTAAACTCACAGGATTGCGATCCATAAAGTGCGTATATTTACGATAGGGCATTGCCGAAGGCTGCTGATTCGTATAGATACCTTGTGTTTTCATGCATATTCCTTTGCGTCTCTAAGCTTACTTGAGTAAAAAGTTCAGGTTTTCAAGGATTTTTAGTGACAGCTACGCGCAGTTTCAAAAAAATAAAGAAACGCGCTATGCACTATATAACTGCTTGCTAAACCACCGACCGGCAACTCAAATACCCACGGAGAGGAGCCGATCTATCGAGCCTCACCGCGGCAAATAAGCAGGAGTGCCGCATAGGTACGCATATACCCACTGTAAAATAGGTAGATATTTTCAGCAAACGGCGTCCACGCACTGGTATTGCGCATCATATGAGCTGATATTATGGGGTATTTTCTGCCGTATCTGAGAAATTGATCGCAAAGGAAAAGCTTGGATTTGCACTAAAAGCCAAGTTTTCCAAGTAGCTTCGGATTTCTCTGCCAATCTTTAGCAACTTTCACGTGCAGATCGAGATATACTCGAACGCCGAGTAGCGCCTCGATATTGCGCCGCGCCACTCGCCCTACATCTCGCAAACGTGCGCCTTTTTTGCCGATAATAATTCCTTTTTGAGAATCCCGCTCCACATAAAGACTCGCATGAATTTTCGTGACAGGAACTTTGCGTGCACGATTTGTATTTTCGCTATCATCAGATGAAACAGCCATGCCTTCGCTAGGTGGAGTAATGACCTCATCAATCGTCACAGCAATTGAATGAGGAAGTTCATCTCGCACCCCATCTAAAGCAGCTTCGCGAATATACTCGGCGATAAGGTCTTCCTCTGTTTCATCGGTGACTGCTGTGCGCGGATAGAGCGCAGGCGAAACTGGCATACGATCACGCAATACGCTAATTAACGCCTTCAGCTGCTCACCTTTTACTGCGCTCACTGGCACGATATCGCTAAACTCTGCAAATTGATCGACCGCAATCAATTTACTTGCTAATGCTTCACGTGAGACTTTGTCTACTTTCGTCACAACGGCAACAATCGGTACATTGCTTTTTTGCACTAAGCGCAACAAAAATTCATCTCCAGGTCCGATCTTTTCATCGGCTGGTAAACAGATTGCGACTGCATCAACGTCTGCCAAAGTTTCGTGAACCATATCGTTCAAGCGTTCACCGAGAAGAGTGCGCGGACGATGCAATCCAGGCGTATCAACTAAAATAAGCTGACCGTCACGAATATTGACGATTCCTCGAATAATCTTACGTGTCGTCTCTGGCTGATTAGCAGTGATTGCAATTTTCTGCCCAACAAGTGCATTTGTAAGAGTAGATTTCCCCGCATTTGGGCGCCCTACAACAGCCACGAAGCCTGCACGAAAATTATCTGTATCAGCCTCTATATTAGTCTGCTTCTTACTACTCACATCGTGAGTACCCTCCGCCGATACTTTATCTTCTCCAGGCTCAATTCCTGCTGCTCTCAGCATTGCATCTAAATCACTATTATTCATCTGCGCTCTCGACACTCTCACTCATATCCGCAACTTCTGATACTCGTTCAACAATCACCGTCGATAATCGTTTGCGACGCCCTTCAAAACGGTCTGCAGCTAAATGGATTCCGTAAAGCTCTCCCTCAGCTCCAGCAATCGGCACCCGCCCGATAGCCTTGGTGAGCAGCCCGCCCACAGAATCAACATCATCATCTTCGATGTCAATACCGTATAGTTCACCCAATTCATCAATCGATAATCGAGCTGGCACTCGATAACGCCCTTCGCCTATATCATCAATTTCCAGCTCTGCACGATCGTGCTCATCTATCATTTCTCCAACCAGCTCTTCGAGCAAATCTTCGATAGTTACAAGCCCAGCAATACCACCGTATTCATCGACAGCTAAAGCAATATGGACGGCCGAAGCTTGCATCTCATGAAGCATATCGTCAACCAGTTTAGTTTCTGGAACGAAGAGCGCTTCGCGCATAACGTCTCGCACGAGCACACCCTCTGCATCATTTCGATGATGAACTCTATTGATCGCATCTTTCAAATACAGCACTCCAAGCATATCGTCCACCGATTCTCCTGTGACTGGCACGCGAGAATATCCAGAACGACTGAAAAGAGACAGTGCTTTATCCAGCGAAACATCAGCATCGATAGAAATAATATCTGTGCGCGGCACCATCACTTCGCGAATATATGTATTGCCCAGTTCAAAAAGAGAATGAAGCAACACGCGCTCATCATCTTCCACTGCTTCTGATTCGCTCACGCGTTCAACCATCACAGCAAGCTGATCTTCCTGAGCTTCTTCACGCTCCTCGTCATCATTAGGCTCTCGGCGAGTGACGAGAAGACTTACGAAACGAGTGCCAAACCACAGCACGTGTGAACAGCTTGCAAGCACATTAAGTGGATGTTTATATCCGATAGAGCTCGGCAATACCACCAACACCACGAACACTATCAGCCACGAACACAGCACAGATAATACTGCAATCAACCACGAGGCAATGCTAAAGCGCATAAAAACAATAGCGATAAGTGCCGCCATAGCAGTCGCTGTGAGTAGACGATAGAGGATAACGGCAGAAAGCGCAGCTGGACGGTGCTCCATAATTTTCGTCAGGTTCACTCCCCCAAGCCGTTTTGCAGCTGCTTCGTGAGCATCAGAAAGCGTCATTCGGTTGAGTGCACCCTGCACAAATCCCCAGTACGCTATCACAAGCGCGAGAACGACGATAAAAAAGATAAAAGGACCTAAATGAACTGGCGGCATAAACGTCTATCTCTTCTCATCGGGAATATCGGTAACGATTGGCGCTATTTTATCGATAGGCACATATTTTTCTGAAGGGTCACAACGATTAGGATTTCTCGGTTTACGCGCCAAAAATTCAAGCAATAAACGGCGTTGCAGATCAAACATTTCTCTGCGCTCTTCTTCTTCGGCGTGATCATAGCCAAGCAAATGCAAAATACCGTGCGTGACGAGCAAAAGAATTTCTTCCATTGCCGCATGCCCAGCTTCACGCGCCTGAGCCGCTGCTACAGATGGACACACTACAATATCCCCCAAAATCCCTTCCTGCGGTTCTACTCCAGGGGGAGCTGGGCGCAGTTCATCCATCGGAAAACTCATCACGTCTGTTGGACCTTCAAGATCCATCCACTGCTTATGCAGCGTACTCATAGCAGATTCATCAATCATCACAACGTTGAGCTCTGCCTGCGGATGAACTCGCATTTCAGCAAGCACCCATGCAGCAAGTTCGGAAATTTCTTCGAGATCTGGCGCTGGATTGAAACCAGATTCATCGTTTACTTCAATCATTAGATCTCCTCATTCCAACGTTGATAGGCGTCAATAATACCTGCTACCAGCCGATGACGCACGACGTCAGCTGATCCTAGCTCTGTAAAATGAATCCCATCGATATCACGCAGTATCTCGCGCACGAGCATCAAGCCGCTAGGCGTCTTACTAGGTAAATCAATTTGAGTAATATCTCCAGTAATCACCATACGCGAGCCAAAACCAAGACGGGTGAGAAACATCTTCATCTGCTCGGGCGTCGTATTTTGCGCTTCATCCAAGATAATAAAGGCATCGTTAAGAGTGCGCCCACGCATATAAGCGAGAGGGGCAACCTCAATTGTGCCTGCTGCCATCAGCTGCGGGATCGCATCGGGATCTAGCATATCGTGCAACGCATCATAGAGAGGGCGCACATATGGATCGATTTTATCTGTGAGAGTGCCAGGCAGGAATCCCAAAGATTCTCCAGCTTCCACAGCAGGGCGAGTGAGTATAATTCGCCGCACTTTCTGCTCTTGCAGCGCCACAACCGCCTTAGCCATAGCAAGATAGGTTTTACCCGTGCCCGCAGGTCCGATACCAAAAACAATCGAATGCTCATCAATAGCATCAACGTATGCTTTTTGCCCAAGACTCTTCGGGCGAATAGTCTTACCTCGAGCTGAGAGGATATTCGTGGAGAAAATATCGGTGGGCGTAAAAATTCCTGAGCGAGCAATAGCTAACGCACGCTCCACGGCATCTGCTGTGAGATGCTCGCCCGCAAGAACAGCACTAAGCAGCTCGCTTACCATCGATTCAGCAAACTCTACGTGCTGGCTGGTTCCGCTGAGAGTGATCGTATGGTGACGTACATGAACAGCAACAGGCGCAAGCTCTCGTTCCAAAACTCGAAGCACAGAATCTTCATATCCAAGAAGATTTATCATCGGTATTCGCGCAGGAACTTCAAGTGTGCGCACCTCAACACCTACAGTTTGCTCATCTGCCACGGCACACCTCCATTTCTCTGCACAAAAAACTCATAAAACCTCGTGTATCTAAGTCTATCGGACGCCTACCCGAAATTTTCACGTAAAAAAGCTCGAGTGACGGCGATTGCCCAGGAACCTGCCGAACTTGCGCGCATCACGTGCTCTCCAAGCAGCACTGCGTGCGCTCCAGCAGCTTCAAATTCACGCATCTCCCGATCGGAGATCCCGCCTTCAGGCCCCACAATAAAAACGATTCGAGAGCGATCGCTTTCGCCCCAATCATCTTTATTGAGTTTCTCTTTTTTCAGCACACCATCCGAAAGGCTTGTGCCACTAGGCTTCAGCTCGTTGAGCAGCAACTGTATCTCGCTTGTCAGCAGCATTTCAGCTTCTTCATGGCATACATACACGTGCGTTCCTCGAACGCATTCTTGCTTAATCCATTGGGCAAGCCTCGCAGAATCTACAAAGGGCTGCACGCCAGGAACCCATGACCGCCGACTCTGCTTTGCTGCAGTGAGCACAGTTGCTTCCCACTTTTCAAAGCCGCGCACGATTTTTGCAGACCCTTCCCAGCGCGATACCGAGCGGTCTGCCTGCCACGGCATCACAGAGTCAACACCATATTCCGTAGCTATCTCAATTGCTTGTTCATCTCGTCCGCCTTTGCTGAGCGCCTGGACAAGAAGCAACTGCACAGTGTGCGGCTCATCGTGCACAATTTCACGAACCACACCCCGAACTCTCGCCTTTTCGAGAGCACGCACCTCAATCGTCACCCGTAATCCACGCCCATTGACGAGATCAATCAGCTCTCCCACACGAGTACGACGCACAGTAGCAGCATGGCGCGCCTCCGAGCCAGCAAACTCAAGAAAGCTCCCGCACGTCACGTCGTCGCTACACATATCGGGGAGATAATACACTGGAAGCGTCATTACACCCCTTATTTAATCTTCCCCAGTGAACGCTTTTTTAATGCGTGAAAAAAGAGAGCCGCTTCGCCCTACAAGTTTGCCTATTGTCTCCTCTTCACCTCGAATATGCGCCAGCTTCTCAATAAGATCACGCTGTTCATCGTCCAGTTTTGTGGGAGTTTGCACCTGAATAGTAACGATAAGATCTCCACGCCCACGCCGATGTAAACGCCCAACTCCAAGCCCTTCAAGCCGAATCTCTGAACCAGATTGGGTGCCAGAGGAAATGCGCAACGGCCGCTCACCATCGAATGTATCAATTGCAATATCAACCCCCAAAGCTGCCGCCGTCATCGGCACCTGCACAGTTGCTCGCAAATGATCGCCGTCACGATGAAACACAGGATCTGGCTCCACGCGCACTTCAGCAAATACATCACCTTGGCGACCGCCGCCTACACCAGCATCTCCTTGGCCAGGAACTCTAATCCTCATGCCTTCATCAACGCCAGCTGGGATTTTAACATTGACGCTGCGCTGTGCCCTCATACGCCCTTCACCTGAGCATTCTCCACAAGGAGTGACGATCTGCGTGCCATAGCCTCCGCAGGAAGGGCACGGCGACGTACTCATAACTTGCCCGAAGAAAGAATTGACGACCTGCTGCACTTGCCCAGTTCCTTGGCAGTGCGAGCAAGTGACAGGTTCGGTACCTGGAGCAGTCATCGAGCCATGGCAAGTAGAGCACTCCACCATCGCATCGAAAGTAAGAGTGTGCTCACCGCCAAAAACCACTTCTTCAAGTTCGAGATCCATAGCGACGAGAGTATCTCCCCCATTACGTGCCCGCGAGCGCCGCTGCCCATGCCCGCCTCCGAATGCACTGCCAGCGCCACCAAAGAAGGTTGAAAAAATATCATCAAATGCCCCGCCGAAGCCTCCAGCAGCTCCAGCTGCGCCACCACGAAGTGCATCCGTGCCACCAAGATCGTACATTCGGCGCTTCTCTTCGTTGGAAAGTACTTCGTACGCCTCCGTCACTGCCTTGAATTCTTCTGCTCCATCTGGACCTGCCACATCAGGGTGCAGCTTGCGCGCCAACTTTCGATATGCTTTTTTAATGTCATCTTGGCTCGCGTCTTGAGCAACCCCGAGAGTCTCATAAAAATTAGCCACAAATATCCTTCAATCTTTTATGCATGTACTCCTCACCATTGTGCCACAGCAGCAGCCTTATGCGTATTTCCGCGAGCATAAGCCGCCAAACTGCGCCTGCGCCTGCTGGCAGCGCCTTATGTATATTTTGCATTAGATGGGGTGCGCTGATGGAGTAACATCTGCTCGACCTGAAAATTTATACCAGAAAATATGCAAGTATTTCTGTATGTTTACACAATAATTCACCTATACACTCTCAATACCTTTTACACCCACAACGATGGAGGTATCTTCATCATCAATGTATGAACTATGCGAATAAGTTCGTCAATAAAATTTTCTGTATCGTCAGGAGAATCGGATGCGGCACACACAACCGTCAGAGTAGAATCAAAAAAATATGCACTATGCAAAGATTCGCATCGAATAAGAATATCTTGTATCTCACTACTAAGAAGATGTTGCGCAGCATCTGGCTCCTGCGTCGTTACATCCCACTCATCGGCAAAGCCGCTACCGTTCGCACTGCTGTGGCGCGTGAGCAGCACCTCTGGAAATTCTACTTCCCGCCCGTCACTCAACTGTGGCAGGTGCGCTGTAAAAATGAAAGATGACGGCTCTCCGAGACTCTCCATCGTACAGCTCTTCCACGCTATCGCTCCAAGCTCGGTATCTGCGGAGCCAGAGAGAGCATTATGCCCAGCGGCATTCGCTAAGATAGGCCAGTATTTAGTGGTTGGTGCATCTGGAAGTAAAAACGCTTTGACGCACGCCACGCTCTCTTTGAACGCCCAGTGACGTGCTCGGTAACGCCCTCGACGACGAGCATCCTCATTCCATTCACCTTTATTTTTAGGAATCATAGAAATTACTGCCCATAGTAGTGGACCGCCGATAAGCGCAATCAACAAGCCATAAACTATTAGATCTCGTGGATTCATACTGCTATTTTTGCACATTTACCACAGTGCGCGCGTCACCACGTCTGCAAGCAATCGCCCAGTGCGGGTAAGGCACACACGCCCTCGATGCGCTGCATCAGAATCTATCAAGCCGTCGGCAATAAGTTCATCGAGCTTCTGAGGATCTGTGCCACTAGGAATATCAATGCCTGTACGCAAACGAATTCCCATGAGCAAGTATTCTTCGCGAATTTCTTGAGGAGTCAGATACTCACAATCAGCTGCTGGCAATTTCTGCTCCATAAGAGCTTTCGCATACGTCACTGGATGTTTCAGATTCCACCAACGCATACCGTCGATGTGGCTGTGTGCTCCAGGCCCATATCCCCACCAATTGCCGTTCTTCCAATAATTCACGTTGTGCCGTGATTCATGCCCTGGCTGCGCCCAGTTTGAAATCTCGTACCATTCATAGCCTGCCGCGTTGAGCATATCATCAGCACGCTCATATTTATCGGCCTGATCGTCTGGATCTGGCCAAGATAACTCTCCTCGAGCCATCGCCCGTCCCATCGGTGTATGCGGCTCTACGCTAAGCGCATAGGCAGATATATGCTGAGGCTGCAGATCAATTGCGGCGCTCACGGATTCTTCCCAATCATCCATACTTTCACCAGGCGTCCCGTAGATGAGATCCAGCGAATAATCAAAGCCCAGCTCTCGCGCAGCCAGGGCAGCTGTATGCACATTCCCTGGAGTGTGAGCACGTTGCAAAGTAGTAAGAATATGCGGCGCTGCCGACTGCATACCAAAAGAGATTCGGTTAAAGCCTCCTGCACGCAGCTCAGCAAGTGACGCTGGCGTCACCGATTCTGGGTTAGCTTCTATCGTCACTTCTGCATCATCAGCAATTGTGAAAATTCTGCGTAGATGATTCAAAATACCAATCACATCAGCTGGCGGAAGCATCGTAGGAGTGCCGCCTCCAAAAAAGACGCTCGTCAGCGGTTCTACCTCTCCTAAGAGAGGCACCGAAGCCTCAATCTCGCTGCAGATCGTCTGAGCAAAAGTTGCTAGCGAAGCTCCGCCGCCAAAATCTGTATGTGTGTAAGTATTGAAATCGCAGTATCCGCAACGCGCCGCACAAAAAGGAATGTGAATATATGCTGCTAAGCTGCGTTTTTCAGCAGATGTGGGCAGAGCAAAGCTGCGCGAGGTCTCAGTCGTCAATGGAAACTTCCTGCGTGTGTACATGATCGCAAGGAGAAACAGCACTACGAGGAGACGCCGCCCGAGCTTTCTGCTCTTTGAGCCAACCGCTGCGGCTTGAAGCTTGCGGCGTCACGCCAGGCTGGTCTGCTCGCACATCCTCGCCACGCTCACGCGCAGCAACCCAAGGATCCTCAGGAATAGGAGCAGCATCCAGCGCCAGCGAATTACGCACTGCCGTCAGATCGTAGACCCGCCGTCCAGCTTCAATTCCACGCTCCTCAAAACGCGTTGTGACTCGTTCAGACCAGCGCGCAGCCCATCCTCCCGAATAGATTCCAAGATCGTCTACGCTATCCTTGATGGCATTATCAGCATTGCTTGGTTCACTTTCTTCCAAAGTAAACCACGGGCTTTCCACAAGCACATCGCGCATCTGCCACGCATAGTTCTCCCAATCCGTCGCAAGCCGCCACACGCCACCCTCAGCAAGCACCCCTGCCACAATATGTGCGAATACAGGCGAAACTATTCTGCGTTTGCGATGTTTACGCTTGCGCCAAGGATCTGGAAAAAACGTCCAGACTTGCGCAGCAGGAGGGTTGATAGGCGATCCGCTGCGCGCAGCTGAAAAGAGCACAGGAAGCCCTTGTGCTGCATCGAGTTGCATGATGCGCACATTATTAGCCTGCGCATTCACAGCAGATTTTACGCAACGAGCAACTCCCGGCGCCCAAGCTTCTAAGCCTAGATAATTGCATTCTGGATGCGCGAGTGCACTCGATATCAGCTGCTCGCCCGATCCTGGCCCCACTTCAATAATCAGCGGAGCCTGCCTGCCAAACTCGGCAGCAAGATCAATATGTGCGTCTGGCGCAATTGTGCAAACACCATCACCATTAGGAATATCAATCACAAAACGCTTGGCGTGCTCACGCATCAGCTCCTCATATTTATCGCCAAGCCGTGCTCCGCGCAAAGAAAAAGAACGTATCCTCCGCATAGATTCGCTCACCGCAGCCTACTTACCTTTAGTAGGCATATCGGAGCTGAGCGCCGCGATAAACGCCTCCTGCGGCACATCCACACGCCCAATACTCTTCATACGCTTCTTGCCTTCTTTCTGCTTTTCTAGCAGTTTACGTTTTCGGCTGACGTCACCGCCATAGCACTTGGCAAGTACGTCTTTGCGCACTGCTTTAATTGTCGAACGCGCAATCACACGCAATCCGATTGCCGCCTGCACTGGAATTTCAAACTGCTGACGCGGGATAAGCTCCTTGAGTTTCGTCGTCATCTCCACGCCGTACGCATATGCTTTATCGCGGTGCACAATCGCTGAAAAAGCATCGACGATCTCGTGGTTGAGCAATATATTTACTTTTACGAGATCGGATTCTTCTTCACCGTTTTGCTTGTAGTCTAAAGACGCATAGCCTTTCGTTCGGCTCTTGAGCTGATCGAAGAAATCGGTGACGATTTCCGCGAGCGGCAAGCGATACCGTAGCTCCACGCGGTCGGAAGAAATATAATCCATGCCGCCCATCTGCCCTCGGCGCTCTTGGCACAGCTCCATAATCGTGCCTACATAATCTTTAGGCGTGAGAATTGTGGCATCAACCATCGGCTCATAGATTGATTTCACCTTGCCCTCGGGAAATTCGGAGGGGTTGCTCACTGGAACTTCTTCCCCGTTTTCCGCGATCACACGGTAGTTTACGCTCGGAGCTGTGGCGATAAGATCTAAGCCAAACTCGCGCGCCAAACGCTCCGTAATAATCTCCAGATGAAGCAAACCCAAGAAACCGCAACGGAAACCAAAACCAAGCGCCACAGAAGTCTCTGGCTCATAAGTGAGCGCAGCGTCGTTAAGCTTCAGCTTGTCTAAAGCATCTCTCAATGCTGGATAGTCGCTACCATCAATCGGATACAGCCCTGAATAAACCATTGGTTTCGGATCTTTATAGCCAGGCAAAGCTTCAGAGGCTGGTTTGGCAAGATCCGTGATGGTATCACCCACACGTGATTGCCGCACATCTTTCACACCCGTAATCAGATAGCCCACTTCCCCAGGGCCAAGCCCAGCTGAAGGAATCGGCTCTGGAGAAATCACGCCAATTTCTAAAAGCTCATGCTCACCTTTTGTGCCCATCATTTTCACGCGCTGACGAGGGCGAAGCGTGCCATCTACCACACGCACATAGGTGACGACGCCACGATAAACGTCATACACAGAATCGAAGATCATTGCTCTTGTGCGAGCAGAATCTGAAGCACCTGCCAAACTATCAAGAGCGTCACAATCATCCATACTGAGAGAAGATTCGCGATCATTACCCAGTGCATCAAAAGCCACACCAGGAGCAGCGATTTCTGCAACAATTCGATCAAGAAGCTGAGCTACGCCCTCGCCAGTTTTCCCACTTACACGCAGCACATCAGATTCTGGTACTCCCAATAGATGAGAAATCTCTTCAGCATATTTATCTGGATTCGCTGAAGGAAGATCGATTTTGTTGAGCACAGGTATAATCGTGAGATCATTTTCCAAAGCGAGATATAGATTTGCTAGAGTTTGCGCTTCAATCCCTTGAGCTGCATCAACGAGGAGCACAGCCCCTTCGCAGGCTGCCAGAGAGCGGGAAACTTCATATGTGAAATCCACGTGCCCAGGCGTATCGATCATATTGAGCGCATAGACTTCCCCGTCGCACGTCCACGGCATGCGCACAGCCTGAGATTTAATTGTGATACCGCGCTCACGCTCAATATCCATACGATCTAGATACTGCGCGCGCATATCGCGCTCGGCAAGCACACCCGTGATTCCCAGCATACGGTCAGCAAGGGTAGATTTCCCGTGGTCAATATGCGCAATAATGCAAAAATTCCGGATACGCGAAGGATCCGTTGCAGCAGGCTGAATCTGCTTAATTTCAGCAGCAGTAGATTGAGGCACAGACTATCGCTCCTTCGTCAGTTCGTATAGGAACGTGCTCTACGTTTCCAAGACTCTATCTTCTACACGATATATCCTGAAAGGCGCGAGCACACCATATTTTCTACCCATAGATTACCAGCGAGGTGCCGTCTGCACTATTTTAGACGTATCACCATATCTCGATACATAACTCAATATCTAACTCATTTCACCAGATAATCGAATCGATTCTCATACTATCGCAGTATATCCAGCGTACCGTCTCCTGCACGTATTGCTATACACTGTATTGCCAGATCGTGACGAGTCTGCCTTGCGTCTCTACGCATCGCATATTCGCGATATGAAGGAAGGCTAGCTGCGCCCTCTAAGCTCAGTAAGAAAGTCTCCTCCAGCTGTACTGCCCACACATTTTTCAAGGACTTCTTCGAGTGCATCTCTATCAGCTGTACCTATTGCTAGCTCATACTTCGCAAGAACTCGGATAAACGTCTGTGAATACCTGCATGCCGCAATTGGTGAGCTTGGCATCCACTCAGATGGACCGCTCGCTTTCTTACTCTGGTTTTCCTGCTCAGTGGTAGCAACGAGATTCTGCGGATCGTTGGCAAATTCACGTCTACGTTTATCTGGCCACATATCAGCGCCGTGTTTCCACGCCCATGCCAGAGGAACCACATGGTCAATCTGCACTAATTGAGAAGTGCGCTTGCCTGACTGGAAATTTACAGTTTCACCCGAATACCAATCCGCTAATTCGCCACTGAGCACTTTGCAGTTGCGTGAATGAGGTTTGATACGCACGTTTATGAGGTCTCTGCGTAAAATATCGTTTCTCGTATCGCACCCGTTGCGATCTTCATCAAACCATTTTTGCCCAAAATAGTCTCGGCTATATGCCCTCTCAGAAACGGAATCTAACTGCGGTAAAGCACTGAGCGCATCCAGCAGGTCAGAAGCGGTCTGCTGCCGATAAATATCGTCTTTTGATGCGGGTGTTGATACCCCTTTTAGTTGAAGAAATCCCACATCAGATCTGATCAAACAAAAAACGATAGCAGCAGATAGCAAGATAACCAGCATGAATAAAACGTATAGACGATGTTTCTCGCATCGTCTGCTATCACGTTGGCGTGTATAGAACGAACGCCGAAAAGTCTGCTTATGCATACCGTACAAACACCATAACTATAGAGGGAAGATACATGAGCCTAAAGGTCTTTATTGCTATTGATAGAGAAATCTTTGAGAAACTGCCACATAAAGACGCCTCGGTATCTTTATGCGATACCAGCACGCTATCCATTAAAGCAATGAAACTGCAACTCACATCTCTCCTTTATTTTCGCTGTGAAATCATTTTAACGTGCACTTAACGTGCAGAAAATTCACCACAAAAGAAAACTCAATATGGCAATAAAGCTCGGCCGAATAGCCAGAGTTTACTGCCATATTGAGTTTATTTATAGTTCAGAAGTATCAGCTAGTAAGCATCTCACATCTTTTTCTTGCGAAGAGCCAAACCTCCCGCAACTGAAAGACCCAATGCCGCTAAGACCATTCCTAGCACACCTGAACTGCCAGTATTAGAAAGCTTCGGATGAGAAGTCTGATTAGGTACCTTTGGTGTTTGAGGCTTAGGATCTGCTTTGCTTGCAACAGGCTTAATCTTGCCGATTTCCGCAAGAGCAGACGCTTTCGCTCCGTCCACAACAGCCTGAGTCTCCTTCGCCTTATCCGCACTATCCTCACGAGACGCCTGCTGCTCAATCACAGCAATCTGCTTATCCGCAATAGATCGAGCTTCCTTCTTAAACTTATCCTTCTCAGCCTCAGACAACCCAGCAGCACCATCAATCTCCTTCTCCTTATCAGAAAGAGCCTGACGAATCGCAGCAACAGCACCATCCTTACCAACAGGATTAATCTTCATAAGATCAGCAAGAGCAGACGCCTTCGCTCCGTCCACAACAGCCTGAGTCTCCTTCGCCTTATCCGCACTATCCTCACGAGACGCCTGCTGCTCAATCACAGCAATCTGCTTATCCGCAATAGATCGAGCTTCCTTCTTAAACTTATCCTTCTCAGCCTCAGACAACCCAGCAGCACCATCAACCTCCTTCTCCTTATCAGAAAGAGCCCGACGAATCGCAGCAACAGCACCATCCTTACCAACAGGATTAATCTTATTGATCTCAGCAATACCGTTATCGCGAGCTTGGTTAATGCCAGGCACATCTGCAGCTTGTTTGATATTGGCTATCGCAGCATCTTTTACAGCTTTCGCCTTTGCTTCAGCATCTTTTCGATCTTTTTCAGTAAGGCTCTTGTTTTCATTCAGTGCCGTCATTTTCTCGGCAAAAGCAGCAATCACAGCTTCTATCGCTGCAGGCTCTGCAGATACTAAAGCACGCTTTGCCTCTTCTGCCTTAGCGAATGCGTTACGGTATTCTTCATTAGTTTTCACTTCAGGCGCATCAACGAGGGCCTTCATCTCAGTTAAAGCTTGATCGTATGCCTGAACGCTAGCATCTGTCTTCTTTTTTGTATCAGCAGCTTTAGTTTCATTCATCTTGCTGTAGATTTTTGTGAAAATATATTTTGCGACGCTCTTCGTATCTTGCGTAATACTAAAACCATTTCCAAACATAGGAAGAGAATATTTCTTATCCCAGGCCTGGTAGCTCATACCCGTACGATCTTTATCAGCAATGCTGATTTTTACCTTGTAATCCGTCACCCCTTTAGGCAGTTCAATTTCAGAGCTAGTGAAGGTCCCAGCCTGCCCATTAGGCTTATTAGCTTCCTGAGCAATCATCGCTTCGGCTTTATCGTCGCCTATATAAGCATCACGAGTTTTTTGAGGTCCCGCATCCTTATTAGACGTATTTGATATACGGATCTTCTCAGCTCCCGTCCCATCAGTAGCTTTTGTGACGGTCATTTTATCGTTCGTAAGAGTTTGAGTTGGATCAACAATTTCGCTGTATACACTAGTTTCTGCGGCATTTTCTACCTTGAATACTTCCACTTTGTATTTCGCTTTAGTTCCATCGATATCGCCGCTATATCCAACTTTAAACGCGATTTTTACACGGGAACCGTTTTCTGGAGAATATGCTTTGAAAGTTTTTTCAATACCATCGAAACCTTTCAATGCTTTAGCTATCTGACCAGGCTCATCACGGTATTTGTATTCACTACTATCCCACGATAGCTCATCTTTGGTTTTTATCGTTCTCGTCTGCGATAGGAACAAGATATACTCACTCGTCCGATCAAACGCCTGCTCTCGCAGCCACACTGTGTCGTCTAAAGTAGTGTTGATAGTTTCAAGCGGAAAGATGCCATTGGCAGTTTTTCTTGCAATCGCAAATTTTCCATTATTGATGGCTTTCCAGCCGCCAAATTCTTGAATGTCTTTCACATCTGCTTGAGCAACGCTGGTTTGAGCGCCAAGTTCATCCCAGTTTTTCTTCAGCAACGCATTATTTTCAACTGTTTCTGGCAAAAGTTTCAATTTGCCTGCAAGCTGATCTAACGTATCGTTATCAAGGTTAGAATTCTTGAAAGATAAATTCGCATCAGGATCTGGATTGGCAGTGCCGTTGCCTTGGGCTGGTGGAGTGGTATTATCTGCAAAGGCTGGCACACCCCCTCCACTAAAGAAAGCAGCCGATCCGATTAACGCCAAAGAAAGATATGCGCCAACAAAGCGCGATGATAATTTCTTTTTTCGATACGTGCACTGTTTCATATCTTGTTTCCTTATTTCATATCTGATTAGTTTCCGTTAAAAAGCTATATGGTGCTTACGCTACGTAGCGAAAGCAAAATGGCGCGAATACACACCTAAATATCAGGCATATACTCGCGCCAACAATAAATATCTAAACCAGAAAAGAAAGAACTAGCCCTGTCTGTCTGTCTG
>ERZ1034969.448-NODE-448-length-25137-cov-120.439837_pt1 | contig 25137 bp, 19 predicted proteins | sample MGYA00520624_ERZ1034969 | MGnify/ENA primary metagenome ERZ1034969 (study PRJEB33766, sample SAMN09781776) | gut metagenome | biome: gut microbiome | host: Homo sapiens | place: Madagascar | study: EMG produced TPA metagenomics assembly of the PRJNA485056 data...
AGTCCCTATTCCACCGCAACTTCATGGGGATGTGTGACAATGCCCGTCGGAAAACATCTGCTGTCTTTGGGGGCCTATCTATGCTGTACGAGTTTTGTGCCGAGAACTTTGAGCGAGTGCCGGCGGCCATCGAGGCCGGTGCGGGGCGCATCGAGCTGTGCGACAACCTTGCCGTTGGTGGTACTACGCCCTCGGCTGGCGTTATCAGCGCTGCGGTCGGCTACGCTCACGAGCATGACGCGCGAGTGATGTGCATGATTCGTCCGCGTGGTGGCGACTTTCATTACAACCAGGACGAGCTGCGCATGATGGAGATGGACCTGGGCCTTGCTGTGAGTGCCGGCGTTGACGGCCTGGTCTTTGGCTGCTGCAAGCCCTGTGCCGGCGGCTGGGCGCTCGACGAACTCACGCTTGGCGCCCTCGTGATGGCTGCGGGCTGCGCGACCGAGGAGTGCAAGCGCGAATCCCTTGGCATCACCTTCCACATGGCATTTGACCAGCTCTCGCCCGAGGCTCAGCTCGATGCGATTGATACACTTGCCGACTGCGGCGTTACGCGCATCCTCACGCATGGCGGCGCGGCAGGTACGTCGATCGAGGATAATTTCGATCACCTGGCTCGTTTAATCGAGTATGCGGGCGATCGTATGACCATCCTTCCCGGCGGCGGCATCACTACGGCAAATCGCGACGCGGTCGCGGCGGCGCTCGGCGTCTCCGAGCTCCATGGCACCAAGATCGTGCCACTGGAGGTATAACCCGTGGCGCTCGTATTTGACGTTCAGCAGGCGAGCGGCAAGCCCGACGATAATCGTCGCCCTGGCACCGCGTGCCCCTTTTGCGACACGGAAGGGCTTGCCAACATCATCGAGCGCGATGGTGACTGCATCTGGCTCGAAAATAAGTTCAAGACCTTGCGGGCCACCCGTCAGACCGTATTGATCGAGTCGGCCAATCACGACGCCGACCTGGTGACCTATGAACCGGATGAGCTGCATCATGTGATGCGGTTTGCCCTGGGTTGTTGGCAGCAGATGATCGATTCCCGACAGTACCTCAGTGTGCTCATGTACAAGAACAAAGGCCCGCTTTCGGGCGGCAGCCTCGTCCATCCACACATGCAGATTGTGGGCTTGGAGCAGGAGGACGGCTATGCGGCGCTGACTTCCGCCAATTTCGAAGGCATCAATGTCTGGCAGCAGGGGAGAATCTCGGTCAACATATCAACCGAGCCGATCATGGGATTCTTTGAGGTCAATGTCTCGGCTCCACAGGGAATCGCCGCCAGCGACGACGCCCGCGACCAAGCCGAAGCGGACCTGTTTGCCGATGCGATTCAGGTGGCCCTGCGCTATATCCTGCACGAGCACCACGGCGGCCGCGCGGAGTCGTACAACTTGTTCTTCTACCACATGGACGGCCGGACCATTGCCAAGGCGCTGCCACGTTGGGTGGTTTCGCCCTACTTTGTGGGCTATCGTTTGGCCCAGGTCAATGCCGAGACGACGCTCGATATCGATGCTGAGCGCCTGCGTGCGCATCTGGAAACGCTCGCGTAGCAAGGCGAGCGTCTGCGAAAAGTGTGCTGCCTAGCGTGCCATCGCGTCGCGGCCGGCCTTGACCTGCTTGCGCTGTTTGGCGCGCTCCTCGCCGGTTAGGCGCTCAAAGAGATTTCCGATAATCGAGGCCAGCACCTGCTGAAACAGCGTGCCGCACATGACGGGGAACACGACCTCGCCGGGAAAATACTGTGTGGCGATGACGGCGCCCGAAGAGATATTGCGCATGCCGCAGGTAAAGCACATGGTGGTCGTCTCGCTATACGGCAACTGCAGGGCACGTGCGACCAGGATGCCGATGATAAAGCCACTTATGGCGAACGAAAGGATAAAGAGGGCGACTTCCAAGCGCTCAACATTCATGTGCAGCACGTACTCGCTCATGGCGGTGGAGTTGGACGCGATGACCCCCATCATCATGAACTTGCAGGCGGGCGAAAGCGCGGGGGAGAGTTTCTCGTGTCCCCATCCGCGCGTGAGCTCGTTGATCACGATGCCGAGCACGGCGGGGATGGCGATCATAAAGGCCATGTTCTGCATCATGCTCGGCACGTCGATCGAGACGGTGGCGCCCAGCAGGAGCTTGAGCGTGAGCGGAATCGTCACAGGTGAGATGACCGAGGACGTCAGGATGATGGTGAGCGCGAGCGGGCCGTTGCCGCCGAACATGCTGATCCACATAAAAGCGGTGACGGCTACGGGCACGCTGTACTCGAGCACGATGCCGCAGACGAGGTTAGGATTGGAACCAAAGAACAACGAACCCATGGCATACGCCGCGATGGGGATGAATACCGCCGAGACCAACAGCGCCAAAATCAAATGCAGGGGACGGCGGAATACCTCAGTTACCTGGTGAAAGGTGTTGCTGAGCGCACTCTGAAACGTCATAAAGGCAAACAAGGTGGGAACGATGGGCTTGAGCACGTCGATCTGCTGGGGAAAGAGCACGCCGAGCGTCACGCAAATCGGAACGATGACCTGCATGTGCCCCGCGAGAAACTTACCCAGTCCAACCCATTGCTTCATATGCTCTTGTGACTCCCCTTGCTCGTGAATCCGTTTTGAATGGATATGCTAGACGCTCGCATGCGTCCGTGCGTCAGAAACGCTCGATTATTTCGAGGCTATTACCGGCATCGTTTACCGAAACCGCGGCGTGCTGCGGCGATTGGAGTCCGCGCTGCACGGTATAATAAATCCGTTCAACAGATCTGCCTGCCGAAGCGGGCATACACAGAGGACTCATCGCTATGAACCGTGAGAGGTATCGCGGCGACCTGCCCCTATCGGGGGTGGGTGCCTATGTCATCGCTTAAGACGACGCATCGCTGGGCGGTCGCTCAGCAAAACCCCGAGCTCGAAAAGGAGCTTTCGGCTGGCCTGGGCATACCCGGGCTGGTGGCGCGCATTATGGTTGCGCACGGCATTACATCCATCGAAGAAGGCCAGCTGTTTTTGACGCCTTCGCTCGATCGCGACTGGGCCGACCCGCTCATTATCCCGGGCATGTCGGTCGTTGCCGACCGCGTCGAGCGTGCCATTCGCAACCACGAGCACATCGCGGTCTTTGGCGATTTTGACGTTGACGGTATTACGTCGACCTGCCTGTTGACCGAGGCACTGCGCACGTTTGGTGCCGATGTCACGCCGTTTATTCCACACCGCTTTGACGAGGGCTACGGTCTTTCGCGCGCGGCGCTCGACCGCGTTAACGAGCTCGCTCGCCCCCAGCTGATCGTGACTGTCGATAACGGCATTGCTGCCAAGGAAGAGGTTTCCTATCTGGAGAGCCTGGGGATCGATTTGGTGGTCACGGACCATCACGAGCCCTCCGATCAGGTGCCGCAGGGCGTGCCCCTGACCGACCCCAAGCTCGAGGACGAGGGTCCCTCGCGCGAGCTTGCCGGTGCCGGCGTGGCGCTCAAGCTGGTGCAGGTCCTGGGCGAGCGTTTGGGCAAGCCGTCGTATTGGCGTTCGCTGATCGAGGTTGCGGCGCTTGGTACCGTGTCCGACATGATGCCGCTGACGCCCGAGAACCGCGCGCTGGTTGCCGAGGGCATCCAGCAGATGCGCGTGACGGCCCGTCCCGGCTATATCGCGCTGGCCGCGCTCGCCAAGGCCGACCTCTCTAGCATTACGGCCGATGGCCTGTCGTTTTCGCTCATTCCCCGCTTAAACGCTGCCGGCCGCATGGCCGATCCCAAGCTGGCGCTCGACCTGTTGCTTGCCCGCGATCCTATCGAGGCAAGCGCGCTGGCGGCCGAGCTCGAGGAGATCAACCGTCAGCGTCGCGAGATCGAGGCGGAGCTCACACGCGATGCCATGGCAAAGGTCGAGGAGACCTATGATGGCGGGCGCGCAATCGTCGTGGGTGGCGAGGGCTGGCACGAGGGCGTCAAGGGTATCGTAGCGAGCCGTCTGACCAACCGTTATCACGTGCCGGCGCTGCTCTTCTCGATCGAAGACGGTATCGCTCGCGGTTCGGGTCGCTCGGTGGGCAAGGTCAACCTGTTCGACGCCGTAGAACGCTGCTCCGATCTGCTGATTCGTCGCGGCGGACATGCGGGCGCGGTGGGCGTGACTATCGAGGCGTCCAAGCTCGACGAGTTCCGTCGTCGTCTTTCCGCCGTGCTGTCCGAACTTCCCGCCGAGGACTTTGAGGACACCGACGAGGTTGCCGCCACCGTCGACCTCTCTGAGCTGAATATCGAGACCATCGAGCAGATCTCCCGTCTTGAGCCGTTTGGCCAGGGCAACAAGGTGCCGCTGTTGGCGGCCGAGGGCGTAACAATGTGCGATCGCGCCGTGGTGGGCAAAACCGGCGAGCACATGCGCTTCGTGGCGACCGATGGCGCCGCGAGTGTGCCGGCCATTATGTTCCGCGTGCCGCAGATCGATAAGCTCATCAATTGCGATAGCGCCGTCGATTTGGTGTTCGAGGCCGTTGCCGAGCATTGGCAAGGTCGCGTAAAGCCCAAGCTCATGATCAAAGATGTCTTGGTGCGCGATACCGCGGCGCCCAATATCGACGATCCGGCATGTGAGCTTCGTCGCGGCGTGGAGCCTGCGGACGCCGGTCTTCGTCTGGAGTCCCGCAAGCGCCAAACGCTCGCCCAGCTTTCTTATACCGAGCTCACGCGCTCGCTTATCCATAGCTTTATCGGCTCGAACCAGCCGCACCGCGCGCAGGTCGAGGCGCTCGATGCCTTGGCCGATCACCAAAGTGTTCTGGCCGTTATGGGAACGGGGCGCGGAAAGTCTCTTATCTTCCATGTGCACGCTGCGCGCGAGGCGGTCCTTCGTGGGCGTGCGAGCATCTTTGTCTATCCGCTGCGTGCGCTCGTTGCCGACCAGGCCTATCACCTCTCGTCGACGATGGCCGCGCTCGGTATTGGCGTAGGCGTGCTGACCGGCGAGACCGTGGAGGCGGCGCGCGATGACGTGTTTGCCGGCTTGGCTTCGGGCCGCACCGGCATCGTGCTCACGACGCCCGAGTTCCTGTCCATTCACCGCGACCGCTTTGCGCGTTCGGGGCGCATCGGTTTCGTTGTTATCGATGAGGCGCACCATGCCGGTCTTGCCAAGGGCGGCGACCGGAGCGCCTATCTCGACATGCCCGAGATTCTTAAAGCCCTGGGCGACCCGGTCGTTATGGCAGCGACAGCCACCGCGACGACTCCGGTCGTGGCCGAGCTCGCCCGCGTGCTGCCGATTACCCGCACAGTGGTCGACGAGACGGTGCGCGAGAACCTGCAGCTCGAGGATGATCGCGATCTTGCGAGCCGCGAGAACCGCCTGGTGTCCATTGTGGCGACGGGGGAGAAGACCGTCATCTACGTCAACTCGCGCGACCAGTCCGTGGCGCTTGCCAAGACACTGCGCAAGCGCGTGCCCGATTGCGCGACCCGTATCGCGTTCTATAACGCCGGGCTTGCGCGCTCCGATCGCCGCCGCGTGGAGGAGGCGTTCCGAGACGGAAGCCTCAGCTGCATCGTTTCGACATCGGCCTTTGGCGAGGGCGTGAACCTGCCCGATATCCGCCATGTCGTGCTTTACCACATGCCGTTTGGCGCCATCGAGTTCAACCAGATGAGCGGACGCGCCGGCCGCGACGGCCAGCCCGCCGTGATCCATCTGCTCTATTCGTCGCGCGACGCTCGCATCAACGAGCGCCTGCTCGATTGCTATGCGCCCGAGCGCGACGAGCTCGTCACGCTCTATCGCGCGCTGCAGACTATGTGGCGCTCCAACCGCGGCAAGACGGGGGACGACTCGTTTAGTGCGAGCGATATCGACATCGCGCAGATGTGCCTTGCCATCGATGCCCGCACGCCAGTTGACGAGCGCTCGGTGGAAAGTGGCCTGGGAATCTTCGAAGAGCTTGGCTTCTGTCGCGTTTCGGGGTTTGACGACACCCGTCGCATCGCGATGGCCGAAAACCCCGGCCGTGTGCAATTGAGCAGGTCAATTCGCTATTTGGAGGGCTTGCGCTCGCGCATGGAGTTCTCGGCTTTCCGGAGCTGGGCGCTCGATTCGTGCGCTTCTGATATGCTAGCCAAAGTTAACCGCCCGATCGTACCGCGGGCCTAGGGGAAGGGGACCTCGATGGATGCCGCAGCCCGTACCGCCCATGATTCCACCCTCCAGCCGTTCTCGGAGATGGAGCACTATAAGCATGCCGATGAGTTGCCGCCCGAGATTATGGCGGACAGCTACGACAAACTGGAGCGCCTGTGCCTCAAATATATGAATGAGGACGACTTTTCTAAGGTGGAGCAGGCCTATTGCTTTGCTGCCGAGAAGCACTGCAACCAAAAGCGCCGCTCGGGTGAGATGTACATCAACCATCCCGTCGAGGTGGCCATCATTTTGGCCGATCTCAAGATGGACTGCGATGTGGTGTGCGCCGCGCTGCTGCACGATACCGTCGAGGATACCGAGACCTCGCTTGCCGATGTTTCCGGCCTGTTTGGCGATACGGTGGCCGAGCTCGTCGATGGCGTGACCAAGCTCACCAACATCGAAGTCGACAGTATGGACGAGAAGCAGGCGCTCACGCTGCGCAAGATGTTCCTTGCCATGTCCAAGGACATCCGCGTTATCATCGTCAAACTTGCCGACCGCCTGCATAATATGCGTACGCTGGCGGCCCTGCGCGAGGATCGTCGCCTGTTTAAGGCGCGCGAGACCATGGACGTGTATGCGCCCCTAGCCGATCGTCTGGGTATGAGTTCCATTAAGTGGGAGCTCGAGGACCTGTCCTTCTTCTATCTGGAGCCCGACGCCTACCAGCGCATCGCGCGCATGGTGGCGGAGTCGCGCGAGGTTCGCGAGCGCTATCTGGCCGAGACCATCAAGACGCTCACCGACGAGCTCAACCGTATTGGCCTGGAGGACTTCCAGATCAACGGCCGCTCCAAGCACTATTGGTCCATCTACCAAAAGATGAAGCGCAAGGGCAAGGAGTTCTCCGAGATCTACGACCTGGTGGCGCTGCGCGTCATTACCCATTCGGTGCGCGATTGCTACTCCACGCTCGGCGCGGTGCATACACTGTGGCATCCCATGCCCGGCCGCTTTAAAGACTATATCGCCATGCCCAAGGTCAATAACTACCAGTCGCTCCATACGACGGTTATCGGCCCCACGGCCCGTCCGCTCGAGATTCAGATTCGAACCTACGAGATGCACGAGCAGGCCGAGTACGGCATTGCCGCCCACTGGCTGTATAAAAAGTCGGGCGGATCGTCTGCCTCCAAGACCAACGACGCCCAGCGCTTGGACGACCAGATCAACTGGCTCAAGCACTCGCTCGATTGGGCCGCCTCCGACGAGATCACCGACGCCAAGGAATATCTGCACTCGTTGAAGGTTGATCTGTTCGATCAGGAGATTTTTGTCTTTACGCCCAAGGGCGAGGTCATGGCGCTCCGTGCCGGCTCCACCCCGCTCGACTTTGCCTACGCCGTCCACACCGAGGTTGGCAACCACTGCGTGGGCGCCAAGATCAACGGTGCCGTGGCCCCGCTCACGCACGAGATTAAGACGGGCGACCGTGTCGAGATTCTGACCAACAAGAGTTCCAAGCCGTCGCGCGACTGGCTCAAGATCGTCAAGACGCCTTCGGCCAAGTCCAAGATCCGTCGCCACTTTGCCGCCGCGACTAAGGACGACGACGCTGCCGCCGGTCGCGATATGCTGGCCAAGGACCTGCGCAAGCGCGGATACGGCATTTCCACGCCGCGCTCGACGCGTGCGCTCAACGCTGTGGCGGAGCAGCTGAACTATAAGCAGCTCGAGGACCTGTTTGCGGCCGTCGGTGCCGGTAAGGTTGCCCCGCGTGCCGTGGGCAACAAGGTCGAGCAGATCTTGGATCCCAAGCCCGAGGAGCAGCTCACCAAGGCCGAGGCCATCGCCGAGGTCGTGAAGCAGCCCGCCCGCGGCTCCAACCGCAAGCCGCAAAAGCGCGGCAAGAGCGCGAGCAACGGCATCATCGTCAAGGGCGAGAGCAACAGCGGCCTGCTGGTGCGTCTGGCGCACTGCTGCAATCCCGTGACGGGCGACGATATCGTCGGCTTCATCACGCGCGGTCGTGGCGTTTCGGTGCATCGCGCCAACTGTCCCAACGTCAAGGGTCTTATGGAGCATCCCGAGCGCATGATCGAAGTGGAGTGGGACGGCGCTGCCGACACCCTCTTCCAGGTCGAGATCGTGGTCGAGTGCCTGGACCGCATGGGCCTGCTCAAGGATGTCACCATTGCCATTGGCGATGCGGGCGGCAATATCCTTTCTGCCGCCACGTCGACCAACCGCGAGGGTATTGCAACCCTGCGCTTTATGGTCGAGATTTCGGACGCGAGCGGTCTGGATCCGCTACTGGCCTCTATCAGCAGTGTCGACTCGGTCTACGACGCTCGCCGTTTGATGCCCGGCGAGGGCGGAGCGCAACTCAAGCGCCGCGTGTAGAAAAGCGAGAACGCCGACGGGGCAATCCCGCCGGCGTTCTTTTTGGGTGTCCGCTACTCTTCGGTCCAGAGACTGTCGCCGTTGGTAGCGCAGACTTCCTTGAACCAGTTGAAGCTCTTCTTCTTGGAACGCTTGAGGGTGCCGTAGCCCTTGTCGTCCATGTCCACGTAGACAAAGCCGTAGCGCTTGGCCATCTCGCCGGTGGAAAGCGAGACGAGGTCGGTACAGCCCCACATGGTGTATCCCAAGCAATCTACGCCATCGATGCAAATGGCCTTGGCCATCTCGCGTAGATGGTCGCGCAGGTAGTCGATACGATACTGGTCGTCGACGGTGCCGTCGGGCAGCAGCTCATCGATGGCGCCCAGGCCGTTCTCGACGATAAAGATCGGCTTGCGGTAGCGGTCGTAGATTTCGTTCATCACGTAGCGCAGACCCATCGGGTCAATCTGCCAGCCCCATGGGGTCACGGGCAAATAGGGGTTGGTGGGGGAGCCACCCATGCGCTTGAGCTCGTGGGACGCCTCGATAAGCGCACTGCGGTAGTAGCTGAAAGTCACGTAGTCAAGCGTGCCGGCGGCAAGGATCTCGGCATCTCCGGCTTCCACAAAGTCATTCATATCTACGCCCAGACGACGGAACATCGGGTGCGAATAATACGGGTAGACGCCTTGCGCCATAACGTCGCTAAAGAACTGCGTCATGTGACGGAACTGCATGCGGCGGAACTCGTCCTCGGGCTTGCACGTGGCAGCATAGACCTCGGAACTTGCGTACATGGTGCCGAACATGACGTCTGGCATCATCTCGTGGCCCATCTGCACGGCCTTAGCGCTTGCCAGGAACATGTGGTGGATGCAACGGTAATGTGTTTGCGAGTCGGTGCGGGGGGAGCCGGTGGCGATATAGCCGGCAACGGCATTGATCTCGTTGAACGTGAGCCAATACTTGCACTTGTTGCCGATGCGTTCAAAGAGGGCGCGGCAAAGGTTGAGATAGCAGTCAATCACATGACGGTCCTCCCAGCCGTTGTATTTTTCGGCTAGGTAGGCGGGCAGCTCGTCATGGCAGATGGTGATGAGCGGTTGGATATTGTGAGCCAACAATTCATCAACCACGTCCTCATAGAACTTGAGGCCGGCTTCGTTGGGCTCGGTTTCGTCTCCTGTGGGGAAGATGCGGCTCCAGGTGATGGAAAAACGGAACACGCCAAAGCCCATCTCAGCCATGAGCGCGATGTCCTCGCGCCAGTGATGGTAGAAATCGACGGCCTGATGGCTGGGATAGTACTGGTCGTCGTAGAGGCAGGGCACAGCTCCCTCGGGGAAGGGCTGGCACTGGAAAAAGCTGCTGTTGACCGAGGTACGACTGCCATCGGGCATCTTGAGCGTGAGCTGACGCGGCGTGGTCACATTGCCGTCGGTCTCATAGTCGCGAGTGAGCAGACCTCGGCCGTCTTCGCCAAAGCCACCCTCGTATTGAAAATCAGAAGTGGCACCGCCCCAGAGGAATGTGCCAGGGATATGCATCTTGTCGGTCATGGGGGTTCCTTTCGATGGAGGTTGCTCGTTATGCTCATTTAACGCCTCCCTTCGCCCATTGTGTCCCCAACGTATTTCCCAATTCAGTGGAAATGACCGGGATGGAAAAGACTGGGCCAAAGCGGGAAAGTAGTGTTTGGCCCGTACGGGTCTGCAAGGTTCAAGTTCAATATGTATGGGGGATGTTTTGAATTTGAGTTTAGTTTCGACAATGCCTGTCATGGTTTCGCAGATTGCTGCGATGTTTTTGATGATGGCAGTTGGCGCAGCATGCTGTAAGTGCGGACTTATCACGCGCGATGGCTCGATGGTCCTAACCAATCTCGCCTGTTATGTGTCTACCCCCGCCGTAATTGTGCGAGCACTCGCCGTACCGTTTGGGTCTGACGTGCTTGATTCCATCTTAAAGGTCGCTGCTGCATCATGCACGATTATGATCGGTGTCATTATCGTTACTCGCGCAGTCTATGGTACCGGCTCTAGAGTCGCTCAGCTCGGAATCATCATTTCCAATATGGGTTTCGTGGGCATATCACTTGTGGAAAACGTCGTCGGTTCTGATTACGTCGTTTATATTTCCGCTGTTATGGCAACTCAGATAGTATTTATCTGGACGTATTGCATTTGGCTCTATACGCAAGATGTCTCAGAAGTGAGCTTCAAAAAGATTGCGACGAATCCCGTAATGGTCGCAGTTGTAGTGGGCTTTGTCATGTTTATCTTCTCATGTGAGCCAAAGGGGACCGTCAAATCCTTCATTGACGGCATGGCGAACCTCAACACGGGACTCGGTATGTTGATCGTAGGTGTATTTTTGGCGCAATCCGACCTCCGCGCTCTCGCCCGCACACGCTCAATTTATAAAGCGAGTGCCTTGCGTCTTATTGCTACCACGGCGTTGTCGGGTTTAATCGTATCGTTCTTTCCGGTTTCTGCGGCCTGCAAGACCGTGGTGCTCATTGCCTTTTCGGCGCCTTGCGGGGCGATGTGCTGTATGATCCCGCAGCTATTTGGTGGAGATTCTCGTTATGGTGCCGGCTTGGTTTCTATTTCGACTCTCCTTTCGCTCGTCACTATGCCGATCATGCTTATGCTGGGTCTCGTGTTGTTCTAGCTATGGGGCGGAAACTGGGCGCCGTTTGCGCAGCGGTGGGAAGTGTGTCGGCATGTGCGATCTGGTTTCCTTTGGGGCGGTGCGTGCGTCGTGTGTGCCAGTATGATGAGAAAGCGATAATCGTGGCCCTTTGATACTGCGGCTCCTGTACACAAAAGGGAATTATCTTGCCGGGATTAATCAAAGTGGCCAACACGAAAGACGTTTGGGTGCATCGCGGAGAAAGGATGTTCATGGGGTTAGACCTCAAGCCACGCGGGAGCGTGACGATTGAGTGCATTGTAAATGGGCCGATTGGGACAAACAGTTATTTTATGGGGTGCTCGGGGCAATGGATTGTCATCGATCCAGCTTGGGACGGCACGGCACTTGTTGAGCGGTTTCGTGCAGAGCATTCCGGGGAAACACTTTTGGGCTCGGTGTGTACTCACGGGCATGCCGACCACGTGGGCGGCGTGGCGGGCGTGCGCGCGGCGTTGGGTGAGGCATGCTTGTACGCGTTGCCTGCTAGAGACGCCGAGCTTCCCGCTCAAAACATCTCCGAGCAGCGCGTCCTGTGGGGCATCGATACGCCCGACCCCGGTGCACCCACGCGGCTGATTGCCGAGGGCGATGCGCTTGCCGTGGGAGAAGCAACGCTTCAGGTCATGGAAGTGCCGGGGCATACGCCGGGTGGTGTCGTGCTCTTTGCTGCTACCAAGGAGGGCAACATCGCCTTTGTCGGCGACACCCTCTTTCCCGGTAGTCACGGCCGCACCGATCTTGCGGGCGGCAATGAGGCCGCCATCTGCCGCTCGCTCAAAAAGATGGCCCGCGAGCTTCCCTCCGACACCGTCTGCCTCATTGGTCATGGTCCGATGACGACAATAGAGGCTGAGCTTTCCGATAATCCCTTTATGCATCAATAGAAAAAGATTGCGGGCGCATCCGGCGTAGTGCCGAGTGCGCCCGCATCGTGTCTTGAGGCGGTTTGATTTATAGATTTCAACCAGATTGCTTCCAACTAATGCGGAAATCAGAATTGTGGAACCGACTTCATAACCAAGATATCTTATTCATTGTCAAGAGAAAGCAGGGAGGTGTGATCCAATGATCGATTCGCAAGTTCGCAAGTTGCTTTTCTATATCGATGAGCACGAGAACGTGATGGCCCAAACGCTGGCTGATGAATTCGATGTAAGCGATCGCACGATCCGCACATACGTTAAAAAGCTCAACGGGCAACTCGAGCCCGCCGCGTCAATTCGTAAGGTTCGCGGCGGCGGCTATTCGCTTGTTGTGACTGATCAGGATGCTTTTGAGGGGCTCGTGCAGGAGCCTTCGCAGAAAGGCCTTCGTTCCATCCCCTCGACGCCCGAGGGCAGGGTCTCCTATCTATTGAGCGACCTGCTCTCCCGCACAGGCTGGATTACCCTCGATGACCTCTCCGAGATACTCTTTGTGAGCCGTAACGCCATCTCGAGTGATCTCAAACAAGTCGAGCAGCAGTTGTCCCGATTCGATCTTGCATTAGAGCGTCGTCCGCACTATGGGATTCGAGTGACGGGTAGCGAGATGTCCCGCAGGTTGTGCCTTGCGAACACCACGCTTGACCATCTTATGGAGGGTCGAGCGGATGGTGCCACCAATCGTGTATCACTTGATGTAATTGCCAAATGCGTCGACGAGGTTATTGTCGACGAGGGGTTCCAAATTAACTCCGCTGCCTATCAAAACCTTATGGTCCATATCGCAATCGCCGTTCGCCGTATCCGCGAGAGCTGCTATGTTCCGATGGAGGCTGAAAACCTTGAACGTATTCGTTCCTCGCGTGAGTTCTCTGTCGCTCGTCGCATAGCGGACGGCATTGAATGTGCCTTCGAAATCAACCTTCCTCAAGAGGAAGTCGCCTATATTGCAATCCACCTCGCTGGCAAGCAGTCTCTCTATGTCGGTCCCGATGGAGAAGATGAGGGCCTCGTCATTTCCGATGAGGTTTGGGGCGTGGTGTCCGAGATGCTTGAGCTCGTTTGGGATTCCTATCACTTCGACCTTCGCGGCGACCTTGAATTGCGCATGAATCTGGCGCGTCATATCGTCCCGCTCGCGGTTCGCCTCAAGTATCGCATGCATATTGATAATCCGCTGCTCGCCGATATTAAAGAGCGTTTCACGCTGGCCTATTCTATGGCCTTGGATTCCTCTACGATTCTGGCACAGAAGTATGGAAACCGTCTTTCCGACGATGAGGTCGGCTACATAGCGCTTGCCTTCGCGCTCGCTCTCGAGCGCCAGAAGGGCGAGGCCCCGCGCAAGAACATCCTCGTCGTGTGCGCGAGCGGGCAGGGGAGCGCCAAGCTGCTTGAGTACCGGTATCGTCAGGAGTTCGGCTCGCTGGTCGACAGGGTGGTGACGTGCGACGCCAGCCATGTGGACAACGTCGACATGACCGGTATCGACTATGTCTTCACCACCGTTCCGCTACACCGCCCGCTCCCCGTGCCGGTACGTCAGGTGAGTTTCTTTCTCGATGACGAGGATATGAAGGACCTTAGGGATCTTTTGAGCGACACCGGCCTGTCGGGCAGTTTTGCTCCCTTCTTTTCGCCCGAGCTGTTCATGGCCGACCTTGACGTATCTGATAAACGAGAGGTGATCGAGCGGCTCTGCGAGCGCGTGGTCGAGTATCGAAAAGTCCCCGGCGATTTTTGCGAGCTGGTCCTTCGTCGCGAGGAGCTTGCCCAGACGAGTTTTGGTAACCAGGTCGCCATGCCGCACCCGGTGCAAGCCGTGAGCGACGACACGTTTGTATGCGTGGGACTGCTCCGCCATGCCATCGAATGGAACGGGCAGGCGGTGAGCGCGGTCTTTCTTGTCTCGGTATCCAAGGCCAAGAATAAAAAGCTCGAGTCTTTCTACCGCAGTATGGCCAAGCTGCTCACCAATAAAGAGGCTATCCAGAAGCTTGTTGGCAACCAGGAATGGGGCACGCTTGTCGAGCTTTTGAATACATTTGGAATGTAAGACGACAACTGTAAGAGGAGACACAGATGGACGAGAGCAAGTACGAAAACGCCCTCCAAATCATCCTTCATGCGGGCAACGCCAAGTCGGCCGCCTTGATGGCGATCGACGCTGCCCATGACGGTGATTTCGAGGAGGCAGAAAAGCAGCTCGCCGAGGCGCAGGCCGAGATGAGCGCCGCCCACAAGAAGCAGTTCGAGCTCACCCAGGCTGAAGCTAACGGCGAAGAGGTCGATATCAACATTATCCTGATCCACGCTGAGGACCATCTGACAATGGCGATTATGGCAAGCGATTTTGCCGAGCGCTTCATTGAGCTGTATCGCGATAAGTATGAAGGTAAATAGCCTCGACTTTTACGTTTTGGTCATCTAAGCGCCCCGGAAGAGCGCTTTATGAAAGGAGTTTGTAATGAACATTATGTTGGCTTGCTGTGCTGGTATGAGCACCTCTCTTGTTGTGAGCAAGATGGAGGAGGCCGCCAAGGCACAAGGTAAGGAGGACTATAAGATCTGGGCTGTTGAACAGGGTCAGGTTGCTGAGGAGCTTGGCAATTTCGACGTCCTGCTCCTTGGACCGCAGGTTCGTCATCTTCAGCGCAAGCTCACCAAAGTCGTCGACGGCAAGGCTCCCGTTGCCGTGATCGATCCGGTTGCCTATGGCAGCTGCGATGGCGCCAAGGTCCTCAAGCAGGCGGAGGACCTGGTCGCCAAGGCATAAGGGCTCAATAGCCCAAAAACGCCGCTGTGCGACTAGCACTCGACAGCGGTCTACATCCGAAAGCACGTCATTAACTTTCGAAAGCAGGTACATCATATGGCTTTCTCCGAGAAATTCGAAGATGTGATGATGGTTGTCGCAGAAAAAGTAGGCGACAACGTATATCTCTCCGCAATTAAGGATGCCTTTACCGCGTTTATGCCCTTCGTTATCGTGGGTTCTATGGGCACGCTGCTCAAGACGTTGGTCTCTTCCACCACGACGGGGCTTGCACAATGGGTGCCCGCGCTCGCGGGGCTTGAGCCGGCATTTTCCGCCATCAACTACTGCACCATGTCCTTCATGACGGTGCCCATTACCTTCCTGATTGGCCTTTACCTGGCTCGCGCCAAGAAGGCTCCGGAATATCCTACCGCACTCGTTTCCGTGGCGGCCTACATTTCCATGATTTGCACCTCCATCAAGGTCGACGGTGCCGGCACGGCTCTCGAGGCTCCGGTGTCTGGTCTGCTTACCACCCAGATGGGCGCTCAGGGTCTTTTTGTCGGCATGATCACGGCCGTTGTGTTCGGTTCGCTTTTCTGCTGGCTCTCTAAGATCGACCAGATCAAGATCAAGATGCCTCCTTCGGTTCCCTCTGGTATCTCCCAGTCCTTCAACGTTATGATTCCGGTCTTTATTGTCCTCGTCGTGAGCGCTATCTTCGGCCTTGGCTTCCAAGCCCTTACCGGCTCCTACATCAACGACTGGATCTACGGCCTTATGCAGGCTCCGCTCGAGGCGGCCTTCAAGACTCCGGCTGGCGTTGTCATCATCGTTGTCGTGTCCCAGCTCTTCTGGGTTCTCGGTATCCATGGCGGTCTCATTGTTTCCCCGGTGCGCAACCCCATGTTCAATGCTGCAATCGCCGCCAACACCGCCGCCCTTGCCGCTGGCACCATGCCCGATTCTCCGTTCACCATGGGTTTTTGGAACTGCTTCGTTGCTCCCGGTGGCGCCGGTATGACCCTCTGCCTCATCATCGCTATTTTCCTGTGCTCCAAGCGCGATGAGGAAAAGGCTATCGCTAAGCTCGGTTTCCTGCCTGGCATCTGCGGCATCTCCGAGCCCGTCGTCTTCGGTATCCCTCTGGTCTTGAACCCGATCTACGCAATTCCGTTTGCTTTTGGTTCCGGTATCTGCGTTGCCATTGCCATGTTTGCAACCTCTATCGGCTTCCTTCCCTGCAACACGGTCGACGTCCCCTTCGGTGTACCCATTCTTCTCAACGCTTTTGTCGGTCATGGCTGGCAGGGCGTCGTGGTCCAGCTCATCGAGCTCGTCGTGGGCGTCCTTATCTGGATCCCCTTCGTCCTCGCCAACAGCAAGCTGGCCAAGAAGGAGCAGGAAGAGGCTGCTCAGGCCTAATTACTACACCTATCGGCTGTCCGATAATATGCCTGTAACTACGAGGGGCGCGGTGCACGGGAGCGCTGCGTCCCTCTTTTTCAACCTAAGGAGATAACCATGAGCTACGTGTTCCCCGAAGGCTTTTTGTGGGGCGGCGCGACTGCCGCCAACCAGTGCGAGGGAGCCTGGGATGTGGATGGCAAGGGCCTTTCGGTCGCCGATTGCACCACCTATAAGCCCAAGGTCGACAAAAAGGACTACGCGGCGTTGCACGGGATCACCGATGAGCAAATCAAGGAGGCCGAGGCCTCGGCCGACACCCACATGTATCCCAAGCGTCACGGCATTGACTTCTTCCATCGCTATAAGGAGGACATTGCGCTTTTCCAGGAGATGGGCTTCAAGACGCTGCGCGTATCCATTCAGTGGACCCGCCTGTTCCCCACGGGTGCAGAGGAAGAGCCGCTTCAGGCCGGCATCGACTACTACCGCGACCTGTTCCGCACCATGAAGGATGCGGGCATTGAGCCACTTGTGACGCTTCACCACTACGAGATGCCGCTCTATTTGGCAAACCACTACGATGGTTGGGGCAAGCGCGAAGTCATCGACTTCTTCTTGCGCTTCTGCGAAGTCTGCTTCCGCGAGTTTGGAAAGTACGTTACCTATTGGCTCACATTCAATGAGATCGACTCTGTGTTCCGCCATCCCTGGACCACGATCGGCGTTTGCACCGAGCGCTATCCCGAGGATAAGCGCGAGGAGCTTATCTACCAGTGCGTGCACAATCAGTTTGTGGCGAGCGCCCTTGCCACCAAGATGCTGCACGAGATGGTTCCCGGTGCTCAGATGGGCTGCATGGTCACGCGCACCCTCACCTATCCCGAGAACTGCAATCCCAAAAACATGCTGCTTGCGCAGAAGGACAACCGCGATAACTACTTCTATAGCGATGTCCAGGTACTTGGCGAGTATCCGCAGCATGTGCTCAACTATTGGAAGCGCAAGGGCATCCACGTCGAGTTCGGCATGGGTGACGAGGCCATTCTCAAGCAGTATCCGGTCGATTTCGTCTCGTTTTCGTATTACATGTCGATGGTTGACTCCATTGATGCGGACAAGCGCGAGAAAGTCGGAGGAAACCTTGCTACCGGCGTCAAGAACCCCTTCCTGCCCATTTCTGACTGGGGTTGGCAGGTCGACCCCGATGGCCTCACCTACGCGCTGATCGATATGCAGGACCGCTACCATAAGCCGCTCTTTATCGTCGAGAACGGTCTTGGTGCCTACGATAAGGTCAACGAAGACGGCACGATTGACGATGACTATCGCATCGATTACTTCCGTGAGCACATTAAGGCCATCGGCGCTGCTATTGAGGAAGGTGTCGACGTGATGGGCTATACCCCGTGGGGGTGCATCGACCTTGTCTCGATGTCGACGTGCGAAATGGACAAACGGTACGGCTTTATCTATGTCGACCTCGACAATGAGGGCAACGGTACCTATGCACGCTCTAAGAAGAAGAGCTTCGATTGGTACCAGAAGGTTATCGCCACCAACGGTGCTGACCTCGACTAGCTTTCATTCAACAAGTGTGAGGGCCGTCGCGATGACGGCCCGTTTCCTATAGAAAAGAGGACGACCATGGGTGTTTTTCCTAAAGACTTTCTTTGGGGCGGCGCGACTGCTGCCAATCAGTTCGAGGGAGCCTGGGACGTAGACGGCAAGGGTCCGAGTTGCATGGATATGGCTACTAACGGCAACCATCACCACCCGCGCGAGATCACGCCCGAGCTCGACCCCAACAAGCTCTATCCCTGTCACGATGGTGTCGATTTCTACCATCACTACAAAGAAGACATCGCCTTGCTCGCCGAGATGGGATTCAAGGTCTTTCGTTTCTCGATGAACTGGCCTCGCATCTTCCCAACGGGATTCGAAGATGAGCCCAACGACGCTGGCCTCGCGTTTTACGATCGCGTGATGGACGAGTGCCATAAGTACGGCATCGAGCCGCTCGTGACACTGAGTCATTACGAGATGCCCTTTGCCATGTGCCAGAAGGTCGATGGCTGGGCTTCGCGCGAGGCTATTGACTGCTATGTGAAGTATGCCAAGACCGTCATGGAGCATTTCAAGGGCAAGTGCCGCTACTGGCTCACGTTCAACGAGATTAATTGCGGCATGATGTCCCTTGGCAACTACATGAGTCTCGGTATTCTCAACCCGGGCTCCTTCGACCTGCGCCATCAGAAAGATGACCCGCAGAAGCGTTTGCAGGCGCTGCACCATCAGTTTGTCGCAAGCGCTCTTGCGGTCAAGGCGGGGCATGAGATCGACCCCGACAACAAGATGGGCTGCATGATTGCCTACATGCTGGCCTATCCGCTCACGCCCAACCCTGCAGACGTCGAACTTGCCCGCGAACGTAACCAGTATCGCAACTACTACTGTTCCGATGTTCAAGTGCGCGGCGAGTACCCCTACTTTGCCCAGCGCATCTGGGACGAGGAGGGCGTGACGCTCGATATTACCGACGAGGACCGTAAGATTCTCAAAGAAGGTACAGTCGATTTCTATACGCACAGCTACTATCAGAGCCAGTGCGCAAGCACCGATCCTGCCGAGGAGACGAGCGGTAACCTTCTCGGCGGCGCCAAGAATCCCTATCTTAAAGAGACTGCGTGGGAGTGGCCAATCGACCCCATGGGTCTTCGTATCATGCTCAACCAGGTGTACGAGCGCTATCAAATCCCCATTATGGTGGTTGAGAACGGCCTCGGCTGCCGCGATGAGGTCAACCCGGATGGATCCATCGACGATGACTATCGTATCGAGTACCTGCGTGACCACATCAAGGCTATGGCCGAGGCCATCAAGGATGGCGTTGAGGTCTGGGGGTACACGCCTTGGGGCTGCATCGACCTGGTGAGCAATGCCGATGGAGAGATGGCCAAACGCTACGGATTTGTCTACGTCGATAAACATGATGACGGCAGCGGCACTATGGAGCGCTCGCGTAAAAAGAGCTTCTACTGGTACAAGAAAGTTATTGAGACCAACGGCGAGGAGCTGTAATGGGAGGAGCGGTTGCCGCGCTTATCAATCAGATTGTCATCATGTTTATCTTGATGGCGATTGGCTATGCTCTCTACCGCATGAAGATTATCGACCGTAAGGGTACGAGCCAGATGGCCAATGTCGTCATCTACGTGGCGTATCCCTGCATTACGCTGAGAACCCTTATGGTCGACTTCGACCCCAACATGATTCGCGATGCGGGATTCTGCTTCGTGCTTACCGTTGTGGTCACACTAATTTCGATTCCGCTCACACGTCTGTTCTTTAAAAAGGAGGATGGCGTTGCCCGCTACGGAGCCATATTTTCCAACAGCGGCTTTATTGGGGTTCCCATTGTTATGGGCGTGTTCGGGTCCGAATATGTTTTCTACCTCTCCATCGGAGTCTCATGCCTCACGTTTTTCATTTGGACGTATGGCGTGTGGTTAGTTTCGGGCGACAAAAGCCAGATGTCGTTAAAAAACTGCATCACTAACCCCAATCTCATCATGATCTTGGTCGGCCTTGTTTGCTTTTTCTTTTCAATCCATCCGCCTGCGCTGATGGCGACGATTCTCGATGACCTGGGTGCGCTCAATACGGGTCTTGTGATGCTTGTGCTTGGAGCCTATTTGGCGCAGAGCGATATGCGCGCTGTCGTTACGAGTAAAAAGGCCTATCTCGTCAGCTTAGTGCGACTTGTCATCATCCCGGCGATCGTTGTTGGCATCTTGGCGCTTTTCCCGTGGATTGACGCCAAGATTCGCCTAACGATGCTCATCGCTCTCGGTGCGCCTGTCGCGTCGTTTGCAGCCATCTTGTCCGAGAAATACGGTGGTAACTATAAGTTTGGAATTGGCTTGGTGACGCTGTCGACGATTCTGTCGCTCATCACCATGCCCATCATGCTTGAGCTTGCGTCTTTGGTAATCGTATAGCTGACTGGCATTTAGGGGTTGACAACTACGTCAACCCCTAAACTCGTCAACGGCCGTTCTGGGGCGGCAAGCGGTATGAAAACTCGTTAAAGTAGCCATATTCGTGAACAAACGAACGTTTATGCTCGGGTATGTCGTGGTAAAATCTCAGGCGTTATCGGAGCAACCTTACAGGAGGTTTCTTTTATGCTCGTCAACGCAGCAGACATGCTCAAGAAGGCTGAGGCCGGCAAGTACGGTCTCGGTGCCTTCAACACCAACAACCTCGAGTGGACCCTGGCTATTCTCCAGGCCGCCGAGGAGGCCAAGTCTCCGCTGATCCTTCAGTGCACCGCTGGTGCCGCTAAGTGGATGGGCGGTTTCAAGGTCTGCGCCGACATGGTCAAGGCTGCCGTCGAGGCCACGGGCGTTACCGTTCCCGTCGCCCTTCATCTCGATCACGGTTCTTACGAGGACTGCTTCAAGTGCATCGAGGCCGGCTTCACGTCCATCATGTATGACGGCTCTCACGAGGAGACCTTCCAGCTTAACCTCGATCGCACCAAGGAGCTCGTTGAGCTTGCCCACTCCAAGGGCATGTCCATCGAGGCCGAGGTCGGCGGCATCGGCGGCACCGAGGACGGCGTGACCTCCAGCGGCGAGCTCGCTGATCCTGCTGAGTGCAAGCAGATCGCTGACCTGGGCGTCGACTTCCTTGCCTGCGGTATCGGCAACATCCACGGCGTGTACCCTGCCGACTGGGCTGGCCTTTCCTTCGAGCGTCTGGGCGAGATCAAGGCACAGACCGGCGACCTGCCCCTCGTCCTGCACGGTGGCACCGGCATCCCCGAGGATCAGATCAAGAAGGCCATTTCCCTGGGCATCTCCAAGATCAACGTCAACACCGACCTGCAGCTCGTCTTCGCCAAGGGCGTCCGCGAGTACATCGAGGCTGGCAAGGATCAGCAGGGCAAGGGCTTTGACCCCCGCAAGCTCCTCAAGCCTGGTCGCGACAACATCGTTGCCCGCACCAAGGAGCTCATGGAGGAGTTTGGCTCAGTCAACAAGGCGTAAGCGTCGCTAAACTTCCCGCCGGAAGCCCCGTCCCCCTACACTGTTTCCTTTGCGCTCACCTGGCTTTGCCAGAAGTCGCGCCAAGGAAGCAGTTCCGGGGGACGGGGCTTCCTTCGTTTAACGCCGCAGGGTTACGAGGCTGAATTATTTATTTGACTACCGTTCAGCGGTGTTGATGGCTCCCTTGTTGGGGCTTTCTTTTTATCTCGCTACAATGGGTTTCAAGCGTTCTAGTGACTTGGAGTTTTGGTATGGCTGTTATTAATGTACTGCCTTCGGATGGGAAGGTTATTGACGAGGGTCCTGTTGGTTGCTCTGTTGATGTTTGCTGTGATGATTTTCGCCATCTCGATATTGGGCTACCGCCTGAGATTCTTCGTCTTAAGGATGCTGGGTATTTGATGCAGGCTGTTGCTGCCTGCGATCGCCTTCTGGAGCAGAACCCCGAGCCTTCGCTGGCTGCTTGTGTTCGTGCCGAGCGGTATCGCATGCTCGAGACGCCGCTTCATTTTTCGGTGTCGCGCGATCAGGCTATTGCGATGATTCGCGAGGAGTGGCCAGAGTTTACCGAAGAGCAGTTTGATGACCTGATTAATCGTAAGCGTATTGACTGGCGCTTTATCGATGGCGAACTGTTCGTTCTCGACAACTTCCTCGATTCGCTTCGCGTATATCCTAAAGAGGTTCTCGGCATGCGGCCCGATTCTACGGACGGAATAGCACTGCGCAACGAGATGCTCAAGGAGATGGAGTCACAAAACGGATTGGCTCGCGTCATTACGCTTAAAGCGTCCGTGTCTGTCCCCGGCGCTCTAGATGGAGAGACTGTTTGCGCGTGGCTACCCGTTGCCGCCGCCTGTCGTCAACAGTCTCATATCGAGGTTCTCGATATGACGCCGGAGGGTGCTGTTGCCCCCGCGAATGCTTCGGCGCGTACCGCCTCGTGGTCTTCTTCGAGTGAGCGCTCATTCTCGGTGACCTATCGCTATCAAATTGATGCCGCTTATCGTGATGTCTATGGGGGTGCGCTTCCGGTGCATCCTTGCATGGACGCGCCACTGCCCGTGGACACCTCCGAGGACCGTCCGCACATTGCATTCACGCCGTATCTACAGCAGCTGACAGCCCGTGTCATTGACGGGCTCGAGGATCCGCTCGATCGTGCCCGTGCTATCTATGATTACCTGACGCAGCACATCGACTATCGCTATCAGCCGCCGTACTTGCTTTTGGGATCTATTGCCGATGACTGCACGCATTCGCTCCGCGGCGATTGCGGCGTTATGGCGCTCACGTTTATCACCATGTGCCGTATCGCGGGCGTGCCTGCCCGTTGGCAGAGCGGCCTGTATGTTGCGCCCGATTCGGTGGGGTCGCACGACTGGGCAGAGTTCTATACGCCGCAGACCGGTTGGCTCAACGCCGACGTGTCATTTGGATCTTCTGCTCGCAGGATGGGGGAGGAGTGGCGCCGCCGTCACTACTTTGGCAATCTCGACCCGTGGCGTATGGTGGCCAACAATCGATTCCAGGCAGAGTTTGAGCCCTCTTTCGATGGCATGCGCGAGGACCCTTACGATAACCAGATGGGTGAGGCTTCGGTCGACGGTCGCGGATGCCGTCGGCGCGAGATGCTCCGCACGGTCGAACTCATCGAAATGCTCGAAGTTCCATTTTCGGACTAATCGGTAGAAAGCTGTGATAAACTAACTCACGCATTGCGTGCCCGAGTGGCGGAATTGGCAGACGCAGTGGACTCAAAATCCACCGTTGGCAACAACGTGCGAGTTCGAGTCTCGCCTCGGGCACCATACATGCAAGTGAGCGTTCAAGGGGGTTGCGGCCCCCTTTTTCGTGCCGAACTCGCGTGAGCGCGCGAAGCGTTAAGCAAACAGGCCTGTGGCCTGTTTGTAGCGGAGCGTGGCGAGGGCGCCACGCGCCCGAAGCCCGGGGCTTCGCGAAGCGAAGGCCCTTCGAGTCTCGCCTCGGGCACCATACATGCAAGCGAGTGTTCAAGGGGGTCAAGGTCCCTTTTTCGTGTACGTAATGTGATAACGTGCTGTACGTGTTATTATTCGCAAGGCGTTGTTCCCGCAATGCCCTAAAGAGGAACCTGAGGGTTCCCACCTTTTGGCGCCAATGAGCAGCTGACTGGTCATACAACTTAGATTCCCTTCCTCAAATCGAGGAAGTCTATGTGTACGACCTGGTTGCTGAGAAGCGCCGGGTTATTTTTTTATGAATGGAGGTAGGGAAAATAGCTAAGTCTGATGACACCCGCATCAACGACGAGATCACTGCATCTTCGTGTCGTTTGATTGGCGTCGATGGCTCTCAGCTCGGCCTGTTCGCCATCCGCGATGCCCAGCGCGTCGCCGACGATCAGGGTCTCGACCTGGTCGAGATCGCTCCCAACGCGGAGCCGCCGGTCTGCAAGGTCATGGACTACGGTAAGTTCAAGTACCAGCAGGCCATGAAGGCCAAGGCTGCTCGTAAGAACCAGTCCAAGGTCGAGGTCAAGGAAATGAAGTTCCGACCCAAGATCGACGTTGGCGACTACGAGACCAAGAAGGGCCACGTTCTGCGTTTCCTCAAGAAGGGCGCACGCGTTAAGATCACCATCATGTTCCGCGGCCGTGAGATGGCTCACCCGGAGCAGGGCCTTAACGTTCTCGAGCGTCTCGCCGAGGATCTCAAGCCTTACGCTACGGTCGAGTCCAAGCCTAAGATGGAAGGCCGTAACATGCTTATGCTGCTCGCCCCGATTAAGGGCGCCTTCGATGAGGATAAAGCGGCAAGCGATAGCAAGTAACTAGTGTTCTGTAACCGATTAAGGAGTATTTCATGCCTAAGATGAAGTCCCACAGCGGCACCAAGAAGCGTTTCCGCAAGACTGGTACCGGCAAGCTTATGCGCGCCAAGGCTTTCAAGAGCCACATCCTGAGCAAGAAGTCCACCAAGCGTAAGCGTGGCTTCCGTCAGGAGACCGAGATCGCCGCTGCCGACCGCAAGGTCATCAAGTCACGTCTCGCCTAAGTTCGCGTTCCCGTTTTTCGTTTTACCGTCTAGGAGTTGATAGAACATGGCACGTATTAAGCGCGCTGTTGCCGCCAAGAAGAAGCGCCGTACCGTTATGCACCGTGCGAAGGGTTACTACGGTGCCGCTTCGCGTACTTACAAGCATGCTAAAGAGCAGGTCCAGCACTCCCTGCAGTATCAGTATCGTGATCGCCGCAACAAGAAGCGCGAGATCCGTTCTCTCTGGATTACCCGTATCAACGCTGCTGCTCGCCTGAACGACATCTCTTACTCTCAGTTCATGCATGGCCTGAAGGTTGCCGGCATCGAGCTCGACCGCAAGGTCCTGGCTCAGATGGCTTACGAGGACATCGAGTCCTTCAACGAGCTGGCTACCATCGCCAAGAAGGCTCTCGAGGCCTAATAGATTCTCTTGAATCGCTAGGGGAGTGTCGCGTTGTGCGCGGCGCTCCCTCTTTTTATCTGAAGCGCGGTTTACATTGCTAAAAGCGCGGGTAGATAGACACTTACAGGTGACCGATCTCTATATATTCCTAAACCAAAGGGTCATCATCTGATACGTGCGGAAGATCCGCACCAGTCTTTCTATTAGCTATAGAAAGCGATATGTTGTGTAGGACTTGTGAAGAGTGGAATTGACGACCCACAGGGCTTCGCGGTCTGGCAATATATCTCCTTGCCGCGCGGCCCGGTGGGACCGGACCAGCCGCCAGGCGTGCACCTTGAGAACCGGATACTGCGAGGATGGA
>ERZ1034969.449-NODE-449-length-25089-cov-13.796796_pt1 | contig 25089 bp, 19 predicted proteins | sample MGYA00520624_ERZ1034969 | MGnify/ENA primary metagenome ERZ1034969 (study PRJEB33766, sample SAMN09781776) | gut metagenome | biome: gut microbiome | host: Homo sapiens | place: Madagascar | study: EMG produced TPA metagenomics assembly of the PRJNA485056 data...
CTGAATACTACTTCGTGTTCCCAGAAGCTCGGTCATTTATGGCCGAGTAGTTCACCTGCAGGAAAATATCGGTCCCCAGAGGTCGGAAGTCACTGGCAACATTTCCTCCGCACATGATGTCAGAGGTCGTAATTCGACTGAGTTTGTCAGGCATTTTTTATAAAATGCAGTGCTGTGCATCGCCTGCTCAATCAAGGCGCCAAGGCGGGATTACGGGCAAAATGGCGTTTTCTGGGATTTGCCCGTAAATTCCAGTCTTCGATGAAGAATTGTTCAGGACAGAGTTTTTCCCAGCCTCTTTTATCCAAAAGTGGGCTCTGCATTTAACAGGAGAATATGTGGTATAATTGCATGGTATTGAGGGGTGATATCTTGTCGCTTGCAAACAAACTCGGCATTACGGACTCGGTCATTCTTGCCCGTGAGGAAGAGAGAATCAGCAAAAAGAAGGCTGCAGAGCTCTTTGACAAGGGAATATTGATTAACCTTCCCGCAGGCAGGTTCGAGACGCTGCAGGTAATTCATAGATATCTTTTCGAAGACATCTATGAGTTTGCAGGAAAAGTCAGGAATGTCAATCTTGCCAAGGGAAACTTCCGCTTTGCGCCCGTCATGTATCTCAATGCGGCTCTTGAAGGCATCGATGCCATGCCTCAGTCGGACTTTGACGAGATTGTTGAAAAATACGTAGAAATGAACATTGCCCATCCTTTCAGGGAAGGCAACGGGCGCAGCACCAGAATCTGGCTTGACCATATGCTTGGAAACAATACAGGCATGGTCATCGACTGGAGCCTTGTTGACAAGGAAGACTACCTTCTTGCAATTGAGCGCAGCCCGATCCGGGACATCGAAATAAAGCACGTTCTGAAAAATGCGCTGAAAAAGGATACCGGCAGCCGTGAAATCTACATGAAGGGCATTGACCACAGCTACTATTATGAAGGATACACAACATTCAGAACAGGTGATTTGTAAATTGAAGAAGCATCAGGACAGACCGGCTGCGCTGTCCCGGAAACAACAGGAAACGTGGATGCAGAGTCCGGACTGAGTTCTGTATCCACGTTTCCTGTTTTTCACTTCATCTGCCGGAAGATTCCCATCCGGACGATTTCTGACATCACCTCGGAGCCGCTGATGAGATGCATCGCAGCCATGGTGCCAAGCGTCCTGCAGAACATGCCTTCGTCTGGAAGCATCTCGTTCAGGAACCATTCCCGCCAGATGGAATCGAGGCACAACCGGATGACGAAGAATAACATCATGGCCGGCATGAGCCAGATGGTGGCAATTGCAACCAGCCTGCCCAGTATTTATGGTGCTCATACGGGTTTAAACTTGAGGCATATTTTTCAAGTGCGAAGCTTGGGAGGAACGTGCACTGAATTGCAAACTGTTTTTTTCCGAAATCAAGAATTCCGGTCTACCTTCCCGTCACGCCCCTGATTTATGACAGATGTCTGCCCAAGGCAAAAAACACGCATGATCCATAAAGTCAATTACGAATCATGCGTGCCTTGAATTTGAAGCAGCCTTTTTCTCAGCCTTCCCTGATCATTTCCTGCTTCTTCCGATCGTTCCTCTTTTCAGGAACTCGACGAAGCCGTACCATCCCAGGTATGCAATGGTCGGTGGATAAAGCGAGGCATATCCGATCAGGAAGGTCCAGACCGGGTGATGCGAAACGAAGTGCCTGCACTGCTCCCAGAAGTCGCCGAAGAAGTACCAGTTCGCAAAGTCCAGGTTGATCTTGAAAAGCAGGACTGCGGCCGAAACGGCAACTGCAGCCTGCAGAATCCTGTTAATGAGTCTCATCCGAAATCTCCCTTCATCAAAATGGCACGTCGAGCTGCTCAGCTTCATCGTCCGGTTCGAAGGCAGATTCAACATCAAGGATCAGTTCGCCATCCCGGACTGCAAACGTCACGGAGTCAAGACGCTGAAAATCCCTGTTTCTCAACCCTTCGACCAGTCTGTCGCCGATTTCCCTTTCGATGCCGCGGCTGATCGGGCGGGCGCCGTTTGCCTCGTCATAGTACTTCTCCGCAATGAAGCCGATGACTTCAGGCTCGATGGTGACGTTGACGCCGATATCGGATGAACTGAGACATTCAAGCTTTTCCTTAATGCCGATTTCCGTGATTCTGCGGATTTCATCCGGCTTAAGGGACCTGAAGATGACCTGACCGTCCATTCTGTTCAGAAATTCCGGCCGGAAGAAGCTTGAAACTGCATCCCGCACGCGCGCTTCAACCACGTCGTCAAAGCTTTCATCAGCCCCGAATCCGCTTACTCTGATTCTCTTTGCAGAAGATCCGGTGAAGCCGAGATTTGACGTCATGATGATTAAGGACCTGGTGAAGTCACCCGTATTGCCTGCGCCGTCGGTCAGACGCCCGTCATCGAAGACCTGAAGGAACAGGTCATAGATGGTCGGGTATGCCTTTTCAATCTCGTCAAGCAAAATGATCGATTTCGGCTTTTCATTAACCATGTCCACCAGGGTCCTGGTGTCACCGAAGCCGACGTAGCCGGGATTTGAACCAAGAAGGCGCGAAGCTGACCAGCGCGTACTGTACTCGCTCATGTCGATTCTGATCAGATTCCCGTCAAATGCCGTGTCGGCAACGGCCTTGGCCAGTTCAGTCTTGCCGACGCCGGTGGGTCCGGCAAAGAGATAGACTCCAAGCGGACGTCCGGACCTGGCCAGACCGTATTCTGCGCGCAGCACTGCATTTATCATGCATGAAACCGCCTCTTTCTGACCGATTACCCGCTTTCCAAGCTCCTCTGGAAAATCTTTCAGCAGCCGGCGGTCCTTGAACCTTCCAAGTGTGTAGTCATTGAGCTGTCTTACCAGCACTTCGTTAATCAAGTCTTCATCAATCAGTTCTTCATTCATTTCCTCATCCTCCCGTCAAATTCAGAGCATGCACCAATCATACCGCAGAGAGGCGACAGACCGTGTCGTCTGCCGAAAATAAAGTGAAATTTCTTCTCACAAATGGCGTTTATTATGATAAGGTAAAGGGAAGATCAAAGATTGGAGTGAAGAAAATGGCATCTAAAAGTCAGGCAGTGCGCCTCTTAGAACTTGCCATGGAGCTTTTAACCACCGGTTCCATTTCAAAGGAACAGTTTACAGAAAAGTACGGCAAAAGTGTAAGAACCTTTCAGCGGGATGTGAAGATACTCAGGAAATACCTTGCAGGCAACGACACGGACACGGACACGGACATGGGACTGGAATCTGACGACGGGACCTATCGTCTGACGAACCGGCCGGAAAATACGAAACGCTTCCTCGGCATACCACAACTGCTTCTTCTGACGGAGATTCTGGCATCAAGTCGTGTTCTGGCCAAGGAAGAGTTCACCCAGATGATGGACACGCTCCTGAACATGGCAATGTTCCAGTCGCTTGCACAGATCAAGGACACCGCCCTGCGAAATGCTCTGAAGAACGCCTTTGATTCATACAAGGACAACAACCATCCCCTGGACTTCAATCCTTCGGAAGACACGTTCGAAAAGCTGACAACCCTCTACGAGGCAACTTACAGAGACAAGGACCACTACAGTGCAATTGACGTCACCTACACCAACGTCTACAACAGGACGTCACACAAGACTCTGCTGCCGGTTTCCATCGTCTTCGACAAGTACTACCTCTATCTGCGTGCAGTCGAGGTCATGTACAGAGGATACAGCTTCAATACATACCGGGTAGACCGCATCAAGCACGTCAGGATGTCAGAGGAACGGCTCGACTATCCGTCATCACAGAAGTCAGAGCTGGCCTCAAGACCGTTCCCGTCAAACGCCTTCAGCGAGCATGACTATCCCGAAGCAATCGAATTCTACTGCTGGCCGCCCGCCATCGAGGCTGCGCTGGACAACTTCGGAAGTGCCAGATACGAGGCCGAAATCATCGAACGCTACGACAGATATGGCAGAAGTGTGACGTCAGACGACATGGTCGGAAAACACGGCCACGTCAAGATCAGAATAAGGGACTATCCCGAAGGAGCCAAATTCTGGCTGATGGGCCAGGGTACAAAGGTTCAGGTCACAAGTCCGGAGTCCATGGTCAGGGAGATCAAAAAGGAACTGGCAGCCGCCGCCAGGATGTACGACAAGTGACCGAACAGGAAGCAGGGGAATTTCTTCAATTTTGAGACATGAACTGCAAAATGCAGTGCTTCGCATCGCCTGCCCGATTAGTGCGCAAGGCGGGATTGCGGGCAAAATACTGATTTTTGGAATTTGTCCGTAAATTCCATCCTCAGATTACGGGCAACGCCCCATTTCCGGACATTTTGATACATGGAAATGAAACAGACTTTCCCTGCTTGTTTCCATCATAAACAGAAGAATTGTCATGATGCACAAAGACCCGGATAATTTGCAGTTGCCGCAAATCATCCGGGTCTTTTGCTCGGGACATGTTTTTTTTCAGGTCTCTTTGGTCGTTACTGCATATTCTTCAGCACATCGTCAACGGCGCGGTTCATTCTCTCTTCAAGGTCACATTCGTCCTGCCGGTCAACCGGCTTCAGATTCACCTCCAGCATCGGTTCAATCCGGATTGAGCCGCCGAAAACATCCGCATATGCTTCCTTGCCCTTGCGAACCGTTCCGTCCATCAGGCTCTGCGTCAGCACGTCCTCGACTTCACGGACGATTCCGCGCTGAATCGGGCGCGCTCCGTTTGTCTCGTCATAGTAGCGGTCGGCGATGAACTTCGCCACTTCCGGAGAGAATCTGATTCTGACTCCGCTTTCGGCAATCATGTCAGCTTCCTTTTCCAGCAGGTGGTCCGTGATCTTCAGCACGGCATCATAGTCCAACGATGAGAAGACGATCTTCTCGTCAATGCGATTCAAAAATTCTGGTCTGAAGAATCCTGCAAGCGAGTCGTTGATGCTGTCGATCATGGCCTGTTCTCTGTCGGCCTCTGCGCCGAAGCCAAGCGTCGGTTCCTTTCTCTCGAAGCCGATGTTTGACGTCATGATGATCAGTGACTTCGTGAAGTCACCGGTCTTTCCCTGGGCATTCGTCAGCCTTCCGTCGTCAAACAGCTGCAGGAAGAGGTCGAAGATGCTTCTGTGGGCCTTTTCGATTTCGTCAAAAAGGATGACCGATTCCGGCTGCCGGTTGACCTTGTCAATCAGCGTGTCGGTTTCGCCGTATCCGACATATCCAGGGTCGGAGCCAAGGAGGCGCTTCTTGCCCGTTTCACTGCTGTACTCGCTCATGTCAAGCCTGATGAGATTGCCGTTGAATGCCTCGTCTGCAATGACCTTTGCCGTTTCGGTCTTGCCGACACCTGTCGGTCCGGCAAAGAGATAAACCCCAAGCGGACGGTTCTTCCTTCTCAGGCCGTACTTCGCCCTGGTCACGGCACGGGCCATTGCTTCAGTGGCAGTACTCTGGCCGATGACGCTTTGCTCAAGCTTTTCCGGCAGCTTCTTCAACCGGACGCTGTCCGGCACGATGTCTTCCATTCCGGCCGTCTTGCCCGTTTCTCGTTCGATGGTCTCGAAGACGTCCTTCAGGCGAATCTTGCGTCGGTAGCGTCTGGCCTCACTGTTCATGCCGGCCTTCCTTTCCGCTGACATGTTCTGGAGTTCACTGAACAGACGGGCGGTTTCTTCTTCATTGTAGCGCTTCTTCCTTGATTCCTCGAAGTGCTGCTTCAGGTCATCGTATCTTTTCTGATACTCCTCTTTCTCCTTGCCAAACGTCCTGCTGTTCAGGGCCAGGCGGGCTCCGGTGTTGTCAAGCAGCGTTAATGCGGAGTCAGGCAGCGACTTTTCCGGATAGAACTTCTTCGCCAGGGCACATACGTTGTTCATCACTTCATCCGTGTAGTTCATCATGAAGTGGTTCTCGTATCCGATTCTTGCCTTTTTGACGATCTTCGTCGCCTGCTTCACCGTCGGCTCAGCAACGTGAATCTCCTCGATGCGGCGTCTGAGGGCTGGATTTCCCTTGATGGCTTTTGACCACTCCTCTTCCGTCGACGCGCCGATGACACGGAACGTTCCCCTGGCAAGCGCCGGCTTCAGAAATTCGACAAGTGGTTTCACCATTGCAAACCTATGCATCTCGTCAATGAAGAAGATCACATTTCTGTCACTTTCCGCCTCTTGAAGAAGACGCGTGACGACTTCCACATTCAACCCCAGCGGATTCATGAGCTGTCCCGGATCAAGGGACTTGATCCTTATGTCATTCAGGCTGCCCATCTTCTTTTCCGCAATCTTCACGGCCAGGCCCTCGATGATTGCGGTCTTGCCGATGCCGGCCTTACCGAGCAGCACGGCATTGTTCTTGTTGTTTCTGACCAGGATGGTTGCCAGCCGGTCGATTTCGGAGTCCCGTCCGATTGCAGGCGACAGTTCGCCCCGCCCTGCCATGTCCGTCAGGTCAACTGTGATGGCGTCAATCAGAGAAGCATACGGATTGTTCAAAATGCCGCCGGTCCCTGCTACCTTCTTTGCCTTTGCCACTTTTTCGGCCTTTTTTCTTCTTTCATATCCGTCACCGTACTCGTTCATGTACGACCTGAACATGATAAGTCTGTTGAATACCGCATTGCTTTCGGCATCGCTGATCTTGTTGTTTCTGGCCATCAGCTTGTAGACAATCCTGTATGCATTCGAAGAGCATTCCCTGGCAATTCCCAGCATGACATGAATTGTCTCAATACCCTCTCCTCCCGAATTCTGCACTGCATAGTTTCTTCCATAATCAATTGCCTTCTGCAGCTCCTCTGAAACCGGAAGATCAAGGCCATCCAGAACTGTGTCGCTTGGCCTCTCCTCCTTGATCAGAACGTCTGATGCCTTAATCATCTTGAAATGGTCGGAAGCTTCCCTGTAACTGTATTCCGGATGATCGTATGAAATCTCTTCTGCAAGGGAGCTGCCCTGTTCGATTTCCCTTTCGACGTCACTTGCGGCAATTCCTTCTGAAAAAAACCGCCGGCCGATTCCCGTATCCTCGGTCTTAAGCGCCGCCATCAGATAATCCTCAGTCTGAATCGCAGAATTTCCCTTTTCTCTCGCAATTTCTTCAGCCTTTTTGAACGTCTTGATGTTTTCTAAAGTAAGCATATAATTTTCAGACATGATTATTCTCCCTTTCCGATGATTGCAACCCGATATCACGATAAAAAATAACAAACGCTGGCGGTGACTTAAAAAATTTTCCTTTTATTTTGCACCTTGAAGATAACAACAAAATATCTGCCTTTTTCTCCTTTCTCTTGATGATGTCTTAATCATAAGACATCAAGGCGACAATCTCTGTCGCTGGAAAAATTTTCTTTTATTTTTTTATCAAAAACCGTTTTTTCTCCTTTCTCTTGATGATGTCTTAATCATAAGACATCAAGGCGACAATTTATGTCGCTCAAAAAATTTTCTTTTATTTTTTTATCAAAAACCGTTTTTTTCTTTCTCTTGATGATGTTCTGGACCAAGAGACCGGGAAAAACCAAAAGCAGCTGCTTTTTTCCTTCAGCAAAACTTGGCGGATCCATAATCCCGACTTGACGATCTGAGTGATCAGGTGCAGCGCAGCTCTGCATTTTTCAAAAGCTTTGTCGTTTACGGACACATCTATGAAAATGGGTGCTTTGTCCGTAATTGGCCTACTCGAAAAATGGCGATTACGGACAAAATGGTCAAAAACAGTCTTTTGTCCGTAAGATTTCAGACGTTTGGGACCTGGTTTTACGGACAAATGCTCCAAAAAGCCGGTTTTGTCCGTAAATCCTCATCATAATGGTCAAAAATTTACGGACAAACCAGCAAAAAATGGCACTTTGTCCGTAAATCTGGATGAAATTTTTATTGAATTTGTTGATCAACATCACTTTAAAAAAATAGTTTTTCACACACAAAAATCAAAGAAATGCCTTACGAATTCAACTGAAAATAGACTGCCTTCGTTCGGTATTTCATTTAATTCAAGTAAGAAACGGACTTTTTTCCGTCAAATGCAGAGCTCGGACTGAAATTCGTCGCCTGGTTGTTCAGCGTGGCTGGTATTTACGGGCAAAATGGCGCTTTTTAAGATATGCCCGTAATCAGCGGAAACGCTGAAGATTTGTCAGCAAGCGTGAAGCATACCAAGGCAAAGGCTGCCGTCAGCTCTGCATTTTATCTGCATAAAAAATGTTCAGAACCGTGCATGCGATCCTGAACATTTTTCTTATGAAGCTTTTTTCTTTTTGACTTTTGAAGCCTGTCCGTTCCCATAGTTGATCGTCCAACCTTTTTGAACGTTTGGAATGAAGACGTTGAAGCTGCCGGAGCTTTCCTTTGAATCAAGTTCGTTCGGAAAGACCCAGCTTGCCATCAGCTGGTTGCCGGACGGAATCAGATTTTGACCGGAGTACAGAGGACGGACGACGTATCTGACAACGCCCCCCTGGATCAAAACGTTGCGGATAAAGTTCTCATAGTAGCATTGACCTTTGTTTTGCGGGGACGACGATTTATTGGCCCAATTCGTTTGAGTCACGATGTTTTGCGGATTTGAAGTTTTCGCATTCCAGCATCCGTCGATTCCTCCGAACATTGCGGCAATCAAGTGTCCGCGCGTATAAAGCTTTTCATTTGATTTCAGCATATATTGAGGATTATATCCTGGCGGAGCATAGTTGCTCATCGTGTTTGAGACCTTGTGGATGCAGCTTGAGGTCAGCCACGCTTCCGCTTCAATCGGCCTGCCTGATTGATCGACGTTGTTGACGATGATGTTTGCTTTGCCAAGGTTTGGTTTCAGCGAGTTTTGATTATTTTGGATGATGAACGAACCGGCACCGTTATAATCAATCTTTTTGCCGAGCTGCCCCATGATTTCAGCATCAATGACGGAAAATGCCAGATCAAATGAAACGTTGCATTCATCATATTCATTCTCATTGATATTAAAGCTTTCTTCAATAATTTCGTTATCTTCACTTGGTGCAATTTCGTCAGAAAGATACTCGTCAAGCTGCTTGGGCGAAATCGGATAGTTGTTCTTTCTGATGACGTCCAAGTATTCTTGTTCAACTCTGTTCTTTTTTTCAAGATAGGCTAACTGGCTTTTTTTGAATGATGAAAATGCAGAGAACATTTAGAAACACTTCCTTCTTGATTTATTGAAGTTCGAAATAGTTGTCATCGTTGGTTGCGTTCGTCTCATAGTCAGACATCTTTTCTCCAAATGAAGTTGTATTTTCGATTTGTGAAGATGTCGTTTTGACAAGCTTGCCGTTTTTGATAATGAGATCGTTGCAAGCAAAAGCTCTGGTTGGTTCGCTCAAGCTATCTTTTATCGAGCAGACTAATTCGAGGGTGAACACGTCATCATCACAGGAATCACGGTGATAATAGCTAAGAAAGACGTGCTTTTTGTCATACTTTTCTCTGACATAGCTTTCAAGTTCCTTCAAGATATCGCCATAGTCCAAGTTTTTGATTGAAATGAGCCCTTTTACCGTAAAAGTCAGATCCTTGTTGTCGTAAACAAGCTTTCGACCGGATCCGTACATTGCCTTGTTGGCTTCCGGAATCCACGCTTCGATGTCTGCTCTGACTTTTTCGCCGTTGGTCAAAGTGTCTTTCGAACTGCTTACGCCTACAAGCTTCGGATTGGAGATGCCGCGTCCGACGATATCCTTGGCATAAGAATCCAGCTTGACTTTTGCCGTGCAGCATCCTTTGCCGCTGATGCCTTGAACTTTGAGACTCATATGCTTATAGAGGCTGGAAACCTTGACTTGCTTGATCTTTTTCAGACCCGAGATTTTGAAAGTTTTTTCAGAGTCTGCAATCGGACTGCCGTCGCCTGATTTTACGGAAACGGTGACCTTGTCGCCGTTTTTTAAATTGGAACAGCTGGTGTTGTAGTCGTTCAGCGATTTTTTCGGTTTGGCAGTGACTTTGTACGCATCAACGCGAACGGTCTTGATCAGCTTGATGAATTCTGCAACATGTTCGTGATCTTCTTGAGTAATCGTTGATGAGTTGTTTTCAAGATATTCTTCGGCACTTTCGCCTCTGATGATCTCATATCCGCTTGAAGCGTTTGTGATGATTTGTTCCTTGGCATCATCTGAAAGCTTTTCTTTTTCTGCAATCGGGAGCGCGATTTTTTTGGCAAATTCAAAGTTGTCGATTTCAAAACTTCCTTGTGTATCATATCCGCTGATTTTTGGGGAAATTTTTTCGTTCAGGACATTGGTTTTTTGATTGATTTTCCAAACCACGCCGCCGACAATTGCGATGACCGCCGCAACCAGCACGGCGATGAGTTTTTTGTTTTTCAAATTGATGTTCATGTAAAATCGTTCCTTTCTTTTATCAGCCTTGTAACAACCAGAGCATATTGACTATGTAACAACATTGTCCAATGAAAGCAGCTTCAAAATTTTTCCCCTCCTTATCAGAAGTAAATCCTTCAACATTATTAAGCATAACAAGCGCAGGCGACAAATCCTGTCGCCCGAAAATTTTTTTTTTTAAATTCCAAAAAAAAGACCTCGGTGCTTTTTAGCGACCGAGGCCAATTCAGACGTTATTTTGAATAATACTTGAGTGTTTCTTCCAACTTATGTTTGATTTTCTCTCGCACCGATTCGGTCAGGACCGTAACATTCTCGCCTTGACTCATGAACCAGAACATGCAGCCTTCAGGATAGTCGTTAATCGACATTTTGACGTATCCGTCGGGACGAGTTTCTTCTTCAGAGTCAACCTTGTTGCCGTTCTTGTCGTAAAATACGCACTTAAGATTTTCCGGAAAACAATCCAAAGCAGCACCGACAGCCGGTTGGCGACAGATGAAATCGATTGTTTCGGGGGAATTCCTTGTTGAAAACATCATTTTTGGAATCGGCAGTCCAGAATATTCTCTTTTGTCTCCGATATCAGCTTTAGCGTCCTTGAAAAGTTCGACGCTGTTGATTCGATCGACACGGTACGATCTGATGAGACACTTTGTCGTGTCTCCGCATTCAATGGCTCTGACATAGAGATGGTTGGAGTCAAAAGCCATTGAAACAGGTTGGACAGTGTGTTCCTTCGTTTCTCCGTTCAGGTTGGTATACACGAGTTTGATAACGGTGATCTTTTTTCGATCGGAATAAACGGCTCGATAAAGCTTCTCAATCGTTTCAAAGGTCGAATCAGCCTTTAAAGACAAGCTGCTCTTTGTTTCGCGATATTTGTCCATTGCGGTACCGGTGGCAGCCGTGATGATGTCTTTCTGTTTTGGCGACATGCATTCGACCATTGCGATTTTTTGCAGAGTGTTGATGAAATTATGGGCTTCTTCTTTTTTTAAAATCCGGCTTGAAGCCAAAATTTCAGTCAAAAGCAAAAGCTGAGGCTCATTTAAAAAAGCAGTAATTTTTTCATCTGAGTTTTTTTGGGGGACAAGAACATAAGATGTGCCTTCTTCGTTGGTTATTCTGTCGATGTCATACCCATTTTCATGAAAGAACGATTCGGCATCATTGATGTATCGTTCGATTGTCCTGTATGAAACGTTAAAATCATTTTTCCATTTTTCTTTTGAAACGGAATGCTTGGTCAAAAGATCAATGCATACCGTGAGCATATTGATTGTTTTTTTACTTTCTTCTATCATTTTTTCACCTCCGAAATGCTGATCTTGAAAAGATCGTTGTGGCGCACGCCATACAAAAAGCATGCAGAAACTTTTTCGCCCATTGCTTCGAGCGCTTGCGCATATAGCCTGAGCTGTCCGTCATAATGCTCTTCCTTGACTTTTTTGCCGTCAAGATTGATGTCCGTCTTATAATCAAGCAGAGTCCATGCGTTTTCTTCTTCATCAAAGAACATCGCATCGATGATTCCGTGGACGATCGAAAAGTCATCGTCTTCATCCTGACTTGCTTTTATCAGGACGTTGACGGGAAATTCGCGCTTGACGTTTGTCGAACGGCACAGCTTTTGTCCGACGTTCGTTTGGTAGAGTGAAGCAATTCCCTTGACGAATTTTTCGTTGATGACGTCAAGAACGTCGCGACTGAAGAATCCTTGGCCGCAAAGATCAGCCGCTTCTTTTTGAACGTCTTTTTCGCTGACTTTGGCCAGATTCAAACGTTCGAAGATCAGGTGAACGGCAGTGCCGAGCTCGTCTGCAGAAACGCTTTGTTCCTGTTCTTCTTTTTCGCCTGCATAATGTTTGGACCATTCGATCTCATCAGAAGCTGAGAAATTTCCTTTGACATCCGTTGCGGGACTGATCAGCTTGCTTTGATTTTCGACTTGATGCGCATAGACGAAGTCTTTTCCGTCAAATGCAGGGTCGGTCTCAGCCTGGCGGTTTTTTGCCTCGTTTTTAGAATCAGCCGGAAAATCAGAAGGAGAAAATTCGGTTTTGATTCCTTCGCCTTGAGAAATCATAGACAGATACGAATTTTTGTCGTTTTTATCAGATTTGCAAGCTAAAATCTGAAGCGATTGTTCCGTTCTCGTCAGCGCGACGTAAAGCAAGCGTTTTTTCTCTAATTCTTCTTCATCGTTCAGATCAAGCGACTTCAAAAATTCTCCATCGATTTCGTACTCTTTGATGCCGTTGCCCAGGTCGCCGACTTTCAGTTCTTTGAAGAACATGCCGTCCCGTCTGTTGAATATGACATTGTTGCTGTTATTGGATTTGCCGGAACTTTGTGTTTCGATCAGGAAAACGACCGGGAATTCCAGACCCTTGCTTCCGTGAATCGTAGTGAAGGAAACAACGTTGTCATCCGTGTTTTCGTTGATTTCATCGAGTTTTCCGTCTTTGTTAGAAGTCAAGACATCCGTGATTTCGCTTAGGCTCGTGATGCCGTCTTCTTCCAGTTCTCTGACGTAATTTGCGAGTCCGTTGAGATTTGCGCGCCGTGCTTCGCCTTGCGGAAGCGCCTGGAAAACGGAAACGATGTCGGTTTCGCCGAGCATATAGCTGACAAGGTCGCTCGGTTTGGTCGTGTATGCCAGCGAATGAAGCAGCTCAAAGTCATGCTTGAATTTTTCCAGCTTGGCAGCAAGCGAATTGATGAAGTCTGCTCCGCCAAGGCCGAATGAAGCGGCTTCATCGGCAAGCTTTTCGTCATCTTCATTTAAAGTCTTATGGACAAGACCATAAAACGAGCCCTTTTGCAACGTGCGCATAAAGGCCAGTTCCCGTTCGTTCAATCCGTAAAGCGGCGAATGAAGCAAAGCAACGATTGCGATGTCATCGCGAGTATTCGTCAAAGCCTTGAGATATGAAACGGCGATTCTGATTTCCGGTTTTTCCAGGAACTGGTCGGAGCGTGAAACCTTGTATGGGATTCCGGCCAGTTTCAATGCTTTGAGGTAGTCTTCGCTATGGGTCCAACTGCGCGAAATAATGGCGAAGTCGCGATATTCCATCTTGCGAATCGACTTTTTCCTGCGGTCGTAGACTTTCTTTTCCTTCATCATCTGCCTGATGCGGTTGACGATTTCTTTGGCCTGCGTCTCAGAACCGGTCAGATCCGGGCCTTTTTCCAGAGCAACGATTTCAAACGGGTTCAATTTCTCATCATCGCTCAGGGCTTCGTAATCTTCATAGCCGTTGCCATATGCGATCTGTTCTTTTTGATAGTCGATGCCGTCGTTTTCTTCAGTCATGATGTTGCCGAAAATCTTGTTGATTTCTGCGATAACGGGCTGTCTTGAACGATAATTGGTTTCAAGCGTGATCAGCGATTTGTCATCTGCGCTCTTGATTTTTTCGAGAAATACAGTGTAATCGGCTTGACGGAAAGCATAAATCGACTGCTTGGCGTCTCCGACCGAGAAACGCTTGACCTTGTCTCCTGCGATCGTTTGGAAAATGCTCTCCTGAAGGCGGTTCGTGTCCTGGTATTCGTCAATGATGATTTCGTCAAGTCTGTTTTGCAGTTCCGAAACGGCAGGGCTGTTTTCTTCTTTCAGAAGTTCCAGGGCTTTTTTGGACAGGTCGGAATATTCAAAAACGTTTTGCTGCTGTTTGATCTTTTCGTATTCTTTAGAAAATGCTTCATACAAGTCAAAAAATGCCTTTTTTAAGCTGAACTGCTGTTTTTCCGTTTCATCGTTTATCTTTGATAAGAATTTAAATAATTGATTAACGGTGTCGTAGCAGTTTTCGATTACGTCGTCTCTGGAATCAATAATGTCTTTTGGTTTGGGAACATCATCGGCGAACACGGATCCGGGATTATCTAATTTCTCGTCCATGTATGTTTTTATTTTTTCAAAGATGCTTACGTTGCTCTTTAATTTATCCAGATTCAGGTTGACATATTCTTCGTTAATGACGCTGCCATCATCGTGTTCGATTTTTTCGATTAAGCTTTTATATGAATCTAGTCCTGCATTCAATATTTCTTTGTCATTTTCAAGTGATTTTTTAATTGTAGGAGTAATTGATTTTTTGGACTTCATATAGTTTGTTTTGTTAAAAATAGATTTAACGTCAAATAATTTAATGATATTTGAAAAATCAAAATCAAGGTACACAGGTATTCCGTTATAGATGCAATTCTTGCTAAAATTTTTTAAATTATTACTTTTTTTGAGAACTGCTAATTTTTCTGTGTCAACTTTTTTGAATTCCTGTATAACTTCATTAAATGATCGTGCCGTTGAAGCGGTCTGAATCACCGGCTTGAGAATCAAGAAGTTTTTGATGACATTGATGCCATCTTTTAATACGAATTTGTTGATAAAGTCCCATTTTTCTTCATTATAGAGTTTAAGATGCTTTGAAAGTTTTTCAAAAACGGCACGGTTTTGATTGAGCCATGCTGACAAGAAATCCTTCAAATCGGTTTTTTTGTTTTTTTCGATCCACGAATCCTTGTCCTCAAGCGAACCCAAAAATTCATAAAACTTAAACAACGCTTTTTTTAAATTTTTGTCCTCGTTGTTTTCCGTCATCAGTTGGAACAAAAGCTGACGATCTTGATTGGTTTCATCGCTGAAATTATTGATGACCTGATCATAAGCCTGGTTGCGCAGCTTTTGTTTGGCGATGTCTGAATTAAGGATTTTGTATTCAGGGTCAATGCCCAGGTTATAGCTGTACTTTTGAACAAGCTTGTTGATGAAAGCATCGATCGTTGAAATGTTGGCAGTTTGAAGCTGCTCCAGCTGTTCATCGATGCGGGCCTTGTCAGCGTCGTTTTTTTCTTTTTCTTCTCGCAAAGCTTTTTCGAGGCGATTTTTCATGTTTTCGGCAGCGGCTTCCGTAAACGTCAAAATGAGCATACGGTTGAGATCGACGTTTTCGTTCAGAATCTTTCTCAAGACGCGTTCAACCAGAACGGTTGTCTTGCCGGTTCCGGCGGAGGCGGCAACGACGATGTTCTTTTCGTTTGATTCGACTGCTTTTTGCTGCTGTTCGTTTAAGTTGGTCATGCGTGTTACTCCTTTGTTTTTTCGGAATCTTCTTTGTCAAGCGTGCGGTATTCGTTTCCGAACAATTCGTCGAAATTGATGATGGACTTGAATTTGCTGTAGTCCAAACCTGTTTTTTGATCCAGCATGTAAGGACTTATTTCGAGTTTTCCGCTGAGAATGTCTTGATATGCGGAACGAATCCATTCCTCTTTATCTTTGCAAAAAGCTTCATCAAAGAAAATGTTGTCTTTTTGACGGGCCGGATGTCCGACTGCCCGGATGCCTTTGAATTTGTTTCGATAATCATCGCTTTTCTTATCATTGACACCGGAGTATTCGCAGGCAATGAGTTTTGCGTTTTTTCCGATTTTAAAGCCGCGATCTTTCAGAAGCTTCTTTATGGAAGCGAGATTTTCGTTAAACAGCATCGCATAGATGACAAGCTGCAGTTTCATCCCGTTTTCAAGCTTGACGTCAAGCTTATTCGTAATTTTATCTTTGACGTTTCCGGTTTTGTAATCGACGATTTGGAAGCAGGTCGTATCAGGATCTTCTTCATTGTTGATAACGCTGATGCAGTCGATTTTTCCTGACAGGTTCAGGCGATACTCTTCTCCGTCAAGGTTGAAGGAAATTTCCAAGCCCTTTAAATTTCCCAGTTCTTCTAATTCTTCTTTTGTAAAGCAAGAATTATTCTCTTCATAGTCGGAATTTTCGCCAAACTGAACTTCTGCCAAAGCAACCTGACTGTGATTTTCTTCTTGATATTTCTTCAAGGCAACCAGGTAGCGCTTGAAAGTCTCCTGAAGCCGCGACTTGAAGCGTCTGGTTTGCGGCGTCGCATTCAAAAGCGACAAAATATTTTCATTGTCCATGCGATCGCGCGAGAATGCGTTGTGATCGACGTTTTCAATGACCTTGCCGGCAGCCTCGACCACGTCAAAGTCCGGCTTGTTGATGGTTGGGTCGTTCGTGAAGTTTTCAAGCAGGTTGTGCAGATACGTCCCTGAATTTTTCGAAGACAAAACGTAATCTTCTTTTTCTTTTAGCTTGAGGCCATATGAAAGGAAGAATTCGTACGGATTTTCTGCATATGTGTCGATTGCCGTAAACGATGGAGAAAGGGTGTTTGCGCCGTCTGCTGCTTTTTTGACGTAAAGTTTTTTGGCAAGCTCAGGCGTCAGATTGACCGGTTCATTCTTGAAATCGATCAGTTTTTTCAGGCGTTCCCAATCGTTTGACTGCTCCTTTGTCAGCGTAACTGCCGAAACGTCGGCTCCTTTTTTGATTCTTTCAATTCCGGAAGCAGCATCGAAGCAAGGGATGCCAAACGCTGCGATCAGATCGGCCGTTTCGATGCGGTCTGTTTCAAAACTTTCCCAATAATGCGATGAAGTCTTAGGGGTTCCGAGGTTGTCGTTTTTGGAATATGACAAGAAGAGGCCCGTGCTTGCGCTTGTCAGCGCGTCAAGCAGCTGATTGTCGATGTCTTTGTAGCGCTCCTTGATCGTAGGGCAGGTTCTTCCTTCATAATCTGCGAAAAATTCTTCATCTTCTCTGGTCAAAATTTTTCCTTCGGGCATTTTTCCCGGCAAACCGTCTTTGTCGAGTCCGAGAACGAATGCGTATTTATAATGCGGGAACTGACGCTGATCCAAAGAAACGATTTTGATTTCGTCGATTTGAGCGTCATGACCGCTTGCATACGGTTCTTTGAAAGTCTCTTTGAGATGTTTGGCAAGTTCTTCATTTGAAACCAAAACGTTCGCCCTGTTCAGATAATCAAGCAAAGACGTCAGACGCGTTCTTGATTCCGACATGCGGCCGCAGATTCCTTCCAGGGAAATGCCGTTTGATTTGATGAATCTCGTGTTGTTTTGACTTTGTTTTGCGTGAATCTCGATGATGCCGTTTGATTTGAGAACGGGGTAAAGATCTTTGACCGGATCATCCATCGCGTCAAAATCTGAAAACAGCTTGACGACTTTTTTTCGCAATCCTTCGGCATAAGCATTGCGTTGTACCATTGTTTTTTCAAAATCTGAAAGCTCGTCCTGATTTTTTGATTGCAGATCCTTGGTGTCATACAGCGGACATTCCCACGTTGCTTTCCATTGGGCTTCCGTTTTGATGCCGGCTTTATTGAGAAATTCCTCGATTTTAGGCAAAACGCCATTGATCGATCTATTGTCGTTTGTTGAAGAATCAGGCAAAACGAGCTTTGTTTTCAGCATTCTCGAAATATTTGAAACTTCATAGCGTCGCTCTTTTGGTTCAAACAGCGCAAAAAGCAGCTGCGGAAGGGGAAGCGCCGACAAATCGGTCGTCTGCTCGAGGTTGTAGGCAAGTCCCGTTTTTCTGAAGGCCCGATCGACGGCATGAGAATAGTCAGTATTTTGCGGCGGAAGATAGATCACGATGTCTCTCAAGCGCAGACTTTCGTCATTTTTGAGCAGTTCAGTCGTTTTTCCCGCCGTCCATTTGGCTTCAAGATCGATGTCCAATGCTTCTGCTTTCGTGAGGTCGACGGCAAATTTTCCTTTTCGATGCTGCAAAACCATATCTTTGAAGAATTTGGACGCTTCGTTTGCTGAATCGTCAACGTCAGGCAAGAAGAGTTCGAGCTTTTCTTCAGCCTTTGCGCCCAATTTTTCCAACAGCAGCTTTTCTTTTTTGTTTGAAACTTTCCTTTGGCCGACGTACGCAAAAAAGAAGTCGCCAAAAGAGTCGACTTCATTGATCAATGAAGCGATCATTTCGTTTTTGGTTGCATATGTATCGGCAAGTTCCAGGTATTTTGCATAGATTGCAGTCAGATCCTGCATTTTGTTTGCGAACGTTTCGTTTTCTGAAGCCCCGTCCCTGATTTCTTCAAGGTCAGAAACGCTCCAATCGTTGTCTTGGAAAGACTCCAGGACGCTTCTGACGTTTTGGGCAAATCCTGGCTGTTCCGCGCTCTTTTTAAAAAGTCTGAAGCGGTCTTTGCTTTGGTTGATTGCCAAGGCGACAAGTTGGGGTTTAAGCGCGCTCGTGAGCTGCGGCTTGCTAAATGCAGGGTCTTTGCCCGTCATTTCCTTGATGGCCATCTTCTCCGGCGTCGTGACGCAGATCGTGCTCGTTGCCGCTGCGATCCGGTTTGCCGTTTCTTTTGAAAGATGCTTCAAGACGGCAAGCTCAAGATCGTCAACCATCGTTGATTCCGTTAAAACATAAATTGGTTTGTCTGTCTTTGTCCATGAATCGATTTTTGCGAAAAGTTCCCGGGCAAAGTCGTTTGTTGAACTCATATTTCAAGTCCCCTTTATTTATAGGATGTTTCAATTATAAAATTACAAAGCGACAAAAAGTGTCGCTGAGAAAAAATTATCAGAAATTTTTTTGAAAATTAATTCATGTTGGCTTCCGATGATTAAATTATACGTCAGAACGTCAACGCAACCTTGAATATTATATGACAAAAAAATTTTTTTAGTCGCATCTGCAAAAAAGCAAATAATATAGGTAGTTTATTTCAAAGACTGGGGAAAAGTCCGGTTGGCTTCTTTGATTAAATCAAGATTTACGGACAAAGCAGCCGTTTTTGATGGCTTGTCCGTAAGCAAAACTCATTTTACGGACAAAATGCCATTTCCGGTGGGTTTGTCCGTAAATTTTTGACCATTATGATGATTTACGGACAAAAGCTCCATTTTCATCGATGTATCCGTAAACGGCAGTGATTTTGAAAAATGCAGATCTTCCCCCTTCTTTTCCTTGAGCGACTTCACGCTTGCTGACAAATTTTCGGTGTTCCCGCTGATTACGGGCATATCTCAAAAATCGCCATTTTGCCCGTAACCGGGGAGCGGCTTTTACGGGCAAATCCCAGAAATCGCCATTTTGCCCGTAACCGGGGAGCGGCTTTTTACGGGCAAATCCCAGAAATCGACGTTTTGCCCGTAACCGGGGAGCGGCTTTTACGGGCATATCCTAAAAAGCGCCATTTTGCCCGTAACCGGGGAGCGGCTTTTACGGGCATATCCTAAAAATCGCCATTTTGCCCGTAACCGCCCCGACTCGCTGATCAACCAGGACCGAATTTCCGTCCGAGCTCTGCATTTGGCAAAACAAACACAAAAAAACGCTTCAAAAATCTGAAGCGTTTTTTATAATGCCTGGTTCACCGTCGTATTTCCAGCCTTGAAACTGACCGGAATCATGAAACGTCTGATATCATCGCTCGTTTTGCCAGAAATCTGACTGTCCAATAATTCAGTCGTTTTTAATGCTATCTCTTGAACGTTTTGTCTGATGGACGAAATTCCAAGATCGGTTCCGATATAAAGCTTTCCGCCGTCAAAACCGATAATTTGGATGTCGTCCGGAACTTTAAGACCGTCGCTTTCAATTTGAGATTTAAGATGTAATGCCGTCTCATCAGAATAAGCAAAAACTCCGATTGGTCCTGCTTCCTTAAAAGATTCGACTATCTTTGCCGAAACGGTTTCAATTGCCTCATTGAATCTTTGCGGATTTCTGACTGAGGGAACGTCATAAATATCATATTTGATTCCCAAGTCATTGCACTGATCGATAAATCCTGACTGTCTTGCAATCATCGGTGAAAATCCTTCGTGGGAAGTTCCGATATAAACAAGATGTTTCAACCCTCGCTTGGAAAATTCAACCGCAGCTGTCTTCCCACCGCCGTAATTATCCGATGTCACCAACGGGAACATCCCCGTATCATCCTTTTCAATCGAAACAAGAGGGATGTTTGAAGGAACGTGACTGTTCAAATCAGAATACGAAATCGAAATTATCCCTGCCACTCGCTGTTCTTCTGCCATTTTGACATATGACTTTTCTTGCTCATACTTATTTTCAGAAATACTTAAAATCATCTTATAGCCCTTTTCATTCAAATAACGTTGAATCCAAAAAGTCAGCTCTGCAAAAAACGGGGACCAAACAGTCGGCAACACGAAAACCACGTATTTAGATTCGCTTATCTTAAGTGCTCTGGCAGCATCGTTTCTGACATAATGAAGTTTTTCAATTGAACGCTTCACCTGTTCTTCAACTTCAGGCCTGACCTTCTTGCCATTAAGATAGTTCGAAACGGTCGCTACCGATACATGGGCATCTTTTGCCACGTCCTTCATATTAGCCAACTATATATGCTCTCCCTTCGTACGGCTGCAAGTAAATCACGTCATTCAGTTCCGGCTTGGCTGTTTCATAATTGCTCAACAGCAATTTTCCGCCCTTGCCTTTAAACGGATTATTAAACTTGATTTTCTTGTCAGCAAAAGAACAAATAACCAAAATTTTTTGATTACCAGATTCTCTAACAAAAGCAATAATATCAGAATCATCGGCCGCAATCAATGCATAGGCCCCGTCAATCAAAATTTCATTGCTTTTTCTGAGATCGATTGCCTTTTGATAGAAACGATAGATTGAATCTTTGTTTTCAAGATCTTTTTCAACATTGATTTCCTTATAATTCGGATTTACTTCAATCCAAGGCTCTGCATTTGAAAAGCCGGCATTCTGCTTGGAATTCCACTGCATCGGCGTTCTGCCGTTGTCGCGCGTCTTGCGGTTAACCATTGTCAATGCTCGTTCTTTTGAAATCCCGAGTTTCATGAAACGTTCATACGTGTTGTAAGCCTCAAGATCGCGCATTTCATTGATTGATTTGAAGTCAACGTTCGTCATTCCGATTTCATCGCCTTGATAAATAAAAGGAGTTCCTCGTTGAAACATGATCAGCATTGCAAGCATTTCAGCCGACTTTTCGCGATACTTTCGATCATCTCCAAAACGCGAGACAATACGAGGCTGATCATGATTTCCAAGATAATTTGAATTCCATGAAAGACCTTTTTGCCATTGGTCAAGATCATGACGCAAATCGCTTAATTTAAAGGAAACGTCGGAATAGCGACCGTACTCGCCATAGTCAACGTGCATGTGCTCAAACTGAAAGACCATGTCCAACTCTTCACGTGAAGGATCCACGTACTTTTCGCCTTCTTCAACGTCAGTATGCGGAGTTTCTCCGATGGTAATCAGATCATATTTGCTTAAAACCTGTTCATACATTTCATGAAGATATTTATGGATGTTTCTGCCATTGGAAATTCCGTAATAATATGCACCGTACTCTTTATTTTCAACAACTGGGGCATCCGAAAATTCCTTTGGCTTTGAGATAAAACTGATGGAGTCCATTCTGAAACCGTCAATCCCCTTTTCGGTCCAAAAACGCATCGTATCATAGATTGCCTTGCGCATTTGTTCGTTATCCCAGTTCAAATCAGGCTGTTCCTTTGCAAACAGGTGCAGGTAATACTGTTTTCTTTCCGGACAATATTCCCAGGCCGATCCGCCAAATGCAGAACCGTGATTCGTCGGAGCGGATCCGTCTTCTTTCGGATCTCGCCAGATATAATAATCAGAATATTCATTGTCGCGACTTTGCTTAGATTTTTCAAACCATTCATGTTTGTCGGAAGTGTGATTGACGACAAGATCCATCACGATTTTCAAGCCCTTCTCATGAGCCTTTTCAATCATTTCATCCACGTCATCCATGGTTCCGTACTGAGGATTGATCTTGCGATAATCCGCAATATCATAACCATTGTCAACCAACGGGGATTCAAAAATCGGCGTAAGCCATAAAATATTGACGCCCAAATCTTTCAAATAATCAAGTTTTTGAATAATTCCCCTGATATCTCCGATTCCATCATTATTCGAATCGTTAAAACTTTGGACATATATCTCGTAAACTATGCCCTCCTTTTTCCAGCTATTCATCCTCATCATCCTCACTTAACGCCTGTAAGGCAACATTCACATACTGAACCTGATCTCTTGCCTCATCAACAATCTGATTGATTCTTTCTTCGGTCAAATATGAATCGGTCGACTCCATTGTCAAAGCCATTGCAAGCGAGAGATTCATCCCGGTCAAAAGGTGGGTATGAGGTCTTGCAATGCGAGGCATGAATTTTTGATTGACGGATCCGGCCATCAAATCAGTCAAAACAATCACTTCGTCTTCATCGGGAATACCGGCAAAAATTTTTTCGATTATTCCTTCAATCGGCTTATTGTCAACATAGGCTGTAACGATGACAAATTCAGCGTCTTCTCCTTCAAAGAATTTCAATGTCTCAGCCATCCCTTTTGAAAGCGTGGAATGGCTTGCAATAATTACGCGTCTTCTCATTTTCTTTCCCCTCACTGTATTTTTATTTGGCAATGCCAAGGATTCCTGTTGCCGCACCAATCAGACAGATTGCAATGATCAAAATGATGATACGCGTAGGCGTCCATGATTTTTTGCCTAAAAGCCAATAAACAAGGAATGCTAAGGCTACTGGCAAAAGTCCGGGCATAATTTTGTCAAAAACGCCTTTCTGAAGAGAAAGAGAAACCTTTCCCGTTGCAAATTTGAGCGGCGTATAGACTTTGACAACGGTCGGAATAAGAGAACCAACGACCATCAAACCCATGATTGAAATTGCATCAGTAAAGATGTTGATTTTTTCTCCAAGAGTCGTAATCAGCTTTGTACCAGACTCATATCCGAGGTTGCAAAGCCACATCTTGAGCCAATAAAATGCAACGTACATGATCATCCATAAAATTGCGCCGATTGCATTTTTTTGCAATGCCATATATCCTGCGATAGATCCCATGATTGTCGGAATCAAGATCCAAAAAACCGAATCACCGACACCTGAGAGAGGCCCCATTAATGAAGTCTTAAGCGATTGAACGGCATCTTTTGCACCGATTCCGTCCTCTTCTTCCATTGCGAGCGTGGCACCTAAAATAACGTTTGCCATTTGCGGCGTTGCGTTAAAGTAGTTGTAGTGATTATCCATCGCAGCAATATATTCGTCATCATCCGGATAAATTTTGCGCAAGGCTTTCCGCATGGAAAAAGCTACTGAAGGAGCCTGTTGAGATTCATAATTATATCCGAGTCCTGCTGAGAAGATCCAACGTCTGAACATGCTTTTGCGCTCTTTAACCGTTAATTTATTATTCATCAAAATCGTCTCCTTCCGCTGCACCAGCTGCTGTTTGCGATGCAGATTGCGTTTCTGATTTTTGAACGTTATTCATATAAACCGCATAGGCTGCCGCACCGCCAAGCAATGCGATGCCTAAAACCGGGACATTAAGATATGCTGATACCACATATCCGATAATCAAATACGTCATATACTTCTTAACCGGCATATAACGGAGCAGCATCCCGATACCTACGACCGGAAGCATGCCACCGGCAATTTGCAATCCGTTCGTAAACCATGTAGGAATCACGTTCAAGACAAGTTTAACGATCGGAGTACCGAAAAGAACAACCAACGTTACGGGGATAACGTACTTCATCATCCAAGTTACGACAGTCAGATAAAAGACCCCGTCCATCTTGGCAAATTTCTTTTCGTGAAGCAAACGCTGTGACCAATGAGCATAGAAGTTGTTAATAATCTTAAGAACGACGTCAAGCTGCAAAGTCAGCATGCCGACGGGAAGACCGACGGCAATTGCGGTACCGGTCGACGCTCCCGTTCTGATAGCAAGATAGATGCTGACGATCGTTGCAACGCCGTATTCAGGGACTGAAGAACCGCCGATACCTGCAACGCCCAAAGACATCAGCTGAAGCGTCCCGCCGATTACCAAACCGACTCCGACGTCTCCCATCACCAAACCAACAAGCAATCCGATCGTCACGGGCCAATTACCGGTAATCTGATTTCCCGTTCCGTTATCCCAAGCCATGTAGGCCGCAATCAAAATGACTAAAATGTCTTGCAAAAAATTAGGCATATTATTCTTCTCCCTTCTTCAACAAATCATCCAGAGAAACCTTCTCATCCTCAGGCGTATATTGTGCGTAAGTCTCAATGCCTTTTTCCTTAATTGCCTTAAGGTCGCTGATTTCTTGTTCATCCAATGCTATTCTTGACGTGAATGGTTTGCGATCTTTTTCTTCAAACATTGCGCCCAAATCGATCGCGGGTATTTTGACACCGCCTTCAATCATTTTTAAAAGCGTTCCCGGTTCTTTAACCAAAACAAAGACTGAATGAGAATCGTACTTGCCGTTATTGAAATTCGTAATAGCCGTTTCAGTGTCAATAATCGACATCCCCGTTCCTGCCGGCTTGCTCATTCTCATCGTTGCTTTAATCATATCGTTATGACTGATTTCATCGTCAACAACCATGTATCTTTTTGGATGGAGTTCACTGTTCCATTGATTAACGGTTACGCCGTGAACCAATCTTTCATCTACTCTTGCTAAAACTATTGGCATAATATTTCCTCCTAATTTTAAATAAAACGTTTAACAATAAATAGCATAACACTGTAAATCAACACTTCATAATAACTTTAAACGTTTCAAGTTTTCTTTACGCTTTTTATTATAAACCCTTTTCATCAAAATGCAAGCGTTTTATTTAACTTTTCTATTCATATAAAATGCAGAGCTGACGGCATCCTTTGCCTTGGTCTGCTTCACGCTTGCTGACAAATTTTCGGTGTTCCCGCTGATTACGGGCATATCTTAAAAATCGCCATTTTGCCCGTAACCGGGGAGCGGCTTTTACGGGCATATCCTAAAAATCGCCATTTTGCCCGTAAC
>ERZ1034969.454-NODE-454-length-24833-cov-16.158366_pt1 | contig 24833 bp, 34 predicted proteins | sample MGYA00520624_ERZ1034969 | MGnify/ENA primary metagenome ERZ1034969 (study PRJEB33766, sample SAMN09781776) | gut metagenome | biome: gut microbiome | host: Homo sapiens | place: Madagascar | study: EMG produced TPA metagenomics assembly of the PRJNA485056 data...
TTCTGAAACCGGGGGAGGGTACCCCCTCCACTGCCGTATTTGTGCATGTTTGCCAATCCACTCGTGGGAAACCCAATCGCTGCCGCTAGGCGGCAAACCCGCATAAAAAAAGCAGCCGCACAAAACCGTGCGGCTGTTGAATCCTTGCCATCACTTGGCAATGGCACGCATATATCGCGCGACCTTGTGCGGCCTGGCGTCCTTATCGTCGATAAACGCCCGCGCCATCTTGCCGTAAAAATCCGGCGTGTTGATCCCCGCGGCCGAAATGACCGGCCCATAATCCGACCAGACCATATTGAGCGCGACGAAAAATGCAATCATCTGATCGTCCGGCACGCCGAGCTTATGCCCCAGCTCCGCCGCCTCGGTGTATGTCCAGCGCCCGCCATGCGGTCTGGATGCGTCGGCGTTGTCCATGTGATCCACCCACGCCTGTGCCTGCTCCATCGTGATCGCCTCGCCGCCCTCGCAATGCTCATCGAGCGCATCCAATGCGATGGACATCAACGCAAAATCCCGAACGTTGCCAAGTGTCTGCGGACACTGCACGATCTGCTCTTTGGCCTCCCTGATAGCCTCAACTGTCCACATATTTATCCCTCCTATGCCTTAGCCTTGTCGATTTGCTCGATCAGCCTGTCCACGTCCTCAGGCGTGAAGCTCATGCTGTCCTGCCCGATCTGGATAGTCATGCGTCCGCCTGCCTTGGTTATCTGCTCCTTGAGCTGCACCGCCACCGCGCCGACGTCGATGTTGCCATCCTCCGACATAATGCCCAGCGCTTGGAGCGTGGGCAGATACTTGCCGACGATCCGCTCCGGATGAGCTGCCGCCATGCCGACAGCCACGCCGTAAACGATCCCTTTTGCGCCGCTAATAGATGGGCGCACTACCACGTCATAGTAGTGCGCCACACCCGCGGCGACCTGCTGCAAAGTCGCCATCTGTCATTAGCCTCCCGTGCTCGCGCTGGACGCCGCGGAAGTCGGTGCCGTCCAGGAGTTATAGCGCGGCATAGGCGGCGGGCAAATGTTGCCGTCCGGGATGACCATCTTTGTCATGCCCATGAGCGCCGCAACCTGGCTTTGCAGACAGCCGATCATGCCGTTGTTGCTGGCATTGTAGACCGCCTGCTGCGCGATCTGCTCCTCGATACCGCGCAGTCTGCTGTTGATGTCCTTGTACATGTCCAGCATCTTGCTGTCGGTATGAGTGTTTGCGTCGCGGAGCTTAATCTCGCTCTCAAGCTCCGCGATCCGCGCGGACTGGGTAGCCTCGTAGCGGTTGATCGTGTGATCCTCGCTACAAGTGGCCGTTGTGCGCGCCGCAGCGCCGGCCATCATCATCGCCGCAGCCATGTCGGCGACAGTGTCCCGGCGATTGCCGCCGAGAAGACCGTTAAGCACGTTGCCGCCACCCAGCAGCCCCAGTGTAGTGCCTGCGATGCCAAAACCCAAGCCGGTATTGGCCACGCCCTTGGAAGCATACTCTTTATATTCCATTGTGCTCCCTCCTTTCTGCCCCCATTTTCCCATAAAAAAAGGACGTGCACCTGTCAGATGCACGTCATGTTTATATCAGGTTTTTGTCAGTCCCACATGTGTTCACTCACTGCCGCATCCCACTCGGCCTCCATGTCGCCGATGACTCTTTCCCAGTCCTCGCCGTCGAGGATGCGCTCGACGGCTTTTCTGCCAGCGCCAGCTTTGCGATAATTGGCGGCGCGGGAATAGCTTTCCGCACGCAGCAGCGCCGCCGCCATAGGGTAACGTTTGCGCAGCTCGTCGGTGTTTTCCTTCGGCGGCTTGGGATAAACGCCGTCGCCGGAATCCATCGCCCTGGCAAACGCCCGTCGATAAGCAAAAAACGCTTCATCGGCAGCCTCGATTTCCGCAAGCCCCGGAATTGCCGCGCGGAAAGCGCGGCGGCGCTCGGCGGTTTCGTGCTCTTCGGCTTCCTCGGCTATCAGCGCGGCCTTGATCTCCTGCATCTCGGCGGGATGCGCCTTGACCAGTTTGATGGCCTTGGCGCGCGGAGTTACGGCCATCTTGTCGCCATCCATAAGGCAAAAGCTCAGGCCGGAGTGTTCGAGGATTTCGCGCGCAGCGGTGGAAAGCTGCTGTTTGTACTTTTCTTTCATGGTTTCTTCCTCCTGTCGGTCGGGTTGTTTTCTTTGTTCCTTACAAGTATATTATAAATCGTTTTGTTTTATTTGTCAAGCGATTTCTAAATCTTTTTTATTTATTTTTAAGTCAAAAAATTCCCTGCGCAAGGCAGGGAATAAACGCTATTGATCCGGATCGCCCGGTTTGCGCCTATGCGCTGGCGTGATAGGCAGGGACAAAAGCCCCCAATCCTTATAGTGATATACAGATCCCTTACACGATGGATTGCCGCGCATGCTTGCCGCGATCTTTTTGAAACCGCTTGCTATACGTTTTGCGGCGATATCTCGCTCCTCTTCCGGAGTTTGCGGCTCAAAGAGCCGATAATTGTTGCGCGCCCAGTCGAGCAGATTGGTGCATGGCACTTGATTCCCGCTCGGATCGACCAGCACCCAGATCTTGCTTCCCCGGTTTTGCGGTCCGCGCTGCCCCTCCGGCTTTGCAAGCGCCGCTTGTAAAGCGCGCGGCTGTAACTCGTCCATCCGCGCCTTAATGTTGGGGTCTTCTGCGCGTCGCCTTTTCGCGTCCTCTCCCCACTTGCGTGGCTTGTCACGCGACGACTTCGCCGCCCGAAGACGGCGGCAGGCATCCGAGCAGGTCACACGGTTGTCCGAGCGGTATGAGTCAAACGGCTTTCCACAGATCACACACGTTTTTGTGATTTTCCCAATCGCCGTGCATCCGCACGATGTCGTCTTTCCCGCGATCAGATTGCTCGCGTAGTACGACTTTACGCTGCCACATCTCAGGCATTCCGCGTCGCATCGTGTCTTAGACGACGCTTCCGGCAACCGCCAAACCCGCAGGATTTTGAGGTCGCCAAACACGTCGCCGACCTGCATGTTAAGCTTTCGCGGCACGCTCATCGCCCCCCGAATTCGCCGCCGACGAGGATGCGCGGCAGTCCCTTGTACATGACGACATCTTCGCCGCGGCTGTCAACCCAGCGCGCGCCGCCGATCTCATCGACGGTCATCGGCTGCTCGCCCTGCCAGTCCGCGAGGGTAAACTGCACGCCCTCGGACTGGATCACCGCCATTATTCCGATTTCCGGATGCTCGACGAGGTAAAAAATGCCGTAATCATCAATCACCGTCTCGGACATGATAGGCAGCGCCAGCGTGCAACCGGTCTCCCAATCATAGACGGCAAGCCGCTGCGCGTCGCCCCGCAGATAGGCCGCCGAAACGCCCAGCGCGTCCGCCAGCGCAGGCAGAATCTTGTTTCCGGGGTTGCTCTGCCCCCCCTCGTAGTTGTTGAGCTGTTGAGCGGATATACCCATCTTATCTGCCAGCTCTTTCTGTTTCAATCCGCGCAGGATACGCAGCTCTTTGAGCCCCATCATTCTGCCCGCACCTCCTCGATCGCAGGCTCAAGGTCATGACTGCCCAAAGCGTCGCACAACACGACGTCCTTGTTGCCGCAGCCGCGGCCGCAAGGGCAGGTGACAAACTTTGCCACAATCTGCCCATCGCAGACAAGGGAAACCGGCACAGTCGTGCCGTCGCCACAAAATCCGCAGCCTTTGGGTTCGCCCCAAATGAGTGTATATCCTTTTTTTAATTCCATGCTTTTCCACTCCTTGACAAATATGATTGATCGTCTTATAATGATGGTGTCTCGAGGTCAACGCCCCGAAGACTGCCACGAGGCAACGCCTCGTGTGGATTGAAACATTGACTTATCTAGTGCAAAATCAACTAGGCAAGGGGAAAATCGGGAGAGCGATCTCCCGATTTTCTTTTTTATGATTTTGTGCTTTCGTAGAATAGCTCAATCGTTCCGCTGTTTTGCCAATCGACCACAATGTAGAGATTCTTATCGCCTGGAAATTCGATGTAGCCGCAGAGTTCCCCGTCCTCGCTAAACCCAATATCTGTGAGCTCGTATGATATATCCCCATCCTCGCCGAAAAGCTCGTCTTTCCGATCAAACACATAGTCATAAACGCAGTCCTTAAATGTATCAATCTGCTCTTGGCTGGGAATCAGTTGCTTATTCCCGTTTTTTTCGGTGTCCATCTTTTTGTCCTCCTTTTTTACGCGGCGACGAGCGCGCCGGTCATGTTGTCGATGTAGCCGATCTCAAGATCGCGCTTGCGGTTCCAGGCGTTGGTGTAGATGCGCGCGGAAACATAGGTGCGATTGCGGCCGCCCTTCACCCAGTCATTGCAGACGACCTTGTAGTTCCAGCCGGACTCCTTGCCTTCCTTTTCGGCGGCGATCAGTGCCTTAGCCAGCGCCCACGCGCCCTTGAGCGCAACGCTCAGGCTCAGGCCAAAGCTCTTGACCATGATCCACGCACGCTTCATGATGATCTGCTTGTTGTACTTCATTTTGATTTCCTCCGATCAGTTTGTTTTCTTTGTTCCTTATGGCTGTATTATACATTATTTTAATTTATTTGTCAAGTGATTTGTGAATTATTTTTATTTATTTTTCGCATCAAAAAAAGCCCCTGCCATCAGGCAGGGGTATTATCATCTGTATATATAGATGCAGACATCCGTCTCTTGATCTCGCGAATGCTGCGGCTGACGGTTGCGGGCGACATGCCCAGTGTCATGCTGATTTGCACAATGCTGTAACCGCGCCAGAGCAGGTCAAAGACCTGCCCCAGCCGAACGTGAACGTCAAAGCCGCAGCGGCGGGCGATCTCCTCTTTAGTGCGCCTGTCAAAGTCGAGGCGCACAGAAAACCGCCTCCCTTACCCCTCCTTGGGCTTGTCGTAGGTCATCGCCTGCGCGCTGTCGCTGATGCCCTTGGTCGTCGGGTCGGCGATCACGCCGATCATGCCCAGCACCGTCAGGATCGCATTGACGGCGGTCAAAAGTGCGTCCTGCTGCACCGTCGGCGTTACGCCAAACAGCGCCAGCAGATTGTAAACAAACGCGATCACCAGCGCCAGAAACGACGCTAAAAACGTCTTATTGTGAAAGCGTACCCACCAGTTAATCCTCATGCTTTGATATCTCCTTTTAAGTCTCGCACCTCATGCTGAAGCTCATTAACCTCTCCCTCAAGCTTATACGTGCGCTCGACAATGCTGTTATGCTTGTTGACCTTGTCCTCAAGCCGCTGAATACGATATTGCATCAGCTTGTTGGATGCAAGCACGCCCGCAAGGCTGCCGACCGCGCTTGCAACCGCCGGAAGCCATGTCATCAAATCCACCTATCCGTCACCTCATCAGTCATTTGTAACCTTCCACCGCCCGACCAGCGTCACGTACGCGCCGTTGCCGTCGGTCAGCGTGGTTGTGCCGGCAGTCTCTTCGCCGCCGCCATCTTCCGCATTATCCGCACCCGGCGCGTCCTCAACAATGTAATCCGCCGACATGTAGCCTTCCGCGCCCGCCTGCGTCTTGCCGTAAATCCAACCCGGCCCCGCCTCGCGCAGCACGTAGACACGCTCGCCGTCGTAGACCTTGCCGATCACAGCTGCTCGCGTGGAAGCGCCCTCGCGCAGATTGACGTAACTGCCCGCCTTTTGCGTTTTGACCGTTGCATTGCCAAACATGGTCTCACCTCCCTCCGCGTCATCTGAATAACTGACCGCCTTTAGCGGGGCGGCGAACGCCCAATTTTGCGACGCGGGCGACGCGACAAAGCCCGTCTTGGTGCTCTGCGCGTTGAGCACGCACCCATCCTGTCCCATCAGGCCAATGTGATAGCAGTCGCCGGGTTGCTGGTCAAACCAGCGGTTGCCGCTGTCGTCCTCGCGCCACTCGCGCAGCTTGAAGACCGCATAGCCCGGCTTTGCCTCTGATACGGGCACATACTTGCCAACGCGCAGATGCGCAATGGAGTTGCTGCCGTGCTCGATTGTCGCGCCAAGCTGCTTATACGCCCAGACAAACGCGCCCGAACAGTCTACACAGCCCTCGCGCGCCGTGCCCAGCTCATACGCCCAGTGATCGTCCAACATGCGCTGAAAAAGGTTGATCAGTGCGCTCGCCTTAATCATCCCACGCACCTCCCGCGCGGATGAAGCGGCCAACCAGGCAGCCAGCCGCGAAGATGATCGCGCCGCCGACGATAATGCCAAGAATAATCATGGTTTTGCCTCCTTAGACGATTGAAAGGCCGTCGTCAGCCTCTTCTTTCGCGCTTTCCGCGTCCAGCGCGTCGTAGTATGTCTGTGCCAGCGCCTCGATCTCTCCGATATCCGCATCGGTGAGCAGCCCATTGTCAAGATGGGTGTATGCCTTGTCCAGCCAATAGGCCACATCTCGCCCGGCGGCAATCTCGCGCTTGATGGAGCGCAGAGTCAGGTCGTGCCGGGCTTTGCTTTTGATTGCCATATGCTTTTCCTCCTTTAGGTTGTAGTCATGGACGCAATCGCGTCCTCAAGATTTTTGATCACGATGTTAACGTCTCTTTGATAGTCCAGTTTCAACCCCGCGCCGTCTGCGGCTTGCACCACGGTGTTGGGCGCGTAGGTAGTCAGCGCTTTGTAAGCGGCAAGTTCGGCCGGGGTGAGCGGGGTTTCGACGGGGGTGGCAAGGATTGCATTTAATGTCATGGGAGATTGTTGGAGATACTGCTGTAATTCTTCTAGTTTTGTGATATTTTCGATGCTTATGTAAAAGCATCTATCTGCAATAGTAAATACATTCAGCATCGAATAAGTGCTACCTTTTGAGCCCATCGCTAGACTCGAACACATGGCACCAGACGTTGGGAGGCCATTGTGCGCGTCCATTATCCCATCAATTACAATCCCAAATCGGGTTAACCCATTGCCTGCTTCTTTCTCTCTAAATTTTTCAGAGCTAGGAAATTTGAAGCATTTAATCCTCTGCACTTTCATCCCTCTCTCCAAGTCCACCTCGTCACACACCCACTGTTGCCCGCTAGGGTCAGTGTAGTTGCCGCCGGAAGTGACAGGGATGCCGGGTAAGCCGTTCGACGTTTGCAGGGTAAGGAGCTGTTCGCGGTAGGGTTCGTAGGTGGTGGCGGTTGAACCAAGTTCGAGCTGCACATTTATGCCATTAAGATCGTAGTTTGTTCCCTTCTTCACAACAAAGCAGATGCGTGTTATTACTTCCTGTGTGTTATTAGCGCTGTTTTGAACGAATAACATATTCCAAGATGCCGACACAAGTTTTGCTGTCGGGGCAGAAACGTTTGAGGACAAAAGCGCCAAGCCATGTATACTAATCTGTTTAACGGATAGGTACACATACCCATCTTCAGTTGCCGTGCCAGAAATGGATATTATCCCGTTTTCAGATGTAATAGTAACCCCTCTTACTGTCCTTTTATCATCTGGGATATACAACAGATTTTTCCCTGTCACCTTCACGGTAACTGTCCCACCGTCTCCCGCGCTCACAATCGGCACCGGGTTGTCTGGGCTGGGTGTGCCATCCTGCGTGCTCTTGCCGTACACGGTCAGCCCGCACAGCGGCGCGGAAAAAGCGTCAGAGACAGATACAGGATTGCCAGTTTCGCTGCCGATCAGGATATTCTGGCGCGCTTTGTCGGCCTTCTCAGCAACAGCCTTCTCGATTTCCGCCAGCCGCTTTCCCGTTGTGGCCGCGTCCGCCGCCTCGCCCTCCTTTGTCAGCGTCGCGTCGATGACAGCATCCTTGCCCGGTTCGCCTTTTGCGCCCGTGTCGCCCTGCGGGCCGGTGTCTCCCTGCTCGCCCTTGTCTCCCTTGTCTCCTTTTTCGCCCTTGGGTCCCTGCGGGCCAATCGGGCCTGTTTCACCTCTGTCTCCCTGTGGGCCTTGCGGTCCTACAAAGTCGCCATCATCCAACCGCCGCTGTACTTCGTCCGCGACTGTCTGCGCGGCGTTTCCCGCCCGCTCAACGTCGGCCAGCGTGCCGGCCGCTTTGTCGATCCATATTTCCACCGGATCGGGCGCTGGGGCGGTTGCGTCGCCAAGAGACTCGCTGACGCGCGTACAGGCAATCGCAGTCTTGATGATCGTGCCATCCGCGTCTTGGATTGTGATTTGGGCTTGCCCGCTTCCGGCTTTATCGCCGATATCCGCGCTTGTGATCTCCCACGTCAGGATACCGTCCTCTTGTTTCACGACCGCCGGATACTCTGTCCGGTCAGGCTGCTTGACCGTGATCGACGCGGCAGCACCCGGATACTGGCTCAATATGCTTTTCAGCCCGATCAGTACCCGCGTCGCGCGATTTTCGCCGACACGGCCAAGCAGCAGCGCTTGATCGCCAAAACGGTCAAGCGCCAGAATGATATCACGCATCGCGCTCTCCCCCTTGTCAGCCCATATTCAGCGCTTCACGGATGGCTTCCAGGTCGTCGGTCGTCAGCGCGGGATAATCCGCCGCAATGTCTTCAAAGTTTTCACCGTTTCTGATTTGGATGCGGAAAGCCCGCACCATGATTTTCATTTTCAGCGTGTTCAAGGTCTTCATAAGTTTTAACCTCCAATCAAATCAGCCATCATCAAAATCAGATCGTCGTTTGCGGATTCCAGCGCGTCCGTGCGCTGCTCCACGTTGTTCACGCGCTCCTCAGTCGTCAGCGGCGGCGCGGGCAATGCGTCAAAGTCCGCATCCATCTCGGCCTGTGTCCGCTGCGCAACCAGCCCATCCACGAGCTTGTAGCGGTACACGCCGCGCTCATCCGTGAGCGGCTTGAGCAGATAGTTGTTCTGCGCGTGCCGGTATCGGTCGCCCTCGCCCTCGTCAATCTGTGTCCAACCGTCGCCGCTCACAAACGCGTCGCTGTTGATCGCCGTCACGCGCCCCGCTTCGTCGGTCTGCACCAGCACTTTGCAGCTCTCCGTGTCCATGTCATCCCTCCTTTACAGGTCGGCAGAAATGTTAATATCTCCAAGTGGTGTAATTAGTCCTGTAACCGATTCTGAGATAGAGATCGGGCACTTTATGACAACGCGTGTAGGGTTTGATGTATGCGCCGAGGCTGTTTCAGTGGTAGCACCTTGCGCACTACCCAGCGCGTAGTAAAATTTCCCGCTGACCGTCACTGTCGGCGCAATCCGCATCGTCTGTAATGGTATATAAGCGTAAGCTACGCCACCCGTTGCGCGTCCGCCGAACGTCTGCGTATCGCCCTTGATCTTCCGATAATACAGCAGGCATTCGGCCAGTTCCGCCGCGTATCCCTTCGGCACATACGGCGGCAGGGTCTCCGCTGTGTATTCGCCCTCGTAGAGCGCCGCCCAGCGGACGACCGCCGCCGTGCCGGTGCTGCCTGTGTCCGGCGAAATGTACACGTTCACCACTTCGTCCCCGTTCAGGCCATCCGGCTTTGTCAGCTTCAGCACCAGCGTGCGCTCCGACGCGTCGCCCTGAAAATACGCCGTGCCAAAATTCGTCGTGCCGCTGCCGATGTAGACAAACAGTCGGCACGCCACCGGGAAAACGCCGCGTACCGCAAACGTCATCACGTCGGCAAACCGTTTCGCCTCGATCCGCTGCTGAATGCCCGCCGTCCAGCTCGTTTTGTCCGACACGATTTTCAGCCCGTCTGCCGCCTGTGAAACCGTCGCGCCGTTTGTCCGATTCCAGCGATCCACAGCATACTCGGTCGCGCCGTGCGCCCCATTCACGCCCGCCTGCGCAACCGGGTGGACGAAATCGCTGTTGTCCAGCAGGTTGTACGGCTGGCCGAAATTATACTTGGCGATCTCAAGCGCCACATTCTCTGCGAGATTGTCGATGCTGCCGGGATCGCCCTTCGGCCCGCGCGGTCCTGTTGCCCCGCGCGGGACGCCGAATGCGATATTGTAGTGTCCGTCAACTATGGTGACTGTGGCCGTTGCCTCTGCTCCCGCATCAACGCTTTTTGCGGATGCCGACATATTATTGATTTTTTCTGCCGCCGTATTTGCGCTGCTCGCCGCGGTGTTGGCGCTTTCTGTCGCGCTTTCGGCGCTTGCGGCAGCGCGCTCGCAGCGAGACACCGCAGCCAAGACCTCGTCAATGTTGGGGATGCGTTTGCCCTCATCGACGATGTCGCTGCCATTAGGATCGGCTGCCTGCACGCTCATCCGCGCGACGGTGACGCTGTAACTGCCCTGCGTGACACGGAGCGCGCAGCCTACTGCGCCGGGTATATTTGCAGCATCCTTCGGCAAAATGGCGGTAATCATACCGCCCGACGCCACGGTCGCTTCGCTCCACGTCGTTCCGCCCTCATCGTCGTTTGATTTTGCTCGCGCGCAATACAGCGTTGCGGTTGCACCGGTCAGATCGACGACCTTTCCGCCTTTTGTGACGGTAACAATCCACTTTAACGCATTTGTGTCGCCTTTGATGATCGGCTGGTCTCTGATCAATATCAGATTATTTTTATCCAGATCAACCTTTTGATATTGGGTAAATCCATCCACCTAACGCATGCCTCCTGTCAATAATCGCCCGCGCCGCGGGACTGGATAAAAACTTGGAAAAACAGGTTTGCCGTGATCCGCGTCAGCGCATCCGGCACAAAGGAGACTTTGTGCCAAGTACTGCGCGTCACGCGCCCGTCAGCGTTGGCCGACATATACTTGGCGATGTCGATCTCCTTTTCGTCGCCCAAATCCTCGGCGGGGATCTCTTTGCCGTCCACCTTGATCGTCACAGACTGCGCGCGGCTGCCGGTATAGATGCCGTACTCGATGTCGTGCGTGTGCTCTGGTATCTTGACGCTATGCCTGTGCGGCTCTAAGTCGAACCACATCGATGGGATCGTGTGCTGATGCTGGATATCATGCACATGCGGCATATCATGCACATGCTCAAAGCTGTGGCTGTGTGCGCCGTTTTCGGCCGTGGCAGACTGTCCGCTCCCGCCCTGCGCATCATATGCGCCCGTCGTCCAAAGCGTTCCGCTTTTGTCGACTTCGCCTTCTGGCGTAACCTGTATGGACTTATTGCCTGAGTAGATGCCGCCAGTCGCTCCCGCCCCGGCAGACAGGCTGTGATTGTGCGCGATAGAGTAAGTCTTTGTCGTGCCGGTAAAACTATGGCTGTGCGACTCAAGCGCATGGACATGCGCAAAATTATGGCTGTGTTTTCCGGCCTTGTCCGTCGCCGTTTTGACCCCGCCGAGGTAGTCCTTCGGGCCGCCGGTCAGCGATACTGCGCTGCCATCAGCGGCGTCCATCGGACCGCTGGAGTATTTAACGCCAATGGATATCGTCTGCGCAGGTATCGTCACCGTGCCGCCTCCGCCCTCCGCGCTCGTGCGCGTGCCGCCGCCGCCGGACGCGGCCAGTTTGGCATAACTGCGATATGCCTCGATCTGCCACTTGAGCAGGCAGCGGTTGATCCTCAGGACATTTCCGGGCACATAATAGGACATCTCCAGCGGGTGATCTGCGTCGCAGCTGTCCGATATCTGCATGCTGTACAGATTGGTCGCGCCCTGGCTGTACAGTTCCTGTACGCCGATCTTGTCCAGTATCTCGTTAAGTTCTTCGGCCGTGTCGCGCACGCTACTGTCCAGCGTCAGCTTGACGCTGCCCGGATCGCCCTCCATGTCGCTCTTTTCGCGGCCGGTCACGCGCGTTTTGACCGTCTCGCCGAGTGCCTCGTCGAGGATCAGCACGCGGTCGCCAACTTGTGCGTTGTCCCAGTCCTCGCCGGTCAGCGCGTGCAGGTCGATGCAGGTCGCCTCATAGGAGACCTGCGGGCGCTTCCCACTCTCCAAAATAGCGCGCATTCGCGCCAGCAGCGTCTCCGGATCGGTCTGGCGCAGGTCGGCATGCAGCCCGACGCGCACGCCGTAGCGCGCCATCGTCTCCGCGTCCGCATCGATGTAGTCCTTCCCGCCGTTGATGGAGGCAACCGTCAGTTGATTGTCGCCCTCGCCATATCCCCGGCCGACCAGCCGCGTGACGATCCGCCCGTCGATTGTGCGCCGGATCGCGCTGACGTTGCGCCCGTAGACCAGCGCCCGCGTCGCCTCCTGTCCGAGCTTCCGCAGCCGGATCGTCCAAGGCTTTTCCCGCGCGTCAAAAACAAATGCGTACTCGTCCACGAGCACCTCGCCCAGCGACATAATCGCCTCAAGCAGCGTGACGTCCTCAAAATTGTACTGGTATTGGTCGGCAAAATCGCATGCGCCCAGTTCCCAGCGCGCCGTCGATTGGCGCGCGAGGATGTAGTTGAGCACCCAGCGCGTGTCAAGCTCCGTCCCGCCCAGCTCGTGATGGCCGATCAGCATGTCGTCCAACAGCGTGCACTCCGCGCTCTCCAGCTCATAGGTCACGGTCGCGCCGCTCGCCTGGTCGGCATGCACCGCAGACTTGACCCGGAAAAGCCCGATATAATCCTCTCCATCCGTCAGCCGCACCCAGCTTGTCGGCACGTCGATCAACTCCGTGACCGGATCGCCCGCGGCCAGCTCCAGCGTCGCCGTGTCCAGCTCGTTGAGCGTCTGCTTGTAGCCGCAGCGGATCGCCGTATCGATCGGCGCTTTGAGGGTTACGCCGTCAGCCTCCATCAGCTCGATCACGCAATCCACCTCCCGCGCAGATAAGCCGTCACGACGGCTTCGCCGCCGGTCAGCATCACGCCGATGCTTTGCCCGCGCGTCACCTTCAGCCGCTTCCAGGCTTTGACCGTGCCAAAGCGCTGCACGCCGTCCACGCTGAGGATCGGCGGCAGGTCTGCCCTCGCGTCCCCCGCCTCGTAGCGGATCGTCTGCCCCGACGCAGCGCCGAGACCGGACAGCGCCAGCGATTTACCCCCGACTACGATGGTGGCCGCCGTCACCGTGCCGCTTGTGACCTTGATGTCCAGGCGCAGCGGCGCGGCGATGTCCGTGTCAAAGCCCGCGCGGAGGGTCGCTTTCCCGCCGCCGGTCGTGGCCGATGCCGTTTGCGCGTGCGTCGCAAAGGCAAGCCCCTGCATTGTCGCCGTCAACTGGATGCAGCCGTCCGGCCAGCTCTTCCCATCCAGCTCCGCCGCTTTGTCAAAGCTGCAAATGCGGTAAACATCCGGATCGCGCTCAAGGATCAGCCTGCCGCGCTTTGCGCATAGCCAGCCGACAATCCGGCGGCAAAATGTCTCGTCCGCCTCGCGTCCGTCCATCGGCGTCAGCGTCACCTTGCGCGTCACGCTCTTATAGCTGGCCTCGCCGATCTCCGCCTCGATACCGCCGGGCAGGGCGTACAGGTTGCGGCTGATCGTCGTGCCGATGGTCGTCGTCTCTCCAAAAAAGGCGTGCGCCCCAAAATCTCGGCAGCTTTTCCCGGCAAAAGTAAAATCGTCGTACACCTTACCACCCCTTTCGGCTCGCGCTCTGGCCGCTGACGGTCGAAGACGATCTGGTGGCGATCTGTTGGCTCACGCCCTCGGCGACGACGCGCCCGGTGCGCTGTCCGTCAAAGTACAATCCCATGCCGTTCAGCGCCTCTCTGACGGCCTCGGCGATATCATTAGCAGAAATTCCCATACCGCCACCTTGCGCGTCTCCTGCGGGCGAATAGGCCATCCTCTGCGCGTTATAGCCGTCGCTAAAAGCTTCCGCCAGCGCGCTGCCCGCCCGCGCGACGCGATCATCCGCCTCGTCAAAGGCGTCCAGCAGCCCCTCTACCGTGTATTCGCCAGCCTCGGCCATCACTCGGCTTGGGCTGTGTATCTGCATCGTTGTCGTATAGCCACGCCGGAAAGCGCCGCCGATGCGCTTGCCCGCGTTATAAGCGTCGCTTTCGCGGGCGTTGATCGTGTCGATCAGGCCGTCCACGCTGTCGTTGCCGGCCTGAGGCAATCTCTCCAAGCCCTTGCCCGTGCCGTCAACCGCCGCCGTGCCAAGCCCTTCGCCCGCGCTCTGCATGTCCGGCTCCGCGCCCGTGACGGCGTCCACGCCGGCCTGCGATAGATTTTCAGCGGCGGTCTGCATGTCGGTATCTTTTCCGGCCAGCGCGTCGGCCGCTGATTGCCCCGCGTCGGCGGCTGCGTCGGCCATCTGCGTGGCCAGCTCACCAATTTGCGCGATGATCTCGTCGTGCTTACTCATTAGCTCCGCAGATTTCGCAAAATTTCCGGCCATGTCGGACTCCATGATCTGCGTGTTGATATCGTCAAGCTGCTTTTCCAGCTCTGCTCTTTGTGCGGCCAGTTCCTCCACGCTCGCCTTGGTCGTCGTTTTCGCCTGCTCGGCCTGCTCGACCATGGCCAGGTAGGCTTCTCGCCCCTCGTCAAATCGCTGCGCCGCGCCGGTTGCCGCCTCATCAACTGCATCGGCAGTCGTTTTCACAACGCCGGTCAAAAGGCTTCCCGTTTCATCGGTATTTGTCTTTATTTTGTCTGATACACTTTCCAGCGTTTCAAAGACAGGATCAAATGCGCCATTCGTTCCTTCCGATATCTCATCGCGCATCTGATGATAGGTATCAGTGACGCCATCGGCTACCGTTTTGTGCAAACCCGCAAAAAAGCCGCCAGTTTCGTCGATGTTTTGGTTGAGCGTCTGCAAAGCGTTTTTTCCTGCCTCTAGTACAGGCGCGGCTGCCTCGCTGGCTTCCTGCGAGATGCGCTCTACCGTCCCGCTCCATGCGTCTTTTATCGTATCAGTCTTGGCGATCATTGCGTCTTCGGTCGCGCCTGCCACATCGCCGACCTTTTGATAGCCCGCAAGGATGGTATCGATAATCTGCCCGTTGGTCTCCGTCCAGATCTTATCGCCAAAAAGCGTCTTGCCCAGCTCGTCGCGTTTGGCCTCGTCTTTAATGTCTTTTAGGCCTGTCAGCACGCGCTGGACGGCTTCGGCCGCAGCGTCGCCGCCCGCTCTCATCTTGGCGGGGATGTCATCAGACTCAAGCTTTAACTCCTTTAGCGCGTCCTTGCTCTCTTTGCTCCCGCTTTCCAGCGTTTTGACAAAATTTTCCACGCCCTTGTTGAGGTTGCTGTCCTTGCCGAGGCTTTGGTCGTTGCTCGCGCTTTTGAGCGCGCTGTACATGTTATCCGCGTCATATCCAAGCTGCTGATAGACCTGGCTGTAATCCTCGTAGGCGTTGAGCATCTGCGCGCCGCCGTCGGAAAAATCCTGCATGCCCTTGGTCATCAGATCCAGCGCGTGATCCCACGAGATGCCGTAGGTGTTGACCATGCTCGTCGCGCGGTTGATCGTGTCTTGCGTGCTCTGGCCAAAGACCTGGTCGAGCGTGATGACCTCGTTTGTGATGCGGGTGATGTACTCGTCGTCCGTGATACCGGCGTTTCCCAGCGCCGTATCGACCGCGGCCACGTCGCTGACCGTCTGGTCTCCGCTGCGCTGTCCGGACCATCTGCGATCCACCTCATCCTTGATCTTTCTGCGCCGCTCGGCGATTTCCGGGTTGCCTGCCAACGCAAGCGCCTGCGCGTCCTCCTGCTCGCCCTGTATGGCCTCGCCGATTGCCCACTTAATGCCCTCGGAAAGTCCTTCGAGCGCTTTTTTGCTGACCTCAAACTCAATCAGCTTTTGCCCGACCACGTCGCCGATGCTGGCCGCCAAATCCTGCACGTCGCCCTGCGCCTGCTGCGCGCTGTCTCCGATGTTTTCAAGGCTTTTTGCCGCGCCGTCAAGCCCTTCTTCGGTTTGGCCGGATGCGTCTGTGATCGCGTCCAGGCCATCCGTAAAGCCGCGCATCTGCGTCTCCGTCTTGGCCATCTCCGTGCGCGCGTTGTTGATCTTCGTGCGCAGCTCGACGGCCTGCTTGCTGTTTTTGCCATAGGCGTCCTCCACCTTGCCCAGCTGCTCCTCCATCAGGGCGAGACGCTGACGCTGCTGGTCAAGGCTCTGGTTGAGCGCCTCCGTCTGCTGCGCGGTTGTGCGCGTCGCGTTGTCCGCGTTGGCGTATTCCGCCGCGGCGGCGGAAAGCGCCGACTTGGTCTCCTTCAGCTGGCGGTTGATGTCCGCCATCGCCGCCTTATATTGTTTTTCGCCCTCGATGACGATCTTGGTGCGGATCGTCGTGTCGCTCATTGTCTTCCACCTCCGTCAGGGACAATCCGCAAGGCCGCCTATCCGCTTAGGCGCGCTGTTGCCCGTTTGCCTGCGTGTCAACCTCAGCACAGCCGCCGGAGACAATCGCCAAAAATCGGAGACGCTCACGCCCGCTTCCAGCGCGGCGCGCATCATGCGTCCCCACGGCAGATTATCCGACGGCGTCATGCGTTTTTTCCCTGCCCGCCTTTGCCCGCTTCCAGCGCAACCATCGCCGCGCTGACAATATCATCGGCCTGCTCAAGCATCTCGCGATAGCTTACATGCGCGTCAAAATCCGCAAAGGTCGTCCGCTGCCGTCCGGGCACATGATCGCGGATTTCCGCTGACGCGATTGCACCCCAGCAAAGCGCGCAGAGCGCGCCGAAGATCTTTTGATGGGCTTGCGTGAGGATACCCAGATAGCCCATCCTCACGCCTATTGCCGCCGCGTAGATCATTTCCGTCCGCCTGATCTGCTCGTTGTCAAATCGCAACTCGTAAGCCCTGCCGCCCAACTCCGCCGTGATGACCGGCGCGTCGATATCCATTGCCTGCATATATGTCCTCCTGTCCGCCTGCGGGGGTCATGCCCCCCGCGACTGCGTATAAAATCAAGCGGCAAAGCCTCGCCTTGCCGCTTGAAAGGGTTAGATCGTCGCCAGCCCCTCCGAGAGGGCGGCCAAGTCCGGCACCGTCGCAAAAAACGTCTCCGGCGTCTTGGTTTTGTTGGCTTCCAGCGCCGTGTCGCAGATGACCTCGACCGGCCGCATAAACGCGCCGTTGCCGATGCTCATGCGATACGCGACGCGCGTGCCTGCGTGCTCCAGCGTCGGGATCGTGTAGCTAATGGTGTCGTCCTCTTCGGTCGTGGCCGTCACCTCGCCCTCGGAAAATTCGCCCTGCAAAATCCAGCGCATGACCATCGTGCCGTCGTCGCGCGTCTCGCACACGCCAACCGCACACTTGGGTTGCGCCTTGTCGCCCAAAATCTCAACGCCCTTGCTCATCACGTGGCCAAGGATTGCCGCGCGCTTCTCGGCAACCATCCGCGGATAGCTGATCTTGGTGGTCATGCCGGTCAGCATTTTGCGCTTGCGGATCATCCGGTTGCTGGCAGCCAGTTTCCCTTCAGCGTAGGTCGGCGTCAGGCCGACCTCTGTGTTTTCACAGGCCAAAAAGGGCGTGTCATATGTCGGCGGCGTCGTGCTGGTGCCCTCGCTCGTCATCAGCGCGATATATGCGTCCGACACGCCGGTATACAGGCCGAGCGCCTGCAACGCGGTCAGATCGGCGTTAAAAGTAGGTTCTGCCATTTAATTCTCGTCCTCCTTTATGTTCCGCGGGTCGTAACGCAGTTGGAGCACCAGCCGCACATGCTGGGCGTAGATGGCTTCCTGCGCGCTGTCCTCCGCGTCGGTCAGCTGGCGGCAAAAAAGCAGCGCCGCCGCAGCGTAAAGTTTGGGCGCGCAGTCCGCCATCGCGTCGTAGACGCCAGCGGCGCGCAAGCTCTCCACGGCCGCCTCCATGTTGTCCATGGCCTCCTGGTCAAGCTCGCTCCCCTCTTCCACGCCGCGCAGATAGCGGCGCACGCGCTCCTGACCGCCCAGATAGGTGTCAATCAGCGTCCGCGCGTCCATGCCTCACGCCTCCCCTGTCAGGCCGCCTGCACGTCCACGATGCGCAGCAGCTCCGGCTGCTCGATCTGGATGTCGTAGTAGGTGGACAGCACAAAGTCGGTCGTGCGCGCCTTGGCGTGACGCTCCGTCTCATAGGCAATCGGGCTGTCGTAGTTAAGGTGGATCGTTTTGAGGTTGCCGACAATCGGCTTATCCACATAGCTGCTGATGACCGGCGTGAAGCCAATAATCTGGCGGGTCGGATCACTAAAGAGCGCCACCGCGCCGTTGGCCAGCGTCTTAATCATGCCCATCCAGTCGCTCATCTTAAGCGCGACCTTATAGACGCCCTGCGGGCGGGTCGGCAGCTCGGAGAGCGCCGTCATAATGCCGTCCAGCAGGTCGGTCTTGCTGGTCGTGGTCTTCACGCCAACGCTGCTGTCATAGACGCTCATATGGGTGTAGTTGCCGGTTGCGCTCTTGGCAAAAATGCGCTTGCACAGGCGGGCGCGCATCATCTCGGCGTGGCGGGTGTTGATGTAGCTCTCAATGGCGGTGTTGGTGTCCGTCAGCAGGCTGTTGGGCACGGTTACGGCCTTGGCATACGGCAGGCGGCCGAAGGTCAGCATGCTGGCGGTCAGGGTCGCGTCCGGCGCATCCGTACCGTCGGCCACGTCGTCGCCGTCCACGTCGGTCGTCGCCACCTTGGGCATCTCCAGCCCGGTGATGCTGGTCGTGGTGATCTCCGCGAGGATGCTGTCATCATCGACGATATCGCGGATGATCTGATCGCTGACGTTTTTCGGCAGCAGGTAGCCGCCATTTCCGGCAGCGCCTCCGGTCGTCACCGTCGGCAGGCTCAGGGCGTTAATCGTCTCCTGCGGGATAGCCGCGCCGGTAATCAGCGCGCGGTACAGGCCGCCAAGCGCCTCGGCGTTATGCTGCGCGACGCTCTCCAGCTTGCGGTTAAATCCGGCTGCCACGCGGCCGGCCTGTGCCTGCATCTCAGTCTGCGCGGCCTCCATCGTCTGGTCGTAGAGCGCCTTTTTCTCGGCGATCTGGTTGTAAATTGCCTTGCCGTCCTCGGCTTTCGCGCCGTCCGCGCCGACCTTGTCGGCCAGCTGGCCGCGCAGCGTCTTGATTTCGCCCGCCAGCGTCTGCGCCTGCATCAAAAGAGCGTTGACGTCCACCTTGGCCCATACGCGGGCAGTCGTCTGCTTAGACAGATAGCGCATACGCGCGTTCATCTTTTTCATGTTTTTTCGTCCTCCTCACATGTCGGCGATCAGCGCGTCGGCCATCGCCAGGTAGTCGTTTTTGTCCTCACCGCCCGCCGGGGTCAGGTCGGCAGGCTTCGCCGCCGCTTTTCGCGGTGCGATATGCAGCGCCGAGCGCACGCGGCGCACATCCTCGACGGACATGGCGACATAGCGGCCGCGCAGCGCGGCCATCGCCTGCGTCTCCTCCGTGTCGTCCTCCTCCGCCGGGTCGATGATCTCATCGCACAGGCCGACGGCCAGCGCCTCGGTCGGGGACAGGTAGCGTTCGGCGTCCAGCATGGCGCGCAGCTCTTCTTCCGCGCACGTCGCCCGCTGCATGTAAATGTCTGCCATGATGCTGCCGACCTCGTCGAGCACATCAGCCTGCTTGCGCATCTCCGCAGCATTGCCGTAGGCCATGCTCCACGGGTTGTGGATCATCATCATGCTGGCGCGGCACATCTGGAGCTTGCCGGGATCGGCGGCCATCGCGATATAGCTTGCCGCGCTGGCCGCAAGGCCCATTACGCGCACCGTTGTTCCGCCCTTTCGGCTGGCCAGCATGTTGTAAATCTCAAAGCCGGCAAAAACGTCGCCGCCGGGGCTGTTGATCGAGACGATGATGTCTTGCCCATCGTGTTCATCGAGCGCCGCGCGGAAAGCCTTGGGTGTGACCGAGTCGCTGTACCAGTCTGTCCCGGTGTCAATCACGCCATCGATGGCCAACGTTGGCGTATCGCCGTCGTCGATCCAGGCGTAAAAGGGTTGATTTTTCGGCATTTTTTTAATCCTTTCCAGCGGCGCTGTTGTGCTCGCCGTTAATGGTGTTGAGATCGATCGTCGCACCCTTGGCGACCAGATCGACCGGCGCAAGGTCTTTGCTGACCAGCAGCGTGTCGCCGCCATCCATGGGCGCAAGCCCCAATTCCGCCCGCGCCTCGTTGGGCGTGAGCTGGCCGTTGCGGATGCGCGTCTGCACCAGGTTGGCGCGCGCCTGCGCGTTGGCCTTGAGGTATGCGTCCACCTCGACGGCAAAACGCCAGCCGTCTGCGCGTTCCTGCGGCGTCAACAGCCACCAATCAAGCTCCTGCTTCCACTCTTCGATGCGCGGCAGCATCGTCGTCGTTAAAAACTCAAGGTTTTGCTCTTCGGCGGATGCCTTGCCCTGTACGCCGCTGTCGCCCAGCAGCGCTGCGGGCATACCGTAGACCATCGCCACGCGCGACCTCGTGATCTGATCGACAGAGCGCGTCCCCGCATCAAAGGGTGACGTGGTGACATTGGAGAGCTTCACACCGGACTCCAGCGCCAAAACCTTTCCGCCGCTCTGCTTGTACAGGGCGAGGGTCTCCTCCACGCTCTTCTGCCGACGCTCACCGGCCAGCGTCGTGGGGTACTCCAAAACGATGGCCTTGTTGATGCTTTTGAGGTTTTCAAGGCTAAACGCCTTGACCTCCTCGTTATATTGGATCGACCCGCGCAGCAGCGCGACCGGGTTGACGCTTGTGATGCCGTCCGTGCTGGAAAACAATAGCGGCATGACAAAAAAGCGAGGTAAATACTCAACCTCGCCGTCATCCCGCCGGATCATATACCAAACTTCACGTGTCACATCGTCGATCAGCGGCGTCACGCGCGACGCATCCACCGGCTCAATCGACGCCAGCCTGAAAGACTCGTCATACCGCTTGACCGCGTAGGCGCGCCCCATTGTGTTGCGGCCAATCTCCATGGCCAGCTTAAAGGCGTAGGCGCTCTGGCGCGCGTTGGCGCGCACGCCTACCAGTTGCGCCCGCGGGTCGTCCGTCACGCGTTCCCATCCGTGCATCAGCACGATGGGCATCAGCGCAAAAGCCTTGCTGATGCGGTTGATCGCGCCCGTGATGACGTCGCTGGTTGCCATCTCCATTTGTGCCCGCGAATAGGTCTGCGGCCACAGCAGGCGCGCGCCGTCGCGCGGCGCGTCCCGTGCCCTTTTGCCCTGCGCACGCGCCCGCTTTGCGGGCGCGCGTGTCGTCTTGCTCATCCTTTGTCGTCCTCCTTTGCCATCAGGTCATAAGGCTGGCCGTCCGCATCCAGGCCAAACCCGCGTGTAGCAGACAGCGGCCAGTAGTGTCGCTTCTGCTCGGCCACATAGGTTTCAGGGCCGAGCGCGTCGAGCGTCCAGCCTGCCTTGCGCAGCGCATTATAGAGCGCAAAACGCGCCTTTTCCGCCTCCGCCAGCGCGTCGCGCGTGCGGATCACGACGAGATCATAGGTGACGCGCACACGTATAGGCCGATTTCCGGCGCTCTGTCCAAAATCATCTGCGCGCGGCCGATATCCGATTGCCACGCCGTCCAGTTTGGCCGTATAGGGCCAGTGTCCATACGGCAAGCCGACGCCTTTCAGCGCGCGGCCGATGCTCTCTTCCGGGGTCATGTCGTCCCTCCTTGCAGCTCCATAATGATGGAGTTGACTTTTTTTGTCGCTTTGCGCGTGCCGGATTTAAACCACCGCCGCGCGGCCATATCCGTGCGGCCATACTCAAGGACAAAGCCGACGGTTTCAGCGCGCCGCGGCTTTCCGCGCGTGCCGGTGTATGTACCTTGCGGCCAGACCTCGATCATCGCCGCGTCGCCTGTAAAGAGCGTCGGACCGGGCTTGACCATGTCTTCAAGCGGCAGGCCGGGCTTTTTGCCCTTAAACTTTTTTGCGCCCTCGTCCCTGACGCTTTCGGCGGTCGCTTCCGCGGCCATCTCCATGACCTTGCGGATGCGTCCCTCAAGCGACGCGTCGTTTTTAAGCTCCTGGATCGTCAGGCCATTAAGGCCGTCCACCACGATTTTGGCCATCAGATCACCACCGTGTGCTTGCTCTCCGCCAGCGACGCGCGTGCCTTGATCCAGCGCCCGTCATTGTAGATCGCGTCGAGGTTGCGAATCTCGTATTCGCCGCCGTGCCACACGATGACGTCGTCCGGCAAAAGCTTTCGCGCCCGCATGGTAAACGTCTTGGTGTGCAGCACGCCCGCCGCCTCGGCGGTGTCAAACTCCTTGTCGCTCTCATCGCGCACGCAGGCGCTTGTGACGGCAATCTCCCGGTACAAATCCGGGTCATAACCGCCATCGTTGGGACCGATGCGCCGCAAAATGCGCACCGTATGCCGCAGCATGTTGCGGCGTTGATCTCCTGCCATAAGCTCCCCCTTATAGGTCAAAAATGATCGGCCGGCTGTCTCGATAGCTGTCGCCGGGGATGATCCTATCCTCCATCCGCAGGATGTAAGCGTTCATCCCCGCCATAAAGCCGTCGATCTTTTTCTGTGCATTTTGATGCGCGCCCGCGCGCTTGGTCGGGTACCAGTTTTCCTTTTCCTGCGCAAAAAAATCCGCCTTTAGGCGGACGTTGCGCAGAAACCAGGCATACATCTCATCGTGCCACCAGTAGACATTTCCATCCAGCAGCTCCTCTTTATAGGCTTTCATCGGCGCGTTGAACGTCAGGGGGCCTTGCCGCACCTCGCGGCAGATAAAGCCGTCTGCCGTCAGCGCTTTGACCAACTCCGGAGCGTTATAAGGGTCGTAGCCGACGGCGCGCAGATCGTAAAGCACCCGCTGCTCTTTGAGCCAGTCGCGCATCGCCTCGTACTTGACATAGTGGCCGGGCACGATGGTCAGCCAGCCGCGATCCACAAAATGCTGCCAGTCCTTCGTCTCGCGCCCGTTGCCGCGCTTGATCTTATCCTCCGGCATCCAGCTGTGCTGCTTGATGCCCGTGCGGTGATCCGGCAGGTCGAGCACGACGGCCGCGCTGGTGACATCCTCGCTCTTGGAGAGGTCAAATCCAGCCCACGCCGGGCATACCATCGGCACATCCGCCTCACCGATGTCGTTGCGCCGGATCGTGTCCAACGAGACAAAAACGGATTCAGGCGGCTGGGTAAAGACGTTGAGCTGCTTGGTCACAAAGTCGGCCAGCTCGGTCGGCGAGCGCTTCGCGCGCTCATAGTCGAGCACCATGTCCTCCAGATCGAGCAGCACGCCCATCGCCGGGTTGGCCATGATCCACGTCTCCGGATCGTGGTAGTCAAGCCCCGCGTCAATCTCATAGATGATCGGCAGATAGCTGTCGATGGCTCTTTCATCCAGCTCCGGGTCTCGGTCAAGCACCTTTTTAGCGTACAAATAGTGGTACATGGCCGGGCCGTCGAGCACCGTGCCCGCGGTCATTGTGTACCAGAGCAGCGGCTGGCGGCGTTTTTTCATGGGGCGGAGGATTTGGTTGATTTGGTCAAAGCTGACCTCCGCCTCCATCTCATCCTTGACCACAAAATAGGGCCGCAGGCCGTCGAGGCTCGCCGGATCGTTGGTCAGGTAAGTCACGCGGGTGAAATCCGGCTCGTAGATGCTTTCACTGCGCCGCAGCTTGATCTGACGGCGCAGGACGGGGCTCATCAGCATCTGGCCGTAAAAATCCATATATCCGCGCTTGGCCTGTTTGCCGTTGTTAGCGCAAAAATAATTTTCCGCGCCCGTTTCGCCGCCCTTGGTGGACATGTAGCCCATTTTGCCCGACATGCGCGCCGTCTTGCCGTTTCCGCGGCCGACCATCTCCAGGACCTCGCGGTATCGCCGCGCGTCCTTTTTGACGTCGATCCAGCCAAAAGCCTGACAATCGACAAATTCCTGCCACGCCATAAACTTAAATTTTTCGTAGTTTCCGGCCGTCGGCCGGAGAAACTCCTCACAAAATCGCACCGGCCGCCGCGCCAAGTCCGGGTCGTAGCGGTAGCGCCAGCCCCCTTTCTCTGCGCGGCGCAGATCGTCGATAAAATGCCGCGCCTGCTGGTGGATCGTTACCGGCGCGCGCACGCGATCCTCAAGCACATCCACGGCATACTTTCCGGCCGGGCTGCGCATGGCCTGCGTCATCACGCTCACGGCCCGTCGCCTCCGCGATCATCCGGCAGGGAGTCGTCGCCGTCAAAGCCATCCCACGCCTTATCCAGCTCGTCCGTCTCTTCCTCCTCCTCGTCTTTTGCCGGTCGGCCGCGCGGGCGCTGCGGCAAAAGCAGCAGGTCGTCAAGGTTTTTGCGCATCTCGCTCTCGCACATCGCGCGGTTTTTGATGAGGCCGCGCAGCTTGGTCGGCGTTTTTTCCTCCGCGCCACCCTTAACCACGTCCGCGATCATCCGCGCGATGTCCGCGGCCTCCTGCATCCACTGCACCGCGCTTTTGAGTACCGCAGCCGTCGCGGCGTTCCACTGCTTTCGCTCTTCAAGCATCGCTTTTCCCTCGGCGTAGAGCTTCTGCGCGCCCTTGTCGCCGATGCCATATAACTCCGGGTCTTTCCTCACAGCTCATCACCTCCCGTTGTTACTCCACCACAATCTTGGCCACCCTCACGCCCGCCCGCTCGGCCAGCGTCGCCGTGTCGTCCTTCGCGCCTCCGTGCCGCTCCGGGTGCATCCGCTCGTGACAGGCGTCGCACAGGCTCATCAGGTTATCAAGTTCAAGCGCCTTTTCCGGCGCGACTTTGAGCGGCACGATATGATGCACCATCGTTGCCCGCACGGGATGAGGCCGCCCGGCGCAGTCCGTCTCATATCGCCCCTCTTTCGCGCACAGCTGACACTCGCCCATGTCCCGATCCAGCGCCAGCTTCCGCGCCGCGCGCCACGCCGGCGTGCTGTAAAATGGATCTGTCTCTTTGATCGGCTTTGCTTTGTCCATCCACATCCGGCGGCGTCCCTCCCCAAAACAAAAACCGCAGGCGCGGCGTTTTTCGCCGGTCTTGCGGTTTGCTTTTTTTGTTGAGTGTATCATATCGCATAGGCAATGGGGTGTACAAGGGGTAAAAGGGGGTATATAGGGGTATTATAGGGTATGGAGGCGTATAAGGG
>ERZ1034969.459-NODE-459-length-24536-cov-6.108043_pt1 | contig 24536 bp, 21 predicted proteins | sample MGYA00520624_ERZ1034969 | MGnify/ENA primary metagenome ERZ1034969 (study PRJEB33766, sample SAMN09781776) | gut metagenome | biome: gut microbiome | host: Homo sapiens | place: Madagascar | study: EMG produced TPA metagenomics assembly of the PRJNA485056 data set...
CAGGCCGAGCTGCGGGGCGCCGGGGGTACGGCGCGGCGGTAAGCGCTGGGGACAGGCATCCCCAGCGCGAGGGTCGCGGACGTCGCCGAATGACGAGATTTCCACACCAGAACAAAGGGGCGCGGCCCACACCGTCGTCCCCGAAACAAAAGAAGGCGAGCGCACTGCTCGCCTTCTTTTGTTGTTCGGTTTACGACTCGAATGACCCTAGGGACCTACACGGCAACAAGCCGCTGCCCTTCGGCATTCTTTCCGACTGAGGACTGCGCTCGGCAGCAGGTCTGCACCCACGCCAACCGCGTCGATCGTCAATCAACGCGCGAAGACCCTCGCGCACATTAACGAAACCCTCGCCATAAGCAGACTGTTAGTCTTCAACAATCTCCTCGATTGCACCCATGGGGCACTCTTCAACACAGTCGCCGCAAGCGATGCATGCCTCTTCGTTTACAACCTTGCATACGCCGTCTACAACCTCGATGCATTCCTGGGGGCAAGCGTCGACGCAAATGCCGCAGCCAATGCACTCATCGTCAAGGATTACTGGATGAGACATGAAAACCTCTTCTCTCTTGGGCTTTTAGAGATACTTTGTCGTACTTGGGGACAACCCCTCTTTGGTTAATCCCTGAACGGGAAAATACCATAGCGCCCCCAATATGCAAGATCCTTACTCGGTTTTTCTAAGAACGGTTAAATTGCGTTGCGTATTTGCTACGTTACCGCCGTTCGCCGATGCAGAAACCTCGCAGACGCAGGACGGCGCGGAAACGCGGGCGCCGGCAGAGTCGCCACGAGTCGCAAGCGCGACGGGACGCAGACGGGGGGCCGCCGCACCCGGGCGGCCCTGGGCAAGATGCCGGGCGGCGAGGCGCAGATGGGAGCCACCACGAGGAACAACCGCGGCGGGACACGGGCTACGGGACGCTTGCGCCTGACTGATGCAGAGCGGCGGGGCGCAGGCTGCGACGCATGCCTAGCAAATGCGGGGCAGTTGCTCCCCTACGAGCATGTCCATGATACGCAAGGCGCCGAACCCGGTGCGAATGGAAACACGGGGGTCGCGCTCTTCCGGCGTTTCCACCACTTCACCAATGATGGCGGCATCGGTTCCATACTTGTTCGCACGCATAGCGGTCAAGGCGGCCTCAGCCTGCTCAGCAGGAACCACGCACACCATTTTGCCCTCATTGGCAACCTGGTACACGTCGTAGCCGAGCATTTCGCACGCGCCCAACACTGCATCCTTAACGGGAACAGCACCCTCTTCAACGATGAAGTCGACACCCGACTGGGCGGCAAGCTCATTGAGCGTTGAAGCAAGGCCCCCACGCGTTGGATCGCGGAAACAGCGGGTATCGGGCGCTGCGGCGATTACTTCAGCGATCAGATGATTAAGAGGTGCAGCATCGGTCTGGATGTCCGCGCTAAACGAAAGCTCTTCGCGGCAGCTCATAATGGTGATGCCATGATCGCCCATGGTGCCGGTAACCAGGATCTTGTCGCCTGGCCTGCAGAAAGCGCCGGAGAGGCTCACCCCTTCGGGAATAAAGCCTATGCCACTGGTGTTGATGAACACGCCATCACCGTGGCCGCGATTAACCACCTTGGTGTCACCCGTAACGATATGAACGCCCGCCTCCTTGGCCATTTCAGCCATGCTTTTGCAGATGCGCTTCAAATCGGCAACGGGAAAGCCTTCTTCCAGGATGAAACCACAGCTGAGGTATTTGGGGACAGCCCCACTCGTAGCAACATCGTTTACCGTGCCGCACACCGCCAATCTGCCAATATCTCCGCCAGGGAAGAAGTGCGGCGTAACCACGAAGCTATCGGTGGAGTATGCAATGCGCTCACCGACAGCCGGCGCGGGGAGCGATGCCGCATCGTTTCCTTCCAACAACTCTTCGTCGGCATATGCTTCGAAAAACACCTCATCGATGATGCGCTTCATCATGGTGCCACCGCTACCATGACCCAGCAATACCGTTTCGTCCATCTTGTCTCTTTCGTTCATGCAGCACCCAACAGAGCGCTGCGTTCCTTTAGCAAAAAGAACGCCTTCAGCGAGGCGTTCTAAGGGGCTAGATAAAGTCGCCCGTAGTTGTCATGTTGAGACGCCCTGTTTTAACGCCTTTGGTACCGATGATGAGATTGGCAACATCCTGAACCTCGCCAGACTCCCCCTTAAGGATGATCACCTCAAGGCAGTTGTCTTGATCAACATGCACATGCATGGAAGCTACCACCATGTCCAGGTAGGTGTGCTGGATATGGTGCAGCTTTTCCTGCAAGTCGTTGGCGTGATGGTTGTACACAATAGTGAGCGTGCCCATAACAATTCGCCCAGGCACAGAACACTCATCTTCTACCAGCGCTTCGCGCACCAAATCGCGTACCACTTCGCTGCGGTTTTTAGCCAGACCGCGGCGCGCCACCAGATGGTCGAATTTGACCAACAGGTCTTCGGGCATCGCCACAGAAAAGCGCATTAGGTCATTGCTCATGCTTTGCTCCTTGCGTTTACGCGATGCAACCCGACGTTATACCAGGTTAACCGTTACACCACTTGCGTTTTCGGCATCCTCGTCAAGCGCATCTTTGGCGTCATCGAGCGTTGCGCGGACCTCATCGAGCAACTGCATTGCAGTGTGAAGCTTTTCACCCACGGTGGTGAATCCAGCATCGGAAGCATTGTGGGCAAGATTGTGAGCCCAACGACGCTCCAGTTTAATGTGATCGTCGATCTGGTCGATCATCTGCTCGAACTGACCTGTGTTGATACCATTGGTACACATAGCGACTCCTTTTATTGAGGGAAAGCGTTGCTTTCTTTGATTATCAGATTGGGGGCAAAACCCCTTTGACGGGCATCAAACGATGCACTGCGTTTTCTTATTATGGTCCTGCCAAGGTGAAGTTATCACCGTTTTCGTTCAACGGTGTGAATTTTTTCACATTTTGTGTGACTAACCGATTTCAAGGCCACTGAGACCCCTTGGCTCCTCGGCAACGACGGATCTCGCTATTATGCTAAGCAGCGAAGGAGAACGACATGCCAACACCACAGCCAACAACATACGAGCGCATCGCGCAGAACCATGTCAACTCGTTCCAGGGAACGTATCTCGGCCCCATAGGAGCTGCAGCGGTTATCGTCTCCACCGAAGAGCCAGCTGAAGAAACAAAACGCGCGCTCACCGCAAGCTTCAAGGCGCTTGGCTATGCACCGCAGGCAATTGGCTGGGCTCAAACCGCCACTTCGGGCAGATCCGATGCTAGCGGCGATCTGTTCACCCTCATCGAAGGAATCGACCCGCTCTGCGTCGTTTCCACAAGCCATGCCAGCACCGAAGCCCTTTCACGCAGCTACAACGCACCCCTTTCCATTGAGACGAAAACACTCTTGCTTGGCCGCGACTGTCGCTGCTTCGAGGATCTTGACGCCCTTATTGCCACCGAGGCGGGCAAACACAAAGCCTGGGGGCTTTTGAAAACGCTGCCGAAGCTGTAACGGGGAGGCTTCGCACTTCGAAGAACGATCGTGCGCGATACCACGCAAACGCCAGAGGCGCCCCATGATGAAAGGCGATGGTTTTCAGCCTGCAAGCACCCGCGACATTCGCAAGGTCGCCCCCCCTCATCGAGCGGTGGCGACGCCGGATCATGAAACGATAGTTAACAGTTCACAGCCTCTGTTGAATTCCTGCGCGTACCGCGCGCTGCAACCGCTGGTGGTATCCTGCTTATATCTATATATCAATGAAAGGCAACGCACATGTCCAACAAAAGCCTTGCCGGCGAGCACAGCGCCCAGACCATCTTGGTTACCGGCGGTGCCGGCTTCATCGGCAGCCACACCTGCATCGAGCTGCTTGAACAAAACTACAACGTCGTTATCTTGGACGACCTCTCCAATTCCTGTGCTACCGCAGTCGACCGTATTCGCGAGCTTTCCGGCGCCAGCGCCGACCAGTTGAAATTCGTCGAGGCTTCCATTCTCGACCGCGAAGCATGCGAGCGCGTGTTCTCTGAGAACGACATCGATGCCATCATCCATTTCGCAGGCTTCAAGGCTGTAGGTGAATCCACCCAGAAACCGCTCGAGTACTACTGGAACAACGTAGCGGGTTCGCTGGTGCTCTTCGACGTTGCCCGCAACCATGGCGTGAAGAACATCATCTTCTCTTCGTCCGCAACGGTTTACGGCGAGCCTGAAATGATTCCAATCACCGAGGAATGCCCGCTTCACGAAGCCACCAATCCTTACGGCGAAACCAAGGTTATGCTCGAGCGCATTCTGACCGACTTCTATCGCGCCGACAGCGAATGGAACGTCGTTCTGCTTCGCTACTTCAATCCCATCGGTGCGCACGTTTCCGGCCGCATCGGCGAAGACCCGAAGGACATCCCGAACAACTTGCTTCCCTACGTTGCCCAGGTTGCCGTTGGAAAGCTGGAGTGCATTCAGGTGTTCGGCAACGACTACCCCACCCCCGACGGCACCGGCGTACGCGACTACATCCACGTTGTCGATCTGGCACGCGGCCATGTGAAAGCACTTGATTTCATGGGTGGCAAGGTTGGCACGGGCAAGGCCATCGGCCTTGGCTCCATCGAAGGCGCCAGCACCGAAGATGGCACCCGCACCGGTGTTGCCATCTTCAACCTGGGTACCGGCACCGGCTCTTCTGTTCTCGATGTTATCCATGCTTTCGAAAAAGCATGCGGCAAGGAACTTCCTTACAAGATTTGCCCTCGTCGCCCTGGTGATATTGCTACCAACTACGCTGCCTGCGACAAGGCGCGCGAAGAGTTGGGCTGGGTTGCTGAATACGATCTGGCGCGCATGTGTGAAGACTCATGGCGCTGGCAGTCCAACAACCCGAACGGCTACAACGAGTAAGAAAGCCACCCGTCCGCTCGGAGGGGCCGATCGTCGCTCAAGCCGCCCATTCCGCTATTCAAAAAGCTCCGTCATTTGGCGGAGCTTTTTTCATGCGCTGCATTCCTTTATGCATTTGAAAAGGCGCCCATTCGGACGCCCAATAAAAGTAGTGTTCAGCATGGCATTCGCAACAACTGGCTCCCTACGGGCTTCATTGGATCAATGCCCATCAGCGGCAACAATGCACCCCCCCTTGGGCGGGCGGCGCAAGCCGCGGTGCCCTTGCCGTCGAGCTTCTGCGTCCACTCCTCCCCATGGGTGGGCAGCGTATGCGAAGCACACGCCCAGTTGCCCCTGGTTTCGAGCACCCACGGATGGACAGCGCAAGCCAGATTACAGCAGGTCGTCGATAAAGCCGACGCGATAGTCCTTGAACACCACGCCATCGCCTTCCTGAGTTGCGTCAAGATCGACATCGGCGCGAATGGCGAAATCATGGTCGCCATCGGGATCACTAAAGGTTTGCTGCACATGCCACACGTGCTCCGCTTCCTCATCGGATTCGTCGATAGCCAAAAACGCCATTGAGCGAGCATCGGCATCGATAAGCACGTCTTCGTGGGCATCGTAGTATTCGTCCAAAGCGGCACGCCACTTGTGCGCGGGGAACCCGTTATCGACATCCGCCTCGCCCAGAGCCTCATGGTCATCTGCCGCAGCAAGACGCACGCGGCGGAACAGAGCGTTGCGCACCAGCACGGTAAGGCCACGGCGATCATGAACCACAGCGTCCTTTGCCTCAGGCGGACGGGCATCGAGCTCTTGGCCCGCCTGCTCCCATTCATCCACCAGGCTGGAGTCAACCGAACGCACTACCAAACCGAGCCACGCGATGATGTCTTCCATTTCTTCGCTGCGCTTATCGAACGGAAGCGTGCGATCAAGCGCACGGTACGCTTCCGAGAGGTAGCGAAGCAACGCGCCTTCGTAACGCATGATGCCCAGCTTCTGGATATAGCCCTTGAAGTCGGCAGCAGATTCCAGCATATCCCGCAAAACCGATTTCGGACGCACATAGTAGTCGCGCGCCCAAGGCACCGACTCGCAATATTTGTCGAAAGCGGCAAACAACAGCTCACGCAGGGGACGTGGATACGTTACCTCGGCAATGCGATCGAGACGTTCCTCGTATTCAACGCCATCAGCCTTCATGGCTGCCATCGCCGCATCCTTTGCTTTACGCTCCTGTGCGCGCAAAACCTGACGTGGATCCTCAAGCGTTGCCTCAACCATAGAAATGATGTCGTAGGTATAGGTTTCGCTTTCCGGGTCAAGCAGTTCGAGAGCCGCCAGCAAAAATGGAGAAAGAGGCTGATCAAGAGCGAAATCTTCAGGTAAATCCATGGTTACGTAGTAATCGGGGTCGCCGTTTTCATCTTGATCTATTTCAACCACCCCCGCATCGATGAGGGTGCGGAACACCTCGCTGGCGCGCACCTTCAGCTTCAACTTGTCTTCGGGCTTTTGGAGCGAGTCGTCGATCAGCTGGTCGACGCGAGTGCGAGCATCGCCGCCCTGCTCAACTTCCGCCAAAACCATCGAGTGCGTGATGCGCATGCGGGGCGTCAGCGTTTCGGGGACTGCCGAAATCAGACGGTTGAATGCGTCTTCGTTCCACACCACAAAACCCTCAGGGGGCTTCTTCCTCTTCACTTTGCGGCGCTTCTTAGGGTCATCGCCCGCCTTCGCCAAAAGCTTGGCGTTTTCTATTTCGAACTCGGGCGCCAAGGAAACAACCATACCCTCGGTATCGAAACCGGAACGGCCAGCACGACCCGCAATTTGATGGAATTCACGGCTACGCAAGCGACGCATTTTGTGACCATCGAATTTGGTGAGCTGGGTGAGCACCACGGTGTGGATGGGCACGTTGATGCCCACGCCCAGCGTGTCGGTGCCGCAGATTACCGGCAGCAGCCCTTGTTGGGCAAGTTTTTCCACCAGCAAGCGATAACGAGGCAACATACCGGCATGATGCACGCCGATGCCGCTCAGCAGCAAGCGCTTCAACGTCTTGCCAAACTGAGTGGTAAATTTGCCTGCCCCCAACGTGGCCTTAATCTGCTCGCGTTGCTCTTTGCTAGTTACGCCAAAACTCGAAAGCGCCTGCGCCGAAGCAAGAGCGGCATCTTGCGAGAAATGCACTATGTACAGGGGGCCTTCGTTGTTGCGCAAAGCCAATTCGACCGTGCCCTCAAGCGACATAAGCTCATACTTGTATTCCAGGGGGACAGGGCGTGGCGCATCGGCGATAACGTCTACCGTTGTTCCTGTTTTCAGCTCCAAAGCCTGCGCAATTTGCGAAACGTCGCCCAACGTCGCACTCATAAGAAGAAACTGCGCATGCGGAAGTGTAAGCAGCGGAACCTGCCAAGCCCAGCCGCGGTCGGGGTCGCTGTAGAAATGGAATTCATCCATTGCCACGCAGCCGACGTCCGACCATTCGCCCTCGCGAAGCGCCTGGTTCGCCAAGATCTCAGCTGTGCAGCAGATAACAGGAGCTTGCGGATTGATTTGGGAATCGCCCGTGATCATGCCCACATTTTCACGCCCCAGCATATTCACTAAGCCGAAAAATTTCTCACTCACAAGCGCCTTGATGGGAGCCGTGTAAAATGCGCGCTTACCTGAACACAGCGCCATGAACATCATGCCGATGGCAACCATCGACTTTCCCGAGCCGGTTGGCGTTCCCAAAATAACGTGATCGCCCACCATGAGGCTCATCAACGCCTCGTCTTGATGGGACCACAGGTCGATGTCGTGTTCGGCAAGCCACTCGTAAAACGTTTCGAGAGCCTCTTCCTCGCTGATTGCATCGCCTTCGCGCCGAACGGGGGCCAATGCGCCCAGCGAACCGAAATCGCTGCTCGATTCGTCGATTTCGGAAGATTCCTCTATTTCGAATTCTGCAGAGTCCACCAAGGGATCCTTTCAATGTGTCTGAGCTTTAAAGATTTCAATATGCCAGCTGCTCGGGAAACGGCGAGGGCTCGACCAGGGTGCCAGCTGAAGCAGGCCACGCACTGCCCATGCCAACCGGGCAACTGCGAACAAGCCAAGCCCCGCCCATGCCAACTGCGAACGAGGCAGGCGCTGTCATGACGACCGAGCGCGAGTCAGAATGCGTCCTGTGCCAAACAGCAGCTAGCCAACAACGCGCCCCAGGTCGCCTCCCATCAACAATACCCTAGGCAAACTTCAGGATATCAACTGGCGCATCAATGAGCACATCGGGCTTGCCGGTTTTGAGTGTGCCGAGCGGCTGATAGCCCCACGTAACGCCTACCGCAAGCATGCCTGCGTTATGGGCTGCGATAAGATCGGTATGGGAATCGCCAAAATACGCACAACGGGCGGGATCAAGACCCATTTCCCTCGCACACAGCAAAAGCCCATCGGGCGCCGGCTTGCGCGGAATGGTATCGGTTTCGCCATGAGAAACGTCGAACAAGCCAGGGAAGAACTTCGCCTCTACGTCTTTCACGCCACCTTCAAATTTATTGGACATAATGCCCAGCTTCTTCCCGCAAGCATGAAGCTGCTTGAGGGCTTCCGTCATGCCATCGAATTCACGCGTTAGGCTCAGGCCGTATTCGCCGTACAGGCTCTTAAAATTATGAAATACCTTTTCAGCCTGTTCTTCGGTAGCCCCATCAGGCACCGCCAAGCGCGCTAGAGCCAAAGCGCCATTGCCCACAAACGTACGGATTTGCTCCTCGGTATGGGCAGGGAACCCCTCTAGTTCCAGAGCCTTATTGGTAACCGCCGCCAAGTCGGGAAGCGTGTGCAAAAGCGTTCCGTCCATATCGAAAATGAATCCGTCGATTTCAGGCATCCCCGCCTTGGCACTCATAGCCTGCCCCTTTCGTTGGCAAATCGGAAAGCGCGCTTCAATGGCAGCGCAACAACAACGACTTCAGCCTACCCCAACAAAAGACCATTGAACGTTTCCTATACCAGCCACAACACAAGAATCACGAGAAAGGTACTTGCACCGACAGATTCAGCGGCCAAACGCATCCCTGCACGGAGGATTTGAACGCCGTCGCAGCAACCATCCCACCTACCCCAGGAAACACCCCCCCGCATGAGAGGTTCAGATATTGCCGCAGCAACTGCCCCATCAACCCCGAGCGTACCCAGCGCACCCGCACGAGGGAAAATCTCTTCCAGTGGATACGACCCCGTAGCGCCTAGTACCCAGAGCACCCGCACGGGGGGGGCAGAACATCACAGAATGGCAGGAAACGAGCATTATGTACGCTCGGGCAAGAAAACCAGACCTTTCTGGCGAGATATTCGCTAAATGTACTCCTCGACAGCGCTTGCCCATCTTAAAGAGTACAAAATACGCCATTCTTGCCAAAATGGGCTGTCCGAGAGTACATTTCAGCGAGATCTTGCCAGAAAGGGGCCCTTCGGCTGCGCAAGCGTACATAATGCTCGTTTCTTGCCGCGCTTTTCGGCTATTTGCCCGATGTCTCGGAAGATTCTCCTCCATGATTCGCCGGAGGTCTCAGAGGCCGCACTCGCACGCTTCGCCCAGGAGCTCGGAAAATCGCTCGCGCGGTTCGCCGACATCCGCCCAGCGCCCCTCACCGGAGAAGCAGAGAATGCACTGACTCAATAAGCGCGCCGACCCCCCCCCGCAGCTTTGCATTTTAAGTAGATGCATGACTTGCTTACAGGCATTTCTTGCTGGCTTTGTGCTAGGATTAGGTCTTGCGCGGGTGTCGCCAAGTGGTAAGGCACGAGCTTCCCAAGCTCGCATGCGCGGGTTCGAGTCCCGTCACCCGCTCCAGGACAATTTAAAGCCCGCCTTCGAACGAACCACTCCCCACGGGTGGCTATTCGTTCGAAGGCGGGCTTTTTTGATTCACGAGCTTAAGAACTTCCGCCGACTCTGCAAGATTTACCTCGCCACAGCAATCCATTCGTTGCAAAAACAAAAATCCCAATACTTTTGCAACTTTTTTTCGATTAGGGACTCCCTTTCGTCCCTTCAAAGCAAAAATGAGCCAGAGTTCAGGTGGTTACCTGCGGTTTTGTGTCTCGGGTTACGATCCAAGAGGCTCACAACAATCCCTAATCGCAAAAATCTTGCAATCCAGACCGATTTTCTGTTTTCGGACCCCAAGACGACCTCGCACCAACGCAGCGGCCAGGACAGGGCGGTCGTGATGCCACGGGTAGGATGGGGCGGTCACGATGCAGCAGGAAGGATGGGCCAGTCGCAACGTCGCGGGCGAGATGGACCGGCCGAACAGCGCTAAAGACCCAAAAGGAATGGGGAGCCTTTCCTTTTCACTCGTACGTCGGGACGCGCTGCCCCATTGAAGCAAGAAGTGCTGCAGGCATCTACAAACGCCTGGAATATCATTCGCTGCGCATGGTCTTTCTGCCATAGGAACTCGGGATGCCACTGCACTCCCCATGTGAACTTTTTAGACGAATGATAGAACGCCTCTACCAACCCGTCGGGAGAATATGCCATGGGACAAAGCTGAAACGAAAGATCACGAATCCCCTGGTGATGATAGCTATTTACCTGGAGCGTGGTGGCTTTGAGCATTGCGCTCAAAGGAGTATCGAGCATCAGCGAAACCTTATGCCAATACCGATCATACGGACTTTTCATGCAGTGCGAAACTGCCGCCGGCATCTGAGAGGGGATGTCCTGATACAGCGATCCCCCTAACGCAGCATTGATGAATTGGGCCCCGCGGCATATTCCGAGCAGCGGCACATCCCTGTTCAATGCCTCGGAAAGCAAGGCGTACTCCAGTTCATCACGCCTGGGGCACAACTCGCCACAAGCGGGGTCGGGGTCTTCCTCGTACAGGGAAGGATCCACATCATTGCCGCCCGTGAACAAAATGCCATCGCATTCCTCTGCCATAAGAGCGGCATCAGAAGGCGAAAATGGAAGAATAACGGGCAGCGCGCCGCAAACAGAAAGAGCCTCGAGATAGCCAGGTATCATCCATGCGCTTTCACGTGCATTGTCGTACAAAGGAGTAACGCCTATCAAAGGTTTCGTCCGCATTGCCGCACCTCCTGCTTGCTGCTTCACCTTCTTTGCTCGCCTAAAGCATGCGGGCCCAACCCGCCTTCGACGGGAAGGGCCGCACGCCTTTTAGAATTTTGCCTTGAATCGGTTGTAGCGGAGACCGCTGATGTCGATGCTGCTCGATTCGCCCGTTTCGATAAGCTCCGAAAGGGCGTAGCCTATCGCCGGCGAGATTCCGAAACCATGGGCATTGAAACCATAGGCAGTTACCAACCCGGGAACTTCCTCGCAATCGCCAAGAACGGGGGCACCGTCGGGTGTGATGTCAATCCAACCAGCCCAGGTTCTGACGATGTTCATCTCGGCAAGCTTCGGGAAATACTTCATGATGCCGCGGCAAACGCACGGAGCCGTGGTGGAAGTGCCCTTGGTTTTGAGGTCGTAGATGTCGAACCCTTCCAGATCGTCATCACCGCCGAACACAAACGAGCCGTGGTTTGTCTGCCCACCGTAGAAGTCGGCCTCCGCCGTTCCCAGCATGGTATCGAACATGTGAGGCTGCCCCTCGGTAACCAAGCAGTGATCGATACGAGGACGAACAGGGGCGTTGATGCCTACCGTTGACAATATTTCCTTCGACTGCGCGCCAGCACACACCATAATGGTGTCCGCCTCATATTCACCGTGCTCGGCAATTACCTTGCGCAGACGCCCTTTGACCTTGCGCAACTCCAAAACCTTTTCACCGGTAATGAACTCCACACCCATTGCCAACGCATTCTTGTAGAATCCGAGGCCTGTCTTAAGCGGGTTAGCATGGCCATCGGTGGGACACCAGCTTGCACCGATAACCTCTTCAGAAAGATAGGGGTTGATCGCACGCGCTTCATCGCCGCTGATCATCCCTACTCCAACACCGCATGCTGCGGCGTTGTTCGCCAAACGGATAAGTGTCTTCAGGTGCTCTTCGGTTTTACCCAGGCGCAAGTTGCCGCCCTGGTTGTATTCAACATCGACCCCCAGCTCTTCGCCAAGCGTAGGCCAGATGTTCTTCACCCCGTACAAGGCCAAGGGCAGCTCACGCGGGTCGCGCCCCGATTGACGCACACCGCCTGCATTGCGTGAAGCGCCGCCGTTGAGCATGATCTCCTGTGCCTCGAGCACGATCACATTGGTTATTCCGCGCTTAGCCAGATAATAGGCGGTTGAGCATCCCTCGATGCCGCCACCGATGATAATTACGTCTGCTGTGGTGCTCATCGCTTGCTCCTTCTAGAATCGCTCATTGCCCAGCTCTTGCATTTGCAAGGGACGTTGCGGTGAACGCGCATGGGGATTCTGCAAATCCTCTACTGTGCAGCCAAGCTCACGGGATAGAATCCCCTTCACCAGCTTCGTGCACGTACGACCCTGGCAGAGCCCCATAGCGCAACGGGTAAAACGGCGGACCTCCGGGAAGCGATAAAGGCCCTCATGAACAGCTCGGCGCAGCTCGCCTTTGGTTACCTCTTCGCAGCGACACACGATCAAATCATCATCAGGCTCAGGCTTAAACGGCTCTGCGGAAAGCCTGCGAACAGTGGGAGTGGTTTCCATAGTGCGTACCTCTTCTCTTACGCGGTTAGGGCTTCGGCAGATGCTTTGAAGAAACGTGCCTGATGAACGAATTCCTTTGGCACGCTCATGGTAAGGAGCGCAGTGTGGTCGAAGGCCTTCGGGTTCATGACCTTCACCACTTCGGCCTCGCACACCAGTTTGCCGCTGCGATCGAGCGCCTTACCCTTCATACCTGCTTCAGGCAAAGGAAGGAACTCATAGGGAAGCGTTACCTGCGCCGTTCCATCACCCATGTCTTCATTTACAAGGAAGATCGCCTGACCAGGGCAGAAGGCTACGCATTTACCGCAATTGCTGCACTTGGCCTCGGTGTTGATGGTGGGCAAAATGGTGATATTCGAACCAACGTTGATGCAACGACGCGGGCATACATCCTGGCAAGGATTGCATGGGATGTTCTGCGTGCACTCCACCACCGCATGCCATCCTTCGGCATGCTTTACGCCACCAAAGGAATCAACCTCTTCGTCAGTCACATAACCACGCTTCAGCAAGCTCTGCGAAAGAGGGATGCCTTCTTCCGTTTCAGTGAAAACCTTTCCGCGGTTCTGCGGTGCGAACATCCCAATGCGCAAGCGGTCAAGCGCCTTATAGTGCTCCTGCCTGTCCGCTGCTGCGCTGTCGGCATCGATGAAGCCCAGGAATTCTGCAGCAGACACTGCGGCAATGCGGCCTTCAATCATGGCAGAGCTCGCCTCTTCAATGCCCGCCGCATCACCGGCAACGAAAATACCCGGCTCGGAGGTAGCGCACGTTTCATCGCTTATAGGAACGCGCCCACCGCGCTCGGCCATGTCACAACCAGCCATGTCAAGCAATTGCGACTGGGGCGAAAGGCCTACCGCCAAGCAAATGGTGTCGACGTCGAAGTGCTTTTCGGTGCCTTCGATGAACTGGAAATGGCTGTCAACCTCCGCGATGACAACGCCCGTCACATGATCTTCGCCCTCGGCCTTCTTGATGGTGTGAGAGGTGTAGAACGGCACGCCCGTACGCGCCAGCTTTGACGCGTGAACACCGTAGCCACCCACGCGAGGGCCCGCGTCAACCAGGGCAACCACTTCGCACCCTGCCTGCAGAAGCTGATAACTTACCACCAAACCAACATTGCCCGTACCAAGCATAAGAACCTTGTTACCGGGGCGAACGCCATTGAGGTTCATGAACATCTGGGCAGCACCGGCACCAATCACGCCGGGCAGCGTCCATCCGTCAAACGTAACGGCATTTTCCGATGCGCCCGTTGCAACGATGATAGCGTCAGCCTTGTAATGCTCGGTGCGATCCTCTCGATGTACCAGCACCTCTTTCTCGGGGAAAATACCCATAACCACGCTGTTGAGCTCTACCTGGACACCCGCTTCTGCCGCTTCTGCCAGAAGGTTTTCCCCAATAGTGATGCCACGCAGTTTTGCTCCATGCTCCTTTGAGCCGAAGAACTTATGGATCTGCTTGAACAGCTGGCCGCCAGGACGCTCGTTCTCGTCAAATACCACCACTTCAAGACCGTAGCGGGCAGCCTGAATCGCAGCGCACAAGCCGGAAGGACCAGCGCCAACAACAATCAAGTCATATCGTTTCATGGTTTGCCTCCCTATTCCTCTTCGGCCGGCTTGGCAGCTACACCATACTGGGTCTGAACAGACATCCCTGCCTCAACAGGGGTAATGCACGTGCGCACATTGGGCTGCCCATTCACCACCATTACGCAGTCGGTGCAACGGCCAATGGCACAGAACACGCCACGTGGCCTATCGAGCTTGGTGGTATGACGGTGAACCATCACGCCTGCTGCCTTCAGCGCGGCAGCTATCGGCTCTCCCTCATACCCTTTCAGCGGCTTGCCATCGTAGAAGAATTCGACAAGCTCGCCCTTTTCCGGTTTCCCTAAAATCGGGTGTTCAGCAATTCGTTGAGACATACCATGTCCTTACCTTTAGAATTGGTGCCGCGACTCGAGAGCAGTCGCGGCACCAGAAGTGAGAGTGGGCCATAACAAGCCCTTAGAAAATGGCTGGTTTATGCAAAGGTGGGTGCATCCCACAGGTGAAGCTTGGTGCCAATCCCCATCTTCACAGCGTTGTCGTAGCAATACTTGCCCCACGCAACATCCTCGACAGGCATTCCGCCAACGCTCATGGTGATAATCTGATCATCGCTTTCGCGACCTGCGCTCTTTCCCAGAAGGATGTCGCCCATTGAAATGATGCGATCGCGCGTAATAAGATCGTCGTGAACCATATCGGTGAACTTGCAACCAAAAATGTCCATGCCGTAGCCAAAGGTTGGGTACGGATACTCCTGAGCCCATGCGTCGTAAAGTCCGATGTCGTCTACGACCAACTTGCACTTATCGATAAGGAACTGATCTTCCACGTCGTAGGCAGAAGTGCCAACAATGAAGGCGCCGGGCTTCACCCATTCGCCCATTACCTTTGCGTAGGTGCTGGGATCGGAAGTTGCCGTTGCGCCGAAATACGCACAGTCGGAATCGCGCACCAAAGCTTCAAGCGAATCAACCACTTCAATAGTGGTGAACTGAGGATGCTTTTCCTTCACATAGGCAATATAGCCATCGATGCCGCGCTTGCTGCGACCCTTGATCTTCACCGTGTCCATTTCGGGACACTCAGCTGCAAAGGCGTCGATAGCAGTTCGGCTCATGCCGCCTGGGCCGTAGATGCCCAGCACCTTAGAATCCTTACGGGCAAGATGGCGGATGCCAACACCAGGAATACCGCCTGTTCGATAAGCGGAAAGAAGGTTTGCAGAAAGCAATGCAATGGGTGCTCCCGTATCCTTGTCATTCAGCATAACCATAAGGATTGAACGAGGAAGGCCCTTTTCCTTGTTCGCCGTGTTGGAGCCGTACCACTTACAGCCCGCCATATCGAAGGGGCCGCCCAAGTATGCAGGCATTGCCATGAAGCGACGATCTTCACCCTTGTTGGTGGGCATGTTCGGGAAAGGGGAAGTCTCTGGGAAGATGACCATGCACCCGTGCGAGGTGCCGTCCTTGCCGCCCATCATGAAATCACCTACGCGCAGGCACTTCAATACTTCTTCCATGGTGTCGATGCAATCGGAGATGTTCATAACTCCGACCTTGATCATGTCTTCTTCGTTGAGATAAAGGAAATCAATTGCTGGGTAACTCATCGGTGTCTCCTCGCTCGTAGCTTGCTTCGCTTTGTCTGCGATGTCCTATCGCTTGCCCTCATTATGCGAACGGGCATTGCAGGTTTATTTCGGGGGCATAAAGGGTTGTTTGCCTAACGGTGTACACTTCTTAACTTCTGGGGTTCCAACCCGTGAACGGGATGGAACCCCTTGTATATCACCAGGCCATTGCCTATATTTCGCATGCGTTGCCCGTGTTACACCGCCTCATACCCACGCTGCGAGGTACGAATGTTCCTTTACTGATCAAGGCCAGTGAACGAGGGGTAACCAGATTCGCCGTGTACGGTAGTGTCCAAGCCACGCGTTTCCTCATCTTTGCCAACACGCAAGCTGCCGCCGAAGAGCGCTTTGGCTACAAACCCGATAATTGCCGTGGCAGCGCCCACATACACCACCGTCACCAACACAGAAAGACATTGATTGATAAGCAAGGTTGGGTCGCCGGTGTACAGCAAGCCGCCGAGCCCATTGAAAGAAAGTTCTGGAATTGCGAAAATGCCCGTCAAAATGCAGCCAACAATGCCGCCTACGCCATGGCACCCAAATGCGTCCAGAGCGTCATCCCAACCAAGCTTGCGCTTCAATACGGCAATGAAGAAGTAGCAGATAGGCGATACGATAATGCCCATAACGATTGCGATCATCGGATCGACGAATCCGCAGGCAGGAGTAATCACAACCAAGCCTGCTAAAATACCTGTGCATCCACCAACCAGGGTTGGTTTGCCTGTTACGATGCGCTCAACAACGAGCCAGCTAGCCGAAGCAGCGCATCCAGCAAGAAGGGTGTTGCAGATAGCGAGAGCAGCATACCCATCAGCCGCCAATGCGGAACCGCCGTTGAAACCGAACCAGCCCACGAATAATAGGCCGCAACCCAACATCACCGCAGGAACGTTATGCGGGCGCACCACGCGAATCTCAAAGCCCATGCGCTTGCCCAAGATCAATGCCAGAACCAAGCCACCTAAGCCAGAGCAGATATGGACCGCTGTGCCGCCCGCGAAATCGATCGCGCCAATAGCATTCTCGTTGCCAATAAGGCCAGAGCCCCAAACCATATGAGCCATTGAGGCATATACCGCCATCGACCACACCACCAGAATGAAGGCAAGGGCCCCAAACTTCATGCGACCAGCTAAAGAGCCAGTTACAATTGCGGCGGTAACCATCGCAAATTCCGCCTGAAACGCAACGTCAATCAAGCCCGGATACGTGCCCACCGCTACATCGGCATAGGTTGCGCTCTCTGGCGCTGTCGAAAGAGCATTCGTCATTTCGGCAAGAGACCATGAGGAGAACAGCCTATCAAACCCGCCCACAAACAGCGCAGCGACATTGACCAGGTTGCCATCCTCATCAAAGGCGTCAGGTCCACCGTATGCGATGGAGTCGCCAAGAATCGCCCAAAGGCAGCCCACCACACCCATCGCCATCACGCACATGAGCATGGTGCTCACAACGTTCTTTCTTCTTGAAAGGCCTCCGTAAAACAAGGCCAGCGCTGGGCCCATCATCAAAACCAAGGCACAGCTCATAATCATGAATGTTGTTGTTCCAGGATCACACATGGGCTCTTCCTTTCCGTTACGAGAAAGCTTTTTAAGGGGGAGCTCGTAACAACGGTTATTCTAGGAAGCGCTTGTTTTCCCCTAGGTTTCGTCGATTCACGTAACAGCCTTTTGAATCAACGTCCATGCGAAGGAAACGGCGATGCAACGCAAAGGAAATGGGACATGCCTATAGTTCGTTGCCATACCTTGCTAGTCAAAACAGAGAGAGGTGCCTTTATGAGCAATTCACTTAACGGAAGGAAGGTTGCAGTTATTGGCTGCGGCTTTGTGGGATCCACCACTGCATACAGCCTTATGCAAAGCAAGCTTTTCACCGACATGGTTCTTATCGACGTAGACACCAACCGCGCCGAAGGCGAAGCGCTCGACATCAGCCACGGTATTTCCTACTACAGCCCCATGAACATCTACGCGGGCACCTACGAAGACCTCTCCGATGCCTCTATCATCATCATCACAGCAGGAGCCAACCAGAAACCGGGCGAAACGCGCCTCGATTTGGTGCAGAAGAACGTTGCGATTTTCAAGACCATTGTTCCGCGCATTATGGAGCAGGGCTTTGATGGCATTTTCCTGGTTGTTTCAAACCCGGTAGATATCCTCACCCAGGTAGTAATGGAGCTTTCAGGCCTCCCCCGCGAGCGCGTGATGGGCTCAGGCACTGTACTCGATAGCGCGCGCCTTAAATATACCCTGGGACATATGCTTGATGTCGATCCGCGCCATGTCCACGCTCGTATTATTGGCGAGCACGGCGACAGCGAGTTGGCAGTATGGAGCGCCGCAAATGTTTCCGGAATCGCCATCAACGACTTCTTCCGCTTGCGCGGCATCGAAAACGCCACTGAAATTCGCGCATCGGTGGAAGAGAGCGTGCGCAACAGCGCCTACGAAATCATCGAAAAGAAGCGTGCCACGTATTTTGGCATCGCCCCTTCGGTGACGCGTATCTGCGAAGCCATCGTGCGCGACCAGAAATCGATCATGACAGTTTCCAATTACCGCACTGACGTACAAGGCGTTCCCGGCGTAGTGATGAGCATGCCCGCCATCGTAGGAAGCAAGGGCGTTGAGTTCCCTATTCCACTGCAGCTGAGCATCGACGAAGCTGAGCTTCTTCATTCGTCGGCAGTTACGCTGAAGAATACCCTGAATCAGATCGATCTTTCCTTGTAATTCTTTCGGACGCAAACAAACGATGCCCGCACCTGCACAGTTGCAGATGCGGGCATCGACATATCTATATGCAAGACGCTCAGCTGCCGCTTTTCACCATGGTAGCTACCGTAAACCAGGTGCGTTCATATGGGCGATAGAAGGTTTTCATACCCGTCACTTCAACGTCATCCCTTGCCTCTAGGTCACGAACGTCAACGGGAATCCCCTCTTTCTGGGTTTGGCCAAGCACGATAAAGGTGCCCTCGTAGCCATCAAGAGCTGCATCCCAAGATTTCACGCTTGTAAGTGTTGGAAAATACGACTGATAGGCATGAGCCCAATTTCCCTGCTGCCACGCCAAAAACGTTTGCTTGATATTCTCGCACTCCACCGCCGTAACCCCTTCAACTCCAATATCTGAAGAAAGCACCAAGGGGCGGTTACTGGCTTTTGCCACTTCCTCCAAGTAATCGAGCGGCTCCTCGTTCTTGCCGCTGTACGCATCATGGACAAACAGCACCTGATTAATGATTGAGACTCCAAGAAAAGCGGCAAGCAATCCACAGGTGCACACCTTGCTATTCATATGAGAAAACCAAATCGAGAAAGCAAATAACAAGGGGCCTATAGTTACACAGAGATAGCGGTAATAAACAATCAGGGAATCCATGGCAATGGATGCTACGAGCGCGCTGGCAAATACGCTCACATATAGCACGACACCCCACAGGGCAGGGAGCACAGAGGGAGTTAGCGCCCATTTCGCCAGGCAGGAACCGCCTCTAAAGCTTGCCCTTTGCTGTTTGCTGCGACACAACCAACACACCAAGCCATACAACGCCGACACGATAGCCACCACTGCGCATAGGGCAAGTGCCACAACATACCCAAACCCATAGGTATCGGCAAATATTACATTGCTGGTGTAAACCGGGTAGAACAACCATTCAATTATGGTGCGAGGAAATGAAACATTTGCCCAGTACGATCCAGACACTACCCCAGCCTGGCTTTTAAAAACCACAAGCCAAGGAGCATAGAGCGCTACCTGAACAACGGCCCCCACGACAAAAACCGACAAGGCCTTTTTCGCACGCGAAATGATGAAAATCAATAAGTAGAGGTTAATGAACAGTGCTGCAAGCACACCGTAGTAATGCAGATATGCACTCGTAAGACTCGATGCGAATAAGACAAGCCACCATCTACACGGCACACCGCACCATTCACAGCAGCTGCCGCCGTCATAGACCGAAGACACCCACCAGTTTTTATTTCCCTTGGCGAATTCCTTTCCTTCTTTTGGGTTTTTGCTGCGTAAGGTACATGCAATCCGCCAGGCATATAAGGCGCACAACGTCACAGAAAATATTGCCCATGAATACATGCGAATCTCAACCGATATATAAGCAAGATAAGGAGTAAACAGAGCCAAGAAGCTAAAGATCAAGCCAGTTTTCCAGCCGAAATCATGCCGTATTACGGTAAAACCGAGCATCGCTAAGGAAAAAATCCCCGCTATCGTAAACAGACGGTACACAAGAAGATTCTGCCCAAATAGCGATTCGAGCACATGGAGAGCCCAATAAAACAGAACAGGATGAACATCCCCTGAGCCAATGTCCCAAATTTCAGCAAACGAGTTGTTCGCTATGGACACCGAATAGCTCTCATCGAACCAGACATTTCCGTGAAAAGCCCCCGTTAGCAGGAAAGCAAGACCAACAACGAGCAATACAACATGAAACCGCGTTGATTCCAAGAGCTCCGCTGTACGAGATTGCGCCACTACTTCACCGTCGCTTCTTTTGACTGTCCTGCAGATAATCAATTGTCGAATTCAGCTCAGAAACATGCGTCATACACTGCATCATGAAACCGCTCGTGGTAATCCCTATTCGACAAACGAAAAGGTACTCCCAAACTAACAACGATTTACCTCTTTTGGTTATTGTTTTTCTTATCGTTGAATTACAGCCACATTTCTATCATGCACTTCCAAAAGCACACTTCAACTCGTCTGCCATAATAAGGTTGCTACAGAAAGGTTCTCGAATGAAGAATGAACAATGCACTACTTTTATTCATGCAGATGACTTCGGAATAACACCTGTTCAGGCAAAAGAAATCCTGTCACTCAGTTCTTCATGCAACGGAATTGGTGCGCTCAACAGCGTCAGTATTTTTGCCAATTCCCCCGCTTTCGACGAAGCCGTCAGCCTTGCGCAGCCCTACGCCAACCGCGGGGTTCTGCGAGTTTGCCTTCACCTGAATCTCGTAGAAGGCCCATCTCTTTCAAACCCGGAACGCATCCCTCTTCTTGTAAACGAAAATGGCATGCTCAAGAACAATTTCATCGGATTGCTTAAATTGGGGATTGTCAATGAACACGATGTATTCGACCAATTGGTTATTGAATGCCGCAGTCAAATTCAGCGGTATTTATTGGCGTTCCCCAATCAGCAGCTTTCGTTTCAATTGGACAGCCATCAACATGTTCATGCCATCCCCGTTGTTTACAAGGCACTCGCGCAAGCTTTGATTGAAGAAAACTGTCAAGTTATGCGCTTACGCGAGCCTATCGATCCGCTTTCTGTCTACCGAAGTAGCATCGGCGATAGCTCTAAAGAACCCGATAACACCCCTATGACACAAACGCATAACGCATCGATTCGTATTCCGATGGTCAATCGTGCGAAGATTTTTTTGATATCTGCCCTTTGGCGTAAATGCCCAGTTAACGATATTCCATGGTCTCCCAACAGACCCTCTTCAGCACCTTTGTTTTCAGGTGTTGCCCTTTCTGGTCGCATGGACGAATTCAACAAGCTTCTTCTTGCCTCTTTCCAGCATGAAGCCGCGCGCCAAGGTCGAGATGTTGAAATCCTGTTTCATCCCATATCAGTGCCTATTAAGGAATGCCTCGACCCCTTGAATGTACCATTTGCGGAAGCATGCGCCTCAGAGTCAAGAAATCGTGAAGCGGCATTGATCAGGAAGCTATAGACATCTCGTTACTGTTTTTGCCACCAATCAACGAATTGTTTTCTCATCGGCTTCACTGTGTTTCACATGAAACGAGATTGCATGAGGGCACCTACACTCTTTAAGCCCTTGGTTCTGTGCACAAAAAGAAGGCCCAAGGTTTCCCTTGAGCCTTCTTCATAAACATTCGTGCTTTAGATCTTCTAGATGCTCTTCAAAATAGCCATTACGAAATTTGAAGCATCTTCGAGAGCTTGAGGATCGATGTTCTCGATAATGTCGTTATCTGCAGAATAGAGGGCTGTATTTCCATCCGCCATACCAGCAATCGTCATCGCCTGAATACCGTGAGCCATTGCAACCGACGCAGCTGTTTCACGTGAAACAATGCGATCAGTATGGTATCCCACCCCTGAGCGTTCGCTTGCCTGGCGAAGTACGCGCTTTAAACGGGAAGAAATCTTATAGGACTTATAAGCACCTTCCTGCTCAATGCAGGAAAGAGCACCGGCACCAAGAGCCTCAAGGTTGATGATGATTGCACCCTTCATCTCATCTGCATGCTCTTCCAAGAATGCGTTGATGCCAGAATGGGAATGTTGCTCCGCACCAAGGCCAACGAACCATACTTCAGTATCAATGTCAGGATGGCGGAAATCCTGAAGCTTCTTGAGTTCACGGTTGATCTGCTCGGCAGTATCGCCATCACCATCAATCCGCAGTGCGGGGTTAGCGTCAACAATGCCATCAGAATCGTAGACAGCTGCTTCGTCATGGTAAACATCGTCCACCCGAGCATCTTCACCCTTGCGGAGACGGTTCAGAGAAAAGGCGCCGCCATTCCATCCACGACGATTGTCTGATTCACGATAATCTACGTCCATGAATTCGTCCTCTTCCTCACGGAAGCTCGACCAATCGCCACGAGCTTTGCCGACGCTGCGGGCATTGTAATCCTCGTCAACATCAACCCAATCGTTAACGGAAACTTCCTCTTCCTTGCGCTTCTTTCCTTTACGGAATCGGCTGAAGAGACGTCCAGCACGGGACTTCGGCATATCAACATATCCAGGACCAGCGAAAGCGCCGGTTTCAGTGTATTCCTCGTCGTATGCAGAATCGTCAGCGTCGTCGATATAGCGTTCTTCGGGAGCCACATCGGAAACAAGCTCATCTCCTACGGGAGCAAATGAACCGGTACCACCTACGGTCGAGAAGGAACCCGTCGCAGACACTGCCGACTGCGAACCTGTATCAAACGAAGGAAGATTGAGGCTTCGCGCTGCAGGCGCTGCATTGAACGTACCAGTATCTCCATCGATGCGAGGGAGCATGTTAGAGAGCAACGATTTGTTACCTGCGGAAGTGCCCTCATTCACCTCGGCCATGGGAGCGCGCTGACGCAAGTTTTCACCCGAAACGCTGCGAGCAGGTGTGACATCTGGCAATACGATAACTTGATGGAATCGATCAGCCTGTTCAGCAACGGGAGAAACGGGGGAAACCATTTCTTCCATACCCATAATCGGAGAAGCAACCGCAGGTTGAGGTGCGGTTCTTTCGAGAGACTCATCTGCGTACCCATCGCCCTGCGCTTCATCCGAATACCCATAGGCATAGTCTTGCGTTTCTTCTTGCATGCGGCCAGCAGGAATACGTGCGGTTGACTCATCATCGCTACCGTGGAAAACACCCATGTTGGCCGCATTGTCGTCTATGCGGCGAATCGGCTCATCCTCGTCGTCAAATTCCTCATTGTCCATAAACTGAGAGACATCGATCGGAGAAATCGAGGTGGTTACGCTTGGGGATACCGTCTGTTCAGACTGGTCAGCGTACTCGTCAACATATGCTTCTTCGCCATCAGAAGCAACAGGCTCTTCGTAGCGATCTTCGTTATAGGGCTGCTCTTCTCTGTATTCGTCGGAAGGATACTCCTCTTCAAACGACTGCTTGCGCGACGTGATCGACTTCAAGCGAGAAGCGAAAGAATGTTGTACCTGAGATGCCTTTTCGGTACCAGAGTGAACGGCATTATTGAAGAAATCGCCAAGCGAACCGCCGTGACGAGAGTGAACGCTCCTTTTAGAGGGTGTTGTGGAGCGAGAAAATTCCTCGTTATCCGAATAAGCTTCAGGGGCATTCGCAAACTCTTCAACAGGGCTCATAGGCGAAGTTGCAGAATCGAGTTCCTCTTCGATTTCCTCAACTTCATTGCCTCGGGGAACGGAGCGGTGAAGCCTCTGAGAATGGCGCACCGAAGGACGAGGGGAAGGCTTGCCCTGCTCATGAAACTCGAAATGCTCGTTGCCCTGAACAGGCTCTTCGATAGCCTGTTGCTCTGGTTCAGCAATAGGCTCGAGATCTGCCTGATCTTTTCCGGCAAGTTCGTCCACCTCTTCGATAGCAGCCTCGTAAAGCGTCTCATGGGACACAGGGGCAGAGGCATGGTTCAAGGCAGGATCAAGCTCAGCCTCCTGAGTGGGAACAGACTGTTCCTCGACATTAGCAACAGGCTCAGGTTCAGGCTTATGGTCGAGCCATGGCGCAGGTGAGGCAATGGGTTTCGGCGCAGGTTTGCGCTCAACAGGCGCTGCTGCCGTATTGTTTTGATGCCATTCTTGCTCGGCGGCTAAATCCTTTGCCGACAAAGAGGCATACCGGCCATCCGCAGTCGGCTCAGCGAAGTGTTCTGCCTCCTCCCCACGATCGGCATGAGGCGCAGAAAACGACTCGATCTCGTTCTGCAAAGCGCGAACTTTCGACGACAGCTCCGATTGAGCCACTTCGGGCTCGGAAATGGGAATGGCAACGGGAGAACCGTAGGGATTCGAGGCATGATGCTCCATCATGCGCGCAGCAACGGTATCCGCATAGCGGGAACGATTTACCTTCGGGGTTTTCCCCGCATCAGGCTTGTTTGCACGAGCCTTCTCCTGAGCAATCTTCGCCCAGGAAGGGGTATCGCTGGCTTGAACGTGGACTACAGGTGCCGGTGCGGCTGACTGAGCAGCTTCTTTGGCAGCCGCAGCGGCGGCTGCAGCAGCAGCCTCGGCAG
>ERZ1034969.460-NODE-460-length-24531-cov-6.608310_pt1 | contig 24531 bp, 27 predicted proteins | sample MGYA00520624_ERZ1034969 | MGnify/ENA primary metagenome ERZ1034969 (study PRJEB33766, sample SAMN09781776) | gut metagenome | biome: gut microbiome | host: Homo sapiens | place: Madagascar | study: EMG produced TPA metagenomics assembly of the PRJNA485056 data set...
TTACAAATTGTTTGTATAGATCGGTATATATGCGAGTTGATTAAGTACTATAAAGAACTGGGTCAAGAAGAAATAGAAGGAATATTACCAGCACTTGGAACAATTCTTATTATAGATATTCAAAAATGGCAGAAAAACTGCGATAAAATGCTTATTCGCAGGCTGAATAAAGCAAAATGTAAAATGGAAGTTCAATTTGGAAGAAAATATAATTTCTTAAGAAAAAGAATTGTTGAAAAACAATGGGAGAAATCCCAACTATATGTACTGATAAACGGACCTCAAAAGAAAAAGGATGAGATAGCGTTAATTCTTGTACAAGGTTTACTTAAAGAAGCAATAGAAAAACAAGAAAATAGCTGATTCACAAGGCACCCTCAGGGGTGCTTTTTCTATACCAAAATTCAAAGAGACAGGAAGGTGAGGTGAGTGGCCAATGAGAAAAACCTAAAACCGGTACGAAGCAAGAGGGAAGCAAGAGAACGTGGAAAAAAAGGCGGGATTAAATCCGGCGAAACCAGACGTAGAAAAGCAGCCATGAGAGATACGATGCACCGGCTTTTGACGATGCAGGCAGAAGTCGAGGGATTATCGGATATATTGCGAGCGGATGGCGGCGAGAGCACCTATGAAGAGATCATAGCCATGGCCATGATCCAGCAGGCGTCTCTTGGCAATGTAAAAGCATACCAGGCGATCATGAAGACGGTTGGCCAGACAGAAAAGTCTGAAGCAGATCTGGAAGAGCAGAAATCGAAAGTTGAACTGAACCGGGCAAGAAAAGAAGACATCACCGGTGAAAACGAGACGGATGAAGCATTAGATCGCCTGGATCAGATCTTGAAAGAGGTGCGGGAGAATGCAGTTAAGCAGGAAACAGAATGAGTATATCGTAAATGCCACGCACCGATGGAATATTAAATCCGGGGCGGTTCGTTCTGGAAAATCCTATGTGGATACTGCCTTTGTCGTTCCTTTCAGAATTCGTGAGAGAAAAGGGAAACCTGGTCTGAATGTCATTCTGGGGGTATCAAAGGAATCTATCGAACGAAACGTTCTACAGCCGATGCGTGAGATCTACACAGAAAAGCTGATCGGGCAGATCAATAACCGAAATGTGGCACATATCTGCGGAGAGGAAACTTACTGTCTGGGAGCTGAAAAGATCAGTCAGGTAGCAAAGATCCAGGGATCCAGCATCAAATACTGTTACGGTGATGAGATTGCCAAATGGAACAAAGAAGTGTTCCAGATGTTGAAATCCCGTCTGGACAAGCCGTACAGCTGCTTTGATGGAGCATGCAACCCGGAACATCCAACGCACTGGCTGAAAGAGTTCCTGGATAACAAAGAACTGGATATTTATCTGCAGGAGTACATGATTTTCGATAATCCGTATCTTCCGCCGGAATATGTGGAGCAGCTTTGTAAGGAATATGCCGGTACGATTTATTATGACCGGCTGATTCTTGGAATGTGGAAACGGGCAGAAGGAGCCATCTATAAAAAGTTTGGTGATCATCCGGAAAACTTCTACTGTCAGGTCGTGGATGAACTGAATCCGGAGAGTGAAGAAAAGCAGTTCCGGAAAGAAGATATCGTATCCATTGAGATTGGCTTGGATTTTGGTGGAAACAAATCCGGCCATTCCTTTGTAGCCAGAGGGTATACGGATGATTACCGGGAAGCGATCTGCCTGATGTCCAAGAGAATTATGGCAAAAGATGAAAATGAAGACATTGACAGCAATATGCTGGATAAGCTGTTTTGCGAATTTGTCCAGGAGATCATAGAAAAATATGGCATATGCAGTAGGCATGGAGATTACATCGAATACTGCAACGTGGAATCTGTGTACTATGACAACGCGGAAACAGTCCTTGGCAATTCTATCCGGAATGCTGTAGAAAAGAAGTTTCCGTGGATCATCGTCCGGCCGGCAAAGAAAAAAGCAATTTTGGACAGGATCCGTTGCACCGTCAAGCTCATGGGAGCCGGACGGTTTTTTATTACCCAAGACTGCAAATCACTGGGAACGGCATTTTCGGAGGCGGTCTGGGATAAAGAGGCAAAGGGAAAAGATGAACGGCTGGATGATGGAAGTACAGATATCGATAGCCTGGACGCTTTCGAATATACGATCGAACGTGATATGAAAATGCTGATACAGGAGGCAGAAGATGTTTGATGGATTAAAAAGACTATGGGGAAGGATAGTGAGCATGTTTAGTTATACGACATTAAAAAATATAATTGGCAGGGATGTGGCACTGTCGCAGACCATGATCGATGCCATCAACGAATGGAAGAGGATGCTGGCAGGAGAAGCGGATTGGTGCGATGATACGGTAGAGTCCATGAAGCTGGAGGAAGGTATCTGCCGGGAATTTGCAGATTGTGTCCTGGTAGAGATGAAAGCACAGATCCTGAATAATGATGAGATGGACAAGGTGCTGCAAAAAGCCTTGTCAGATATCAACAAGGAACTGCAGAACGGTCTGGCGCTTGGCTCCATGGTATTGAGACCACTGGGAAAGGACAGGATCGAGTACATCACAGCGGACAAGATGATTCCGATCAGCTTCGATGATGACGGAAAACCGAATGATATTGCATTTCTATCTCTGAAACGTATAGGAGAAAATGACTATTACACGAGGGTAGAACGCCATTATTTTACGAATGGTAATCTGACGATCGAAAACAACTGCTTTCATTCTCAGAGTAAGAACGATATTGGCCAGAGATGCGAACTTACGGAAGTTTCCGAATGGCAGCAGATCCAGCCGGGACCGATCATGTATCCGGGAATGACACAGATGGATTTTGGATATTATCAGAATCCGGTGAAAAATAAGGTGGATGGATCTTCCTGCGGTGTATCTATATTTGAATCTGCCAAGGGAAGAATCCGAAAAGCAGACATCCAGGGAGCACGGCTTGACTGGGAATATGATTCCGGAGAGCGGGCGATCCACGTGGATGAAAAAGCGCTGAAGCACAAAGGCGGCAGGACATATCTTCCAAGACTGAAAAAGCGTCTGTATAAAGGATTAAATCTGGAAGATGGCAAGGATAAAGAGTTGTACAAAGAATATTCACCGGAAATGCGGGACGAAGCCTTCCGGAGAGGTCTGGAAGAGTACAAACGAGAGATTGAATTTATCGTAGGTCTTGCCTATGGGGATCTGTCTGATGCGCAGGAGGTAGAAAAGACCGCTGCAGAAGTGCTGACTTCCAAGACCAGAAAATACAACCGGGTATCCGCGATCCAGGAAAAACTGCAAACCTGTCTGGAAGATTTTGTTGCAGCACTTGCGTTTTACAGTGGGACATATATGTCACGACCGGAGTTTGCATGCAAATTCAACGATTCCATCCTGACAGATGAAGAGTCCGAACGGAAGCAGGACCGCCAGGATGTGAGCATGGGAGCAATGTCACTGGTAGAGTACCGTATGAAGTGGTACAACGAGGATGAAGCTACCGCGAAAAGTAAAGTCGTAGATGAAACGGTTCCACCGAACCCACAGGAGGAATAATCCATGATGACACCGGAAGAAAAAGGAAGTCTTCCAATCCGGGTGGAGAAACTCTTCTATGAGTTGCAGGACAGGATTTTTTCTGATATCGTGCGCCGGATCCGCAAGACCAAGAAGATCACCAGCACGGCAGATTACCAGATCAACAAGCTGCTTCTTCTGGGAGGCAGTACAGAGTTTATAGAATCTCAGCTAAAAGAGCTTCTGGAAATATCGGATCCGGAGATCTGGGAGCTGTACGATCAGGTCTGCGACTGGGAATATGTTCGGAACCGGGCGGCCTATGAGCAGATCAACGGGAGCTTTACCCCGCTGGAGGATAACGAGACGATCCGGAAGTGGTCGAACGCCATTGTAAAACAGACGCAAAACGAGATCCGGAACCTGACACAATCCATGGGAATGACGGTGGATATGGGCGGCGGAAAGATTGTATTTACTCCGTTAGCAACATATTACCAGAAATACCTAGACAGAGCCTGTATGGACATTGTGACAGGATCCTTTGATTACAACACTGTCCTGCGGCGTGTAGTCAAAGAATTGAGTTCGTCCGGATTACAAGTTATCGATTATGCATCCGGATGGAAGAACCGTGCACCTGTGGCAGCCAGAAGAGCCATTTTAACTGGAGTTTCACAGCTGAGCGCACAAATTAACGAACAGGTGGCAAAAGACCTGAATACGGACAAATACGAAGTTTCATGGCATGCCGGACACCGCCCCTCCCACTGGTGGGGTGGAAGAGTGTACACCTACCAGGAGCTGCAGAGCATCTGCGGACTGGGTGATGGAGATGGATTATGTGGCTGGAACTGTCGACACAGTTATTATGCATTCCTGGAAGGTTTTTCAGTACGTACATACACGGACGAACAGCTGACTGCGATGGAAGAAAAAGAACAGAATGTTCGAACATACCAGGGGAAACAGTACAACGCCTATCAGGCTTCCCAGGCACAGCGTCAGATGGAAACCACAATGCGTGCACAGCGTACGAAGGTCCGACAACTACAGCAGGGTGACGGAAGCAATGATGATATCCTGGCCGCAAAAGCCAGATACCTCAATACGCTGCATCAGTACCAGGCATTTTCCAAGAAAATGGAACTTCCGGAACAGATGGAACGGGTGTATATGGATGGGCTTGGAAGAGTGATCACTGACAACCGGATCAAAGGCATGTTTCCACAGAAAATGGTGGACAATATGCAGAAAGATCTTAACCAGTATAAGCGGTATAAAGAGGTGCTGGGAGATTCTATCGGATCACTTGCAAAGTTTGGGCAGGTGAAATATAATGATAGTGAGAAGTGGGAAAAGCTTCAGAATAGGTTTTCTACATATCTTGAAATCAACAAGAAAGATTGGTCTGAAGAATTTAAGAGTAAATCAAAACAAGCATACGATAGATTCAAAGAGCAAGGAGAAGAATTATCAGTTCATGCTTTGAGTCGATTACCAAGATTAAATGAGCCAGGATATGAAGTGATTCACGAAGAAGATGTGCTCGGTCTAATAAAAACTATGCCGAATTATTCTGAAGGAGAAGAGAAAATAATTTGGTTCAGCCCAAGCAAACAGCTTGTAGTTGTAAAAAATAAAAACTCCGGTGATATAGTTAGTATTGTTCGAAGAAAAAATAAAAAGGAGGAATGGACAGATGCTGGTTTTTAGAAAATATATGAATTATATAAAGGATTTTCTTGAAAATACTCCGGAAGATATATATGAGTTTTCTATTATCCTTGAAGATGCATTAGTTGATGAGTACGATGCAATGCATGCGGAACAGCCAAGAGCAACTGAAATATTGGCGGAAGAAACACCGGACATTTGTGCATCGGCAGAACCTGGAATGAAGCCAGAAGAGATTGAAAAATTTAAACGTAAGTTAGAAATTGAATACAAGAAAGCACTGAAAGCAATAGTCTTGTAGCTACCACCAGTCAATAATGGCCGGTGGTATTTTTATACCCTTTTTTAGAAAATTGTACCGGTGTAAGGAGGTGAGGACATGCCGGTAGAAAAGATTTATCACTGGATCCGGAGAAAGTTCTGCAAGCACAGATTCCGGAAACATTATGATGTTACGAACAGAAAATATATTTGCAGATGTGCAAAATGCGGAGAAACAAAACAGTACGACAGAACATAAACACGTAGCAATGCGTGTTATTTTTATGCCCTGCCATATGGCTAAAAACTGGACATACCCTGCCGGAGGTCTAACCGGCTATATCCCATACCGCTGAAAGAGCGGTCAATAAAAGATTTCAGGAGGAAAAAGCAATGAAAAACATTCAGGAGATTCTGAAGGAGTTTGGTCTGGAGGTTCCAGCGGACAAGAAAGCAGATTTTGACAAAGCATTGAAAGAAAATTATCGTACAAAAAGTGAGTACGACAATGCCGTTACACAGAGAGATAACTATAAGACCTCTCTGGATGATGTAAATACCAGGCTTAAAGAGTTTGAAGGTGTGGACGTCAAAGATCTGCAGGGACAGATCACAAAACTGCAGGGAGATCTGCAGGCAAAGGATGCTGAATATGCTGCAAAAGAAGCAGACCGCCAGTTCCATGATTCTGTGAAAGATGCGATCCGGGCAGCAGGAGGAAGAAATGAGAAAGCTGTCATGGCGATGCTGGACATGGACACTCTGAAAGAATCGAAGAACCAGTCCGAGGATATCAAGAAGGCTTTGGAAGATGTGAAAAAGTCAGACGGATATCTGTTCGGAGCAAAGGAACCCATCAACAATCCGGTAGGCGGTACTGGTGGCGAAGGCGGAGCAGATATCGGAGGTGATAATCTGGCTTCCATCCGTTCTGCCATGGGTCTGCCGGAAGCAAAGTAAGAAAGAGGTAGAAAAATATGCCAAATATAATTGCACTGAGAAAACAGTATTCTACACTTCTGGATGAGGTGTACAAATTAGCATCCCTGACATCCATGCTGGACGGACCGAACGAACTGGTACAGCAGGGAGCAAATGCAAATGAGATCCTGATTCCGAAAATGTCTATGCAGGGTCTGGCAGATTACAGCAAAACAACCGGATATGTTGCCGGTGATGTAACTCTGGAATATGAAACCAAGAAATGTACCTACGACAGAGGTCGTATGTTTACAGTAGATGCAATGGATAACATTGAATCTGCAGGCATTGCTTTTGGTAGACTGTCTAGTGAGTTCATGAGAACCCAGGTTATCCCGGAACTGGACGCATGGAGACTTGCATCTTATGCACAGTTAACCGGAGTCACAACGGTAGGAGCGGATCTGGCAGATGGAAAAGCGGCACTGGCAGCAATTCGAGCAGCAAGATCTGCGATCGAGAATTCAGAAGCAAATCTGGGTACCTGCTATCTGTTCATCAATCCGGTGTTGGCTGGAATGATCGATGACCTGGATACAACAGCTTCCAAGAAAGCTATGGAAGGTTTCGCAGGAGTTTCGAAAATTCCGGAAGGAAGATTTTTCAACAAAATCAAACTGAATGCAAATGGAGCCGGCGGTTTTGCAAAAGATACTACTGGTAAAGCTATGAACTTTATCATCGTTGATAAACAGGCAGCTATCCAGTATCAGAAACATACGGTTTCCAAAATTATCACACCGGATCAGAACCAGGATGCAGATGCATGGAAATTCGGTTACAGAACGGTTGGTATTGCAGAGTGCAAAGACAACAAAAAAGCCGGAATCTATGTTCACACAGTGAAAGGCGCGTAATACGGAGGTTTCTGCATGGAAGTAACGTATGAATATTACCAGGATAATTACGGCGGCTCTCAGATACCAAGAGACCGCTGGAAGCCCTTGGAAGTGAAAATGAGAGCCAGACTGAACCGGTATACGTTTGACCGGATGGGTGAGAAAAACTGGCCGGAACAGGCAAAAACAGCGCTGTGTGAGATGTGCGAATGTGCGCACCGGTATGAAAAACAGGACGGAAAAACGTCGGAAAATAATGACGGCTTTTCTGTTACATATGACAGGAGCAAGTCACAGGATGAGATGCTGCATGCAATCGCAGAGGTGTATCTGAGCAATACAGGATTAATGGATTTGGTGGTGGATGAAGAATGATCACAAATGCAGATGTAACTATTTATAACAAGCGGGTCGATAAAAAGACCCGCCAGACAGTCTACGTCCGAACCGTCCTCAGGGATGTCCACTGGTACACCGATCAGAAGGTATCTGTCTGTGACAAAGGCTTAAACAGCGCTGATGTGATTAAGATCCGCGTCCCGACCGAAGGAAGACAGGAGATCTTCGTGGAGCCTGCAGAGTACGCCAGATTGGAAGATCCGACCGGTTACTGGACAGCGGCGAACGGTGATCTGATCGCCAATGGAGTCATTGAGGATGAGATCACAAGGGATACGGAGCTGAAAAGCCGTGGTTATCTGGCAGGCGTAATTTTGAGTCATTCAGATAACCGGCGCGGATCTATTCCACATATCCGGATCGGAGGTGGATGATGGGTAAGACAAGGGTAAGGATTGAGATCGATGACGAACAGAGGATTCTGCTGAAACGGTCTCTGAATAAAAATGGGGAAGGCCAAAAGTTTTTTACACATGAGGTCAGAAGACTGTGTGTCCCTTATGTCCCAAATTTGACAGGAACGTTGCAGCAGACAGCAGTAGAGCATACAACTCACATTACTTACGGTCAGCCCTATGCCCGCCGGCAATATTATGAGAACTCAGGCAAAAACAGGAGCAGGGCTCCGCTGGCGGGAAAAGAGTGGGACAAGCGCATGTGGGCAGACCGTGGGAATGAGATTGTAGAAGCTACCGCAAATTTCTGTGGAGGGAAGAAAGGATGAGCGTGATATCTGCAATCCGGGACTTCATCGCTGCGGAATGTCCGTATCTGGATGAATTTTCGGAAGTATTTTCCGGGGTGTCAAAGGTGGAAGTAGACACCCTCGATGAAAACCCAAAAAACTACATGATCGAGGTTGCACCTGCAGATCCGGTTGTAAGGACATACACCAATGGTGATACGGTTCGCAGGGTGGCGTTCCACTTCTGCAGCAGGGTGTTCTTCGGGGCAGCAGACAATATTGATACCTCGGATTTTTATGAGCATTTCTCTGAGTGGCTGGAGGAGTGTACCAGAAAAGGGAACTTTCCAAAAATGGGAAGTTTCAAAGAGCCACGATACATCCGGGCAACGACAAACGGTTATCTGACCGATAACGAGACGCAGACAGCCCGGTATGCGATACAATGTGAATTTATCTATTTACAGAAAAGGAGATAACTATGGGAGTAAAACAGAGATATCAGGAAGCAGATTACTTAAATGTAGGTGGCGCAAGTGCTGAGGAATGGGCTCTGATGGGAACCGGTTTTTCCAAGATCGATGACAGCCCGTCTGCACAGACAACCAGTAAACGTTATGTGAATAACAAATCTGCTACAAAATCCGTTGGTTCTTACGACTGGTCTGCTCCATTTGAAATGGACATGATTGAGGAGGAAAAAGCGGTTGATTACATCGTACAGATCGGCAGGAAAGAAAAAACCGGTGCTGATGCTGAAACAGAATACATCCGTGTAGATCTGAAAGGCGAAAAGGGAGCATCTGGTTATCCGGCAAGAAAAAGAAAGGTAGCCATTGAAGTTGCAGATTTTACCGATAACGATGGCGAGATCGTTGGATCCGGTAACCTGCTTGGCAAGGGTGACTGGATAGAAGGTCATTTTGACCCGTCTACAAAAAAATTCACAGAAGGCACAGCGGAAGCGTAGGAGGTAGATCATGCAGATTAATGGAGTGGAACTGGAATATAACTACTGTGAGGTAGAAACGAACAGAAAGATGCATGAAGCAATCGATGCTGTTATTGAAGATACTACGAAAACAACGGGAAGCCCGGAACATATTGCAGATGACATGTGTATCATTTGTACATCAGTGAAAAATGCGTTTGATCATATTTTTGTGGAAGGCACTGGGAATAAGGTGTGCGGCGAAAAGAATGATCTAACAGTCTGTGTGGATGCGCTCGCGGAGCTTGTAGACGAAATGAAACAGCAGAGGAAGAAACTGGATGAAGCAGTAAAACGCTTTAATAATATGCTTTCGGAACCGGAAGATGATGTTGTGGAGGAAGCATGAGTTTCCTGACAGATCCGCTCCCTCACAGCCTAAATATCCATGGTGTGGAATATCCGATTGATACGGATTTCCGCACCATTTTACGTTATGATGAAGAACTTCAGCAAGCGGATGAGAGCCTGGAAGATATCGCAAGATGCCTGAAACGGGTATTTGTCACAGAACTTCCACCGGATCCAGAAGAAACGGTGCAACAGATGTTGTGGTTTATCCGTGGAGGGAAGACAGAAGAGGAGCGGCATAAACCGTCAAAGCGGATCCTTGGAATCAATTCGAACACACCGTTTGATTTCCATGAAGACGGAGAAATGATCTATTCTGCTTTCCGGAGAAACGATGTATACGGTCTGGATCTTCGATCGGTACCGTACCTGCACTGGTGGGAGTTCCTGGCTATGGTCAACGATCTTCCGGAAGATGTCCAGCTGAGCCGAGTAATTCTGTATCGAACCATTGATACAGGAAATAAGGATCTGGATAAGAGACAAGCGGACTATTACCGGGCAATGCAGCGGTATTACAAGCTGGAAAATCGGCAGATAGAAAGAAACGAAGAGCTGATCCAGGCACTGAAAGAAGGGCGGGATATTTCAAAGTTCCTGGAAAAATAAGTAAGTAGAATTATGGAATATGTAGCTGTTCCATAGATTTCCCCACCATATTGTGATATGATGCTATTATCACGAAATGGGAGGGATTTTCATGAAACAATGTCCAAAATGTGGAGAATTGAATGGTGATAAAAATGAGAGATGCTACAAATGCAATGAATATCTTGGAAAGTCGGCAGTAACAAAGAAGATATGTCCAAAATGTCTTACAACCTATTATGACAGCGAAATGGATTTTTGTCCGAAATGCCATGAAAGACTGAAAGATAGCGATTCTGTTTCGACAGCATCTTATAGTGGTGGAAGTTACGGAGTAAATGTTCCGGTTTGGGCTTATATTGTATCATTCTTATTGCCTATGGTCGGAATAATTATTGGTTTGATTTATTTGGCACGTGGAGAGGATGGAGTCGCAAAAAGATTGATTTTGTTTTCTATTATCGTTTCGGTGGTAGCTGCTTTTCTTTATTTTATGATCACGATGGGAGCTGCATCAGCTGCGTACAGTTATTAATTTTACATAAAGCGAAATATAAGGGAGCTTGGAAAACAGGCTCTCTTTTTTATATGCAAAAGGCAGGTGAAATAAGAAAAAATGGCAGATGGAAAGATTGTAATCGAAACGGGGCTTGATACAAAAGGGATCGAGGCAGGGCTTAAAAAGGTATCATCCATTGCCAAAACCGGAATCGCCACAGCGGTGACCGCCATTTCCGGAATGTCTACGGCACTGGCAGGAGTTGCCGGGTATTCGATCAAAGTAGGATCCAGCTTTGAAGCCGGTATGAGTAAAGTGCAGGCGGTTTCCGGAGCTTCGAACGAACAGTTGCAAAGGCTGAGTGATAAAGCAAAAGAAATGGGTGCCACCACGAAGTTTTCCGCAACTGAAGCAGCGGATGCCATGAACTATATGGCAATGGCTGGATGGAAAACGGAAGACATGCTCAATGGTATCGACGGTATCATGAATCTGGCAGCAGCTTCCGGGGAAGATCTGGCAACTACCTCAGATATCGTTACGGATGCATTGACAGCTTTTAAGCTGACAGCACAGGATTCCACGCATTTTGCAGATGTTTTGGCAGCAGCTTCCAGTAACGCCAACACGAATGTATCCATGATGGGTGAGACATTCAAGTATGTCGCGCCGGTGGCGGGATCCCTTGGCTACAGTGCAGAAGATTGTGCCGTGGCGATCGGATTGATGGCAAACAGCGGAATCAAAGCCAGCCAGTCCGGTACAGCACTCCGGTCGATGTTTTCCAGACTCGCGAAACCGTCCAAAGAAGTGAAAGAAGCAATGGAGAAGCTAAACATTTCCCTGACAGATTCTCATGGAAATATGAAATCTCTGGATACTCTGATGGGAGATCTCCGGAAGAGTTTCGGTGGATTGTCAGAAGCTGAGAAAGCGGAAATGGCATCTTCTCTGGCTGGACAGGAAGCAATGTCCGGTTTGCTGGCAATCGTCAACGCCTCGGATGCGGATTTTAATAAGCTGAAAGATGCGATCTATGGAGCAGATGGGGCGTCGGCGAAGATGGCTGAGACCATGCAGGACAACCTGCAAGGCAAAATTACGATCCTGAAATCCACGATTGAGGGACTGGGAATCAAGATCTATGAAGAAATCGAAGATCCCATGAAAGAAGCAGCAGAAGGTGCTACGGACTCCGTGGAACAGATCTCAAGTGCACTGGAGAATGGTGGTATCGATGCAGCGGTAGAAAAGACTGGAAATATCATCGGAGGTCTGTCGGTGAAAATCGCACAGGAATCTCCCAAGATGGTAGATGCATCTGTATTACTGCTGAAATCATTTGTACAGGGTATCCAGAAGAACAAAAACCAGCTGAAATACGCATCCAGGGAGATCATAGATTCTCTTTGTGATGGTCTGATTAAACTTCTTCCAAAGGAAATGCAGCAGCCAGCGAAGAAAGCGCTGAATTCTTTAAAGAAAACATTCAGTTCGGGGCTTGGAAGCCTTTCCGGAGTTACCAAGAAAGAACTGGAAATTATCGGAAAGCTGTTCACGAAACTGGCAGACCATATGGATACGGTAGCACCGGTTGTCATTTCTCTGGTAGCTGCGTTTAAGACATTCCAGATGGTACAGGGACCGGTTGGTACAGTAGTCAGTGTCCTAATGAAACTGCAGTCCGTATCCTCAGAGACAGGCCTGGCAGTATCGGCATTAAATGCGATTATGACCGCAAATCCGGCGGTATTGATTGCCGGTGCGATCGCAGCACTGGTAGGAGGGCTGGCACTATATGCCACAACTGTGAACCAGGCAGACGCAGAGCAGGAAGCCTTTAATTCCAAAATGGACGAGCTGGGTTCCAATATCGAGTCCAATCAACGTTCTCTGGATAACCTGAAAGAGTCCATGGAAAATACCGGATCCTCTATCGAAGCATCCGTTGCTCCGGTGGAAAAATGGCGGGATGGATTGAACGATGCGTTCGATTCTACGGGAAAGGTGAAAGAAGGCTGTGAAGATACAGCCAACTATATCCTGAACCAGCTGAATGAAGCCATGGGAACCAGTTACAGCCTGACAGCAGATGGATTTATCCAGAATAACGAGGGTGTGAAGCAGTCTCTGGAAGAGGTCAATCAGAGCATTGACGAATATATCCAGTCTCTGAAACAGAAAGCTGTTCAGGAAGCGACTACAACACAGTATACGGAAGCCATCCAGAACCAGAGCGAAGCGCAGAAAAACCTGACGGATGCGCAGAAAGCGTATAATGATGCTCTAAATGAATATGCGCAGGTGCAGAAAGACTGGAGCAATGGCATCAATGACCTGTCCGGATTGGAAAAAGCTCAGAAAAATCTGGATAAAACCAGAGAGAAACTGGGGGAGGCATCGCAGGCATCCGTAGAAGCCAGCGTGGAAGTCAACGGTCTGGATCAGGTTATGGGAAAACTGGCAGAAGGAACACCGGAAAGTGTTCAGGAAGCGCTGGATATGTATGCACAAATTCCAACGTATGCCAGTGAGGCTGCAGATGGCGTAGCAACCTCTCAGAAAGAGATCCAGAGCGCACTGAGCTCTACGGATTATACTAAGATGACAGAAGGCTTCCAGCTGGCCGTCATGCAGATAGACCAGTCCGGTGGAAAAATCCCGGTCAGCCTCCGGTCTTCGATCCTGCAGGCACTGAATGAAGTGCAGAAGATGGGACCAGAAGTCAAGGAGTACATGGAAAACTCCATGCAACAGATGATGGTTGCCATGGAGGACAAGATTCCGGAATTTGAAGAAGCTGCATCCACGACCGGTGAGGGGATCCTGGATACATTCCAACGATACCTGGTAGACAGCGGGGCGCTGGAAGGCACCGGATCGGAAGCAATCGGTCAGCTATCCAGCGGGCTCACAAGCACAAATGTTTCCATACCTGCCGGCCAGAAAGCACAGGAAGCCACCGAAGCGGTTTCCACAGGTATCACGCAGGGAAGTCCGGCTATACAGGAAAGTACCAGAAATGCCCTGGAATCCGGCATCAACAGCGGTGTTACTTCTGCAGATGTTACATCCGCACCGACAGCTGCAGGAAAGAAAGCAGTAGACAGCGAAGCATCCGGAATTACATCCGGCATGGGATCCATCGGACAGGCATTGAATACAGTAAATGCTTATGCTATGTCTCAGATGTCTGGATCCGGACTTCCACAGACGGCAGGACAGACCGGTAGTGATACAGCAGGGAAGCTGGCTTCTGGTTTAACCAGTGGACAGGGAAATACGACGAAAGCAGCATTGAATCTGGCAAAAACAGTTGCGAACAGCGTGAAAGCAGTCAACCTTGGATCGAACCTACAGAGTCAGGCAAGGCAGGCGGTCAACCTGTTTGCAGCCGGTATCAACGGGCAGGCATCAAAGGCAGCCAGTGCCGGAAAGAATCTCGGAACGAGTACAGCGAATGCACTGAAAGGAAGCGGTCTGGCGGCTTCTGCAAGGGAGCAGGGAGTGTCTTTTGGAAATGCCTTTGCGGTTGCAATCGCGAGCCAGAACAGTGCGGCGAGAAGCACTGGAAACGGTCTGGCGCTGAATGCTAAGAACGCCCTACAGGCAGGGATCAACGGGTCTCATAACATTGGATTGCAGTTCTCGGCAGGTTTTGCCGGTGGCATCCGTGCCGGACAGAATGGTGTAGCAGCAGCTGCAGCAGCAGTAGCAAACGCGGCGGCGAATGCAGCGAAGGCAAATCTGGACATCCACTCCCCATCCCGCGTTGGTGACTGGATCGGTAAGATGTTCGATTATGGTATCAGCGGAGGTATGACGAAAAATACCAGCGTAGTGGAAAAGGCTGCGGAACATGTGACGGATTCCATGCGGATCCATCCGGCTGAACTGTTGAGTGAGATGAAAGGCGCATTTTTCGCCGTGACAAATCAGGTGGTCAGAAACCGGACGTATCCAACTGGATCAGGGAGCTCATCCAGTGAGGAGAAGGATGGATATAACAAAAAAATGGCAGATTATATGGCAGACAAGATCGCCCAGGCACTTTCCAAACAGAAAAACGTCTGTGAGTGGAACGGCAGGGAGATCCTGCGGATGTACAAGGAGGTGGTTACCGGATGATGGACATCTATTATATCAACAGCGAGGGAGAAAAGATCGACTTCCTGTCAGAAGACTATTCCCTGCAGACCGGTGACCTGTTCGACTGGAGCTGGGAGTACCAGAGCAAGAACGAGAGTGTGATTTCCGGTTTCAAGCGGATGATCGCGGAACGAAAACTCCTGTTTTCCTTCCGTGGGAAATCCCGGGAGGCATGTTACGAAAACGTAAACCGGTTTATCGCCGTCACTGAGATCGATATTTTACGGATGAAACCGGGATCCCTCTATGTCGGTGACTGGTATCTGCGCTGTTATATTTCCCAGGGTGAGATGAGCGACTGGGAAATGGATTACGGCTGTATCGATTGTGAGTGCACACTGGTAATGGATAAGGCAGTCTGGATCCGGCAGCAGAACCACAGCTTCTACATACAGGACGATAACGAGCAGGGAAGTGATCTGGATTTTCCGTTTGACTTTCCGTATGATTTTTCGTACGCACCGGGTGGCGAGAGTATCACCAACAGCCATTACGGAAGTGTGGATTTCCGGATGACGATCTACGGACCATGCATTTCACCCAGAGTCACGATCGGGACGCATCCGTACCAGATCTATACGGAAGTAGAGGAAAATGAATACCTGGTGATCAACAGCCGGGAGCATACCGTCTACCGGGTAAGAAATGACGGAAGCCAGGTCAACGAATTCAACAGCCGGCAGAAATACCCGGCACCGTCTGTATTTGACAAGATCCCGACAGGGAAACAGACGGTGGCATATACCGGTTTTTCTTTTGACCTCACGCTGTTACTGGAAAGGAGCGAGCCGGAATGGAAATGATCCTGACAGATCCGGAAGGGATCGAACAGAGGGAATGGATGCCCGACCTTGACCTGGACAATGGAGATACCAACGATTTTGAGATTACGATCGACTTGAAAGACTGGGAAGAATCGCTTACCTACGGCTGCCGGCTCTTCGTCCCGGGAACGGAATACGGAGGTATGATCGGTGACATTGAATCCAACACACTGACGGAGCGGGTAACGCTGCGGGGAGATACCTGGCGGGGGATGCTCACCAAAAAGGTGATTGAGCCGCCGACAGGGGAGGATTACCGGATCGTTTCCGGAAACCTCCATGAGATCCTGAAAGACCTGATCGAGCCGGAATTTCCCGGTCTCTTTCAGGTGCCGGTTCTGGAGGAAGACATAGAGATCACCTATCAGTTCGACCGGTATTGCACGCTTTTGGCAGGACTGCAGAAAATGCTGGATGCCGTGGACAGACGGTTACAGATCTGCTACAGGCAGGGAGCACCTGGAAAAAGCGGTTACGTGGAGGTTGCTGTGGTTCCACGGAAGGACTACTCAGAAGAGGTGGAATTTTCCCAGGACGGGAAGCTGACCTTCCGCTGCAGGGATTACCGCAGAGGATATAACCATATGATCGCCCTGGGAAAAGGGGAGCTGAAAGAGCGGCTGGTCCTGCATCTGTATGAATCGGACGGAGTGATCGGAAAAACGCAAATTTGCACCGGTGCAAAGGAGCGGACGATCGTATATGAACTGTCTAATGAAGAAAATGCGGAAGCGCTGGAAAAGAGTGCCACGGAGAAATTCAAAGAATTATTGAACTATAAAAAGATCTCGGTGTCTGTGGATGATATTGAGCTGGAGATCGGGGATACGGTAGCGGGCAGGGATTACGTTACGGGAATCTATGTCAGACAGCCGATCACCCAGAAGATCCTCAGGATCACAGACGGACAGGAAGACATCGAGTACAAAGTGAAAGGAGAAGAGTGATGGAACTGGTAACAGGTTATGGCGGAAAGCTGCATGTGCAGGCGGGGGACATCCGGGAACTGTACGCCGGAATCTTCGGGGAGAACACACGGATCCTGCCGGTAGGAAACCGGATGGAGCCGAAGCTTACATCCGCCAATGAATTGACCGTCAAAGACGGAAGCATCATGATCCAGGGCGCACAGGTGCGGATCAGGGCAGGAGAGGTGGAAAAGGTCACCATCGAAAACGGGACCGTGAACGCGAAACGCCAGGACCTGGTGGTTGTACGATACGAGAAAGACGAAAAAACCGGAGTGGAAACAGCGGAACTTAAGGTGGTAAAAGGAACAGCGGCATCCACACCGGCGGATCCGGTAGTGATAACCGGTGATATCCGGGCAGGTGACCTGATCCATGAAGAGCCGGTCTTCCGCGTCTGCCTGAACGGGGTAACCGTGACAGGCGTGGAGAAGCTGGTAACTGTCGCAGAACCACTGACAGCGGTAAAAGAAATGATCCGGAAAGCACTGGATGAGCGTCACCCGGTTGGCTCCCTGTATGTTGCGTATAACAATTCCACAAGCCCTGCACAGTTGTTTGGCGGCAGCTGGGAGCAGATCAAAGGAAAATTCCTCTACTGCAACGAGGGCACTGCCACCGGTGGATCCGCTACCCACCGACACTGGCAGACGGTAGGTCTGGATTATTCTTCCGGCCTGCTATATGCCAACAGCGGAACAAGAGTATCCAATTCCAGAGTCGTACAGGGGCAGATGTGCTCATACGAGTACGATAACTACAACGCAAGCGGCAGCGCCAGAGAGGATGCCACCTACGAAGAATACCACACCCCGCCATATCTCACAGTCTACGCATGGCGGAGGATCGCGTAAAGGAGGGAAACACAATGCTTGTATTTGACGAAAAGAACAACGTACTTTCGGATCCGGATTTTGAGGCGGGTTACCTCGAGAGAAAACAGCGTCCGGTAATCCACCGGTACATCATCGATGCACCGGCGCAAACCCACCTGGAAATCCTGCGGGAATACGAAAACGGCGGAAAGGATGTCGAAACCATTACGGACGTCCCGGAAAAAAGCTACTGGGAAACGCGTCTGGAAACCGGTGAACCGGTAGCCTACGACGGCCTACTCCCGGAAGACCAGAAGACCGGAAAGGACATCCCGGGGACACAGGACTATTACCGCTACATCCCCTATACAGAGGAACAGCTTGCCGAAAGAAAAAAGGCAGCCAGTGTACAATCCACAGGAAATAAGATCACCGCCCTGAAAGCAAATCTGCAGGAAACGGACTACGTTGCTGCAAAAATCGCCGAAGGAGCCGCCACCCGGGAAGAATATTCTGACATCCTGGAACAAAGAGCAACCTGGCGCCAGGAGATCAACCAGCTGGAGGCAGAACTGATCACAATGGGAGAAAACAATGGATAAGAAATTGGAGAAAATAATCGATCTGAAATTAGATGCTTCCGACCGTGACGCAGAACGCCACGGCCTGATCCAATACGACTACGGTCAGATCCTCCGGATCCACGGTCTGGACTTTCCTCCGGCAGTAGAGATCCAGTTCTCGTATCGGGAAAAAGGCGGGGTTACAGAAAACCGCATCGGAACCACCAAAGACGGTGTAACAGAGGTCCAGATTCCGGATAAAATGCTGAAAAACAACGGAACCACACAGGACTATGCTATCTGGGTATTCGTGTATGTGACGGACGCAACATCCGGAAATACCGTCTACAGAATCAAACTGTATGTAGATTCCAGACCTGCGCCAGGCGAAATTGGCGAAGATCCGGACGAATCACATATTCTGGATGAGGCGGTTAACGCTGTCAATGCCGCTGCTGATCGGGCAGAGACAGCCGAAGCGGAAGCCAGATCTGCCGCAGACAGCGCAACAGCCGCAGCGGAATCAGCCAGGAAAAGTGCAGAAGCGGTTGCGCAGAAAAAGAATACTGCCATATCAGTTATTCAGAACCGGCAGGCAGCAGCCGAAAAGGCGATCACGGATCACACTGATGCAGAGATCGCAAGGCTCGACCGGGAAACGCAAGCATCAGAAGACCGGCTCACGAAAACGATCCGGACGGCAAACGATACCAAAGAAGCTGCAGAAAACACGATCAGTGAAGCCAGACGGGTCAAGGAATCTCTTGATATATCTGTCCAGAACGCTACGAAAGAAAAAGAAGCTGTTGAAGCATCTACAAGTACTGCAAATGCGGCAAAGAAGAATCTAGATCAGTCAACTGCGGATGCAAATGTGGCAAAGACAGCACTGGATAAGACAATCCAGTCTGCAGATGATCAGAACACATCGCTGGGCGAAAAGATCGAGACATCAAAGCAGTTAAAAACCGATCTGCAGACTGCAGGTGAAAAAGCAACACAGGATATTCAGACAGCCGGAAGTGAACAGCTGGGTAAGATGCAAGCAGTGGCGGAAGAGTTCACAGCCGATCGGGAGCAGATTACAACCAACAAAGAGGATATTGGTTCACTAAAGGAAGATACTGCTTCGTTGCAGAAGCGCCAGAATGTGCTTGTTGGCAGTGAGACAGGCAACCCGGTAAGCTGTGATGACGCCTTTGCCGCACCGCTGTGCGGTCTGACTGTCTACGGCAGAAGTACGCAGGACGGCACGCCCAGCCCGGACAACCCTGTGCCTATCGTGAGCGCTGGTGACGGCGGTAGCGTGGCGGTGAAGGTGACGGGAGCAAACATACTAGAAGGCACTAAACCAGGTGTGAAATCGACCGTACTCGGAATAACTTACACTACCTATGAAAATGGTGTTTTAATTACTGGTACGGCTGCCAACATTTCTTCCATGCGCTTGCACGAAGATATGACACACCGTTTAACTCATGGTATTTACTACCTAACGACTAAGGGGTTAAGTCCTTCTGTTACGCTCAACTTCTTTTTCGTCGGGAGATTTTCCTCTGATATACAAAACAAGGAAATAACGCTTACCAAAAACGTGGATTATTCACTCATGTTGCAAATCTTAAAAGGTGCAACGTTAAATACCACTGTTCAAGTTGCTTTAACGAGAAACAAAATCGCCACTTACTCTCCCTACCGTGAACAGCTTCTCACCGTGGGCACTCCCAGCGGCTTACCCGGCATCCCTGTCACCTCTGGCGGCAACTACACTGACCAAAGCGGCCAGCAGTGGGTGTGCGACGAGGTAGACTTTGGCAAGAGTGTAAAGGTGCAGAGGATTGATAAGGGTGCTTTCGACAGCACAAAAACGCTGGCTGAACAAAACGTGATTCTCGCCGCCCCCATCGAAAAACCGCTCACCCCTGACGAAATTGCCGCCTACAAAGCCCTCATCGCTTACGGCCCTGACACCGTAGTGCAGGCCAGCGATGGCGCTGGCATCAAGCTGGACTACCAGCGGGACGTAAATCTCGTCGTCAAAAATCTTGAGGATGCCATTGCATCCATGACTACTACCTAAAGGAGGTATACATTATGGCTATCAAAAGTAAAGCACGGCACGACCTGACATTGCGCAGCATCAAGCGCGAAATTGCTGCAGGCAGAGATGTGGCCTATTGGCTTGACAAGGCTTACAGTCACCTGGACAGTGGATTGCTGACTGAAGAGGACATTGCCGAGGTGGAAGCCCTGGCACAGGCGTATTATGATGCGCTGGATGCCGAGGACAGCAAAACAGACGAGCCTACCGAGGATGCCGAAACAGTTAGTTAAAGGAAGCTTAAGAGATAATACGTTGGTGGATAAAGGACTCTCCCACTGGAAAGCACATCTCGCCAAACACCCACTTGTGGTCATGACCTATCTGACAGAGCCAATCGAGCGTGACCTCACACCAGAAGAGATCCAGGCATACAAGAATCTTGTAACATGTGCCGGAACAACGATTGTGGAGAATGATGCAGACTGCTACATGGAAATCTCTGCCGGTGGTGGAGACACATTAAGAGCCAAGAATCTGGCACTGCTCCTGGGAGATTAATCTTGGAAAACTTCTCCTTCTACTGTATAATGGTGGTAGAGGGAGGAGAGAAAATGAAACATTATTGGGCTTATGCAGTAGTGCCAAACGATGGAAATAATGGGATGGAATTTAGGATAAAATTAAGAGATAAATGCAGATTTATACTTAATGAATGTTACTTTACAATGTGTAAAGGCAGTAGATCTGAAGGAATAGGAGTAATCTATGAATCCGATTATTTTCAAATTGATTTAGTAACGCAGGAAAATGAAAAAAATGCGGAAAATATAATGAAGCGTGCGGTAAATCTTCTTGTGTACATTACCGGTGTTCCATATGAAATATATTGTTTAAAGAAAGATGTAAATTGGGATCTTGCTCCAATCAATATAAATATGAGCAAGAAAAAAATTCTGAAACTACAGGAAATAGATTTTCAATATAAAAGAATAAGTAGGAAAAAAGAATTGCTTGAAAATGTATTGCAATTATATTCGTTAGCGGCAAAGTATTCTGTGCTATTAGAAGATGGCGAAGAATCGTTTTTTGCAATGTTTAGGATCGTAGAAAAAATCGTTAAAGATGAGTTCGGGATTGAATATAGAAACATAGATAATGGATATAATGATATGAGAGATTATGTAAAAGAAATTATAACAAATTGTTATAACATCAAAATGCCATTGAACAAAATAGATAGCTTTGCTGGAAATTTAGCAAGTGAACTATTTGACAAAGTGTTTTCGGACATATACTCTAAAATCGCATGGTTCTGTGGGAAAAAGAACATAAATTATGATGAGAATGTGCTAGCTAGGGCAGTTAAATTAAGAAACCAATTGGCGCACGGAGAAAATGTTTGCATCAATCCGCTGAGTGATGAAATCAGACTGATAAATAAATTATCTCATATGTGCATACAAGAAAAATTTTTTAACAATATTAAACATTGCTATTTAGATGTGGACATATTAGCCTAAAAACTGATAAAAATAAAAAGAGAGAAACATTATGGTATGTGTTCTCTCTTTTTATTTAAGAAAAGGAAGAATATATGGAAATCAGAGCAAGACCTTAACGGGTCTTATTTTTATACCCAAAATTAAAAAACGAAAGGAAAATAAAAAAATGAAAGCAGTAGATACATACAACGCAATGGTAGGGGCGGCAGTAGCCGTCCTTTCTTATATCCTGGGACCGCACTGGTTCCTGTTTGTAATCTTTTTCGGACTTAATGTTTTTGACTGGCTCACAGGATGGATGAAATCCAGAATGAACAATGTAGAAAGTTCCAAAGCTGGTCTGAAAGGCATCCTGAAAAAACTGGGATACTGGATGATGATCATGGTAGCTTTTGGAGCATCCGCAGCATTTGTGGAAGTTGGGAAAATCATTAATCTCGATTTGGGAGTCACAACGCTTCTCGGCTGGTTCGTGCTGGCATCCCTGCTGGTCAACGAAGCAAGATCTATCTGTGAGAACCTCGTGGAGATGGGTGTAAACGTGCCGACTATCCTGGTAAAAGGACTGCAGGCAGCGAACAGAGTAGTAAATCAGGATGAAATGAATGATGAGGGTGAGTGATCACCCTCATTTGAACGGAGGAAAGAATATGGATAAAAAGAATCTGAACATTTTAACAAATATCATCGGCGCTGTTGAGACGGGCGGTCAAGTGTATGGACACAGACGCTATGAAGTCTATGTTGGTCCAGGAAGCAACACTTCAAAAGAGAAGACTTGTACTCTCGGTTGGGCTGGCAATTACGGCGAACGTGCACGAAGACTTTGCAAAATGATATTCGATCGGGATCCACTAGCTTTCAGGAAAGCAGATAATGCTGGAATTGAGAAGAAGCTATCGGTTAATTGGGAAACCACCAAATGGCATCCGACTGCAGCACAGCAGAAAGCCCTGGTTGCTATTATCACGACGACCACTGGTAAAAACTGTCAGGATGGATTATTTCAGGAATTAATGGAAACGTATATTGCAAAAGCAGAAGAATACGGGGTAAAAGATATTCCATCCCAAATGATGTGGTGTGAGATTGAGCATCTGGGCGGATTGGCTCCAGTCAAAAGAATATTCGGACGAGCCCAGAAACCATATACACCAGACACGATTTTTGCATCGCTATTATTAGATCAAAAAGATACAAAAAGTAATACGCAGGTCGGGGATAAGATCTTCCAGTCCCGGCACGCGTGTTGCGTGAAGTGGATCAAGCAGTATGTAACAGATACAAAGGAGGAGAAAAAAGTGACAAACGTTGTATTAGCCGGTCATGGATCCGGAACCCCATCAACAAAAGGAATGAATGCCTACTGTACTACCAGACAGGCAAAAGGGAGAGGACTGGTAGAAGTCCTCAGAGAAGATCTCACGGAAAAACAGAGACAGCAGATGCATGATCTGTATGCAACGATCCTGGGACGGAACATCTACAGCCAGTCATTAAGACTGTACTGCTACACAAAGTATAATGGCAAATATTATTCGGATTGTAGCAGCTCCATCTGCAAGACAGCAGCAAAAGTCGGCGTACCTAATGTAGGCACACTGAATACAGCTGGCATGCACAACAACTGGAAGAAAGTAACCGATGTAGTCATCAAGAATGGAATCATCCAGAACCCGGAGGTACTGAAAGTCGGAGATGCCCTGATGTTTAAAGGCAGCGATCCGAGCAGACCATTAGGAATTGGTCACACAGAAATGGTCTATGAGATCAACGGAAAGACTGCAGCATCCGCCACACCTGCAGTAACGAGCAGCAAAAAAGATATCATCAAAGCCGGCCAGATGCACGCCAACAACTTTACCGGAGCCGGTCTGGTTGTTGATGGTGTACGTGGAACCCTTACCAAGAAAGCCGGCATCATGGCAGTACAGATCGCCCTGAACCTGGACTTCAAAGCCGGTTTGGTTGTAGATGGTGAATGGGGACCGAAGTCTGATGCTGCATTGAAGAAACGCTCTGTCAGACTGGGAAGCACAAGATACCTGGTTACAGCTGTAGAGATCTTGCTGATGCTGAAAGGTTACAATCCGAATGGCGTAGAGTGCCCAGGGCAGTTCGGAAGTGGCTGTGCTGCAGCTACTGGAAAATACCAGACAGATCACAGCCTGAAAGCTGATAAGATCGCAGGATATGACACCATCAAAAGTTTGATAAAATAAAACATAAAAATAATCTTTTTCTTCTAATATGCACAAAAAATAATAATATATAAATTAATACATAATTATAAAAATAGACAAATGAAGAAAAAATGAGGAAAAAGTCGTCTTTTCGGTCAGTATACTGAAAAAAAAATTTTTGTATATCTCTTACAAAAACACCTGCTTTTTGAGACAGTAGCGTGATTTGAATGGATAGAAAATCTGTGATATATTGAATGAGGATAAAAAATGCTTGACTTTTCGTGTACACGGTAATATATTTATTGTGTACTCGAAAAGTGAGGTGATGAAATGAGTCCAAGAACTGGCAGACCTAAAAGTGATAATCCTAAAGCTGAGCAAATAAAGATCAGAGCAACTAAACAGGACAAAGCATTACTAGATAAGTGTTGCGAGATGACAGGAAAAACTCAGTATGAAGTTATCATGGAAGGGATTCACATGGTTTATGCCGAAAACAAAAAATAGCAGCTGCGCCCCGACCAAAGTTTGCAACTGCTAAAGAAACAATCAAATCGCAAAGGATCTGATAAAATTATAATATCATTTCCTTTGCAAAAATTCAAGCAAAGGAGATAAGGGAAAATGGAATTACCGCAGACAATTGAAATTAAAGGAAGTAAGGTCCTGACAACAAAACAAATTGCAGAAGCTTATGGTGTGACAA
>ERZ1034969.461-NODE-461-length-24469-cov-19.216228_pt1 | contig 24469 bp, 16 predicted proteins | sample MGYA00520624_ERZ1034969 | MGnify/ENA primary metagenome ERZ1034969 (study PRJEB33766, sample SAMN09781776) | gut metagenome | biome: gut microbiome | host: Homo sapiens | place: Madagascar | study: EMG produced TPA metagenomics assembly of the PRJNA485056 data...
GCCGCACCTCGCTCGCCGTATCGGCACTTAGAATTATGCGGTATTGCCTTAGAAAAACTGTTTGATAAAAGCAATATCGCTGGCAGCACGGGCGGGCACGGCTTCCTCGCGCAGAACGGGCAACGGCTGCGGCAGGGTGCGCAGCATGGCAAAGGCACCGGCGTAATCGGTGCAGGAATCTTCCAGGCTGGTGTGCAGCATGGTGCCGTCCGGCGCAAAGTTCTTGCCCTTAAAGTGTACGGCCTTGATTTTGTCCCCAAGCAGCTCGCCCATAGCGTCCCACAGGGGCTGCTGGTTGTCCTTGCCCTCAAAGCTGACCAGGTTGCTCATGTCCAGGATGACCCCCAGCGCGGGGCTTTGCATCATATCCAGGATGTGCCGCGCTGCCTGCGGGGTGTTGGTGCTGTCGCCAACAACGGGCTCAATGGCAACGGTCACGCCAAGGCGCTCGGCTTCCGGCAGAATGGTTTCCAGGCTTTTGCAGAGCATATATTGGGCTCGCTCGCGGGTGGTGCCGGCGGGCTGCTTGTGCATGCCGGTAGTCTCGGTGCCAATGCAGCCCGCGTTCAGCGCCTTGCACACGGCCAGCTGGCTTTTGAAATCCGCTGCGTTGGCGCTGCGCTGCACTTCGTCCGCGATGGCAAGCTCCACATAGGTGCCCAGCACGGCAACAGCGATGTTGTGCTTCTTTTGCGCTTCCAGCGTGTTCTGCACCAGCTGCGGGGTAACGTCCGCATAGCTGGCAACGCCGGGCACGCATTTTTTGTAGGCCAGCTGCACGCAGGCAAACCCGTCTGCAGAAACCTTGCCAAACAGCTCATCGGGCGTGCCCTTACCGTAATCATGCAGGCGGGCACCAACGGTAAATACGGCCATAACAGCGGAACCTCCTTACTGGATGATCATTTCGGTATAGGCCAGCAGCAGGGGGGCAACGCCCTTGGCGTCGTTTTCCACAACCGGCTCGCTGAAATAGTATTCCAGGCTGCCATCGCGGCGGGTGGCGCCGCCCAAACCGGCTACCAGGCAGATGCCGGACAGCTGCAGCTCGCCCTTATCGTTCACGCCCAGGTATTTGTCACAGGTGCCATAGAATGCCTTTTCGCCGTAAGCGCGGAACCGCTTGGGCAGGTAGCCCAGCCGCACGCCTTTGAGCACGGCGTAAGCGAACAGGGAGCTGCCGGAGGTTTCCAGATAGTTGCCCGGTACGCCGGCTTTATCAATGACCTGCCAGAACATGCCGGTCTCGGCATCCTGGAACTGGATCATGGCCTCCACGGCTTCCTTGAACATGGCCATGATGGCGCGGTATTCGTAATACATCTGCTCGTCCATGCGCTCCAGAACATCCACCATGGCAACCAGGAACCAGCCCATGGCGCGCAGCCAGAAGTTTGCGCTGCAGCCGGTTACAGGATCGGCCCAGTACATCTGGCGGCTTTCATCATAGCCGTGGTAGTACAAGCCGGTTTTGGGGTCTCGCATGTACTTTTTGATGTTCATGAACTGCTTATAACTGTCCTGGCAGCCCTTCATGCCGTTGTAGCGGGTCTCGTATTCCATGTAGAACGGCTGCGCCATATAGGTGCCGTCCAGCCAAACCTGCCACGGGTAGATGGCTTTGTGCCAGAAATTGCCATCCTTGGTGCGGGGCTGGGTGTCCAGCTGGGCGCGGATGGTGTTGATGGCATCCCGGTAGCGCTGTTCGCCGGTCAAATCATATAGGGAAAACAGGTTTTTGCCCTGGTTGATGTTGTCCAGGTTATGCTCGTTGGCGTCAAAGGTGTAGATCTCGCCGCCATCCTTGACAAAGTAGTCTACAAAATCGCGGGAGAACTTCAGGAACTTTTCATCCCCGGTGGTCTTGTACAGGCTCAGGCAGGCGGTGATCATGCAGCCGTCCACATAGTTCCACTTATTGGGCTTGCCGCTGCGCACCTTTTCAATGTTCCACAATGGGGCTTCGGCAGAGCTGCCGGCAATCAGATAATCCACATAATTGCCCAGGGTGGTCAAAATCTCTTCATGGGTCATGGCTTAATCCTCCTTAAAGCTGCCAACGTTGATAAAGTTCAGGCGTTCGCCTGCATAGCCTTCCAGTTTGACATTGTGGAAGTGGATCTCCTTCACGTTTTCGGCCCAGATCGCCAGCTTGCTGCATTCGGCGGCACCGCACATCATGGCGGCGTGGCCAGCCCCGGCGTTTTCGGCAAAGGAGATGCTGACATTGTTCATCTCCACTTTTTCAACCGGCTGCTCCGGCAGACCGCTGAACCAGCAGCCTGCATACTCGGCGTCGGTGGCGGTGATATTTTCCATCGTCAGGCTGCCCAGGCGGGGGGTAGCGTCGTCCAGCGGCAGGGGTTCATGGCTCTGCACATAGTCGCTCTTGCCGTCCGGGTCACAGAAGTAGAACATGTTGATGACGAATGGGGTCAGCACATGGCGCATTTCCACGTTGCGGAACACCAACCCGTCGATCACGGCGTTCTTGCCGCGGCCGCGGCGGGTCTTGATGCGCAGGCCGCGGTCGGTGTGGTCCATCAGGCACTGGGTCACCACCACGTTTTTCACGCCGCCGCTCATCTCGCTGCCAATAACCAGGCCGCCATGGCCGCGGTTCAGGTTGCAGTTGCGGATGGTCACATTCTCGCAGGGGGTATGCATCACAGTGCCAAGGAAGAGTTTGCCGGACTTGAGGGCGATGCAGTCATCGCCAACATGGATGTAATCACCGATGATGTTCACATTCTTGCAGCTTTCGGGGTCAATGCCGTCGGTGTTGGGGCTGTCGGCACGGTTGTGAATCTGCAGCTGCAGGATGTTCACCCCGTCCGAGTAGGTGGGGTGGATGGTCCAGGAGAAGCTGTTGCACACCTCCACACCGTGCAGGGTCACATTCTTGGCTTTGCTGGTAAAGAAGAGCCGCGGCCGCCAGGCGATAAGTTTCACCTTGATGTGCTGGTACCAGTCGCCGTTGTCGGCGTTGGCGTTGATGCAGCCTTCGCCGGTGATGGTCACATTTTCGGCGTTGATGACATTGATCAAACCGGCAAAGCAGTCCAGCGGGTTTCCCTCCCAGCCGCCGAGATAGGCTTCGTGCTGTTCATCGGCGCAGGGCAGCACACCGGGCAGGATGGGATATTCGCGGCGGTCGGTGCCGCCCAGCAGGGTGCAGCCTTTTTCCAGGTACAGGGTGGTGTTGCTGCACAAAAACAGGCTCTGGGTGCGGTAAGTACCGGCGGGCACATACACCGTGCCGCCCGGCGGGCAGGTGGAAAGCGCAGCCTGCAAAAAGGCGGTGTTGTCGGTCACGCCGTCATTCACCAGGCCATAGCGGGAAGCATCTACAAAAAAGCTTTCCGCCGCGGTGGCAAAGTCCAGTGTGCCGGTATCGCCATCAGTGGCAAGCACTTCCAGGTGGTAGGTTTTGCCGGGTTCCAGGCTGAACACGCTGAACACGTTGGTGCAGCAGGTTTCCAGCACAGTCTGGCCGTTCAGCTGAACCCGGAACGGGGCAGGGGCGGTATAGCAGGTGTTGTTTTGCAGCTCAAAACAGGCGCTGCGGGTACAGGCACGAACGAGAGCGAGTTTCATACGATAATTTCCTCCATAAAAAATGAAAAAAGTTTTGAAATTCAACAAGAAATGTGTTAAGATGAAATAAATCAACAAAATTGAAGCGCGTGCTGCCCTAAAACTGGCAAAAATGCTTGGGCGGGGCGTGGCGGGAGGTTTGAACAGGATGGTCAAGGAATATACCTATTCCCCCCATGTGGACTTTTATGTCGATATGATCGACCGCGAGCATGGCTACGATATGGGAAGTTTCCACACACACCACAAATATGAACTGTATTATGAAGTGGAAGGCGCGCGGCGCTATTTTATTGAGGATTCCGCCTATATCGTCAATGCGGGCAATGTGATCCTGATTGGGGAAAACCAGATCCACAAGACTGGTTCGGTAGGGGATGGCCCCACCAGCCGCATTGTGTGCAATTTCAGCCGCGAGTATCTGCAGGAGATCAGCGGGGCCTTCCCGGAGATTGACCTGTTCGGCTTTATGAGCGAGGAGAACAACCACCTGCTGAGCAACATCACGGTTAAGCAGCAGAACTATATCTACTCCATCCTGCAGCAGCTGATCCAGATGCAGGACGAAAACAGCCCCGAAAGCGCTGTGACCCGCAAAATGCTGCTGGCCACGCTGCTGTTGCAGCTGAAAAAGATGTGCGAAAACCAGCATGAGCTGGGGGGCGACAGCGGCCGGGTGACCAACCGCATCGTCAGTCAGATCCAAAGCTATATTGCGGAGCATTACGCCGAGAAGCTGACCCTGACAAGCATTGCCAACCAGTTTTACATCAGCCCGTATTACCTCAGCCGTCTGTTCAAAAAGACCATCAACCTGAGCTTAATCGAATACATCAACGGCGTGCGCATCAAAGCGGCGCAGAACATGATCGAAAAGACCAACGAAAGCATTTCCAGCGTGGCGGAAAAGACAGGCTTTATGACAAGCGCGCATTTCCGGCGGGTGTTCAAAGATGCCACAGGGCTTTCGCCCCAGCAGTACCGCCAATATTTCAAGCGGGTAAACAAACCGGAAAAATAAGGCCAAAAATGTTACAGCACAAAACCACAACCCCCGGCGGCTGCCAACAGGCAGCCGCTTTTGTTTTGCCCCTAACGGATAAGCAGGGCAGGGGAGAGCGATGCAAAGGGATCAGCAGAAAAGGCACCATCATGTGCCGGAATACAGCGGAAAGCCGAAAGCTTTTTTATTCCGGCTGCATCCTGAATATTAGGAACGGCCAAAAGCGAGAAAAAGCCAGTGGCCGGAGTTTTCAAAATAAAAGCTGCCCGGTACCCCTTTTGCAGCGGTACGGGGCAGCCTGTGTAGTGGTTTGGGCGCAAAAAAGCTCAAAAAGTTTTGGAGAAAACCTTGAAGCTTAGCCCTTTACACTGCCAGCGGCAATGCCGTCAATAAAGGAATCCTGAGCGGCAAAGAAAACCAGCAGCTGCGGGATAATGGAAATCAGGGACAAGGCAAGGATGCGGTTCCACTGAATGCCTTCACTGGTGCTGTCCATAGACAGCTTAACAAAGATTGCCATGGGGTATTTGTGGGGGGTGGTAACGTAAAGCAGGGGACCCATAAAGTCGTTGCAGCTCCACATGAACTGGAACAGCGCGCAGGCGACCAGAGAGGGGCTGAGCATGGGGCAGATGATCTTGTACAGGATCTTGACCGGGCCGCAGCCGTCAATGGCGGCGGCTTCGTCCAGGTCGTGCGGGATGCTGCGCATGAACTGCACCAGCTGGTAGACGAAGTAGGTCTCGGTAGCAAACAGGGAAGGCACCCACAGGGCGGGGTACAGGGGGTTGTTGATCCAGTTAAACTTGTTGTACATCATGTACTGTGGAACGTTCAGAACAACCTGCGGCAGGAACAGCGTCATGATCATAACGCCGAACAGGAAATCGCGGCCCTTGAACTTGAAACGGCTGAAACCGTAAGCAGCAATGACAGAAGAAATAACAGTGAACACAACCTTGGGGATAACGTAGCTGTAGGTGTTCAGGAATGCACGCCAGATGGTGATATCGCCGCCGTAAGTTTTGGTCACAGCGTTATAATAGCCATCCAGGGTGGGGTGCGTGGTGAACGGGGAAAGGCTGGTAAAGATCTCGGCGTTGGTCTTAAAGGTGGAGCCCACCATCCACAGCAGCGGATAGACCATGATAAAGCCCATCAAAATCAGAACAAAATACTTGAAGAAGGTTGCCACATTGGCGCGTGCTTTCATACCCATAAATCAATTCCTCCTTCAATCAGTCAGCATAGTAGACCCAATGCTTCTGGCTGCCAAATGCAATGACAGTGAGCAGGGCGATGATGATGAACATGACCCAGGCCATGGCGCAGGCCATACCCATTTCGTTGCTCTTGAACGCATAGTTGTAAACCAGCAGCGAAACCAGCGTGACGGAACCGCGGGGGCCGCCATTATTAAAGATAATGTAGGGACCGTTGAATTCCTGGAACGCCTGAGCAATCTGGGTAACGAGGTTGTAGAAGATAACGGGGGTGATCATCGGCACGGTGATGGAGAAGAACTGGCGGGTCTTGGAAGCACCGTCGATGGTGGCGGCTTCGTACAGGTCGACCGAAACGCCCTTCAATGCGGCAAGGAACAGCACCATGGCGGAGCCGAACTGCCATACACGCAGCACAATGATAACGACCATGGCGTAATCGGGGTCAGCCAGCCAGCTGGGCCCCTGAATGCCGATAAAGGAGAGCAGCATGTTGATGATGCCATCCTCTTTGAACAGGGCCTTCCACAGAACGGCAATGGCAACAGAGCCGCCAAGAATGGAGGGAATGTAGTAGATGGTACGGAACAGGTTGACGCACTTGATCTTGAAGTTCAGGATGTAAGCGATGAACAAAGCGAAGATCAGCTTGAGGGGAACGGTGATGAGGGCATAACGGAAGGTGATGATGAACGAGGTCAGCGTTTTCTTGTTGGTGAAAATGTAGATGTAGTTCATCAGGCCGTACTTGGTAATGCCGTCAAAGAAGTTCATATCCGTAAAGCTGTAGAACAGGGAAGTGGCAAACGGATACAGCTTGAACACCACAAAACCAATGATCCAGGGAATCAGGAACAAAAGGCCAACGTTTTCATCACACCATTTTTTGAAAGGAGTGCGGGTCACTGTCTTGGCAGCAGGTGCGCTCATAAAGGAAACCTCCTTGTTACATAATAAAGGGCTGGCCCCACCGCCATGGGGCCGGGGCCAGCCTTGCTGATGCGTAAGGTTAAGTGTGGAAACGAGGATTAGGCAAGTGCTTCGCAGATGCCATCATACAGGATCTGGGCAGCCTCGGCGGAATCATACTGATCGTAGCTGAAGCCTTCAAACACATCGCTGTACACGCCATTGGTTTCGTCCTTCAGGGAAGTGCTCTCGTAGCAGGGGTCAAACGGCTGGTCAACAAAAGCCATAACCTTGGTGTTGGCTTCCAGAATCAGCTCGTTGACAGCACCGGCTTCCTTGGCGTATTCCTGGCCGGCCTTGGAGCAAACCATGCCGCACTGGGTGCCCATGATGGAAGCGCCCTCTTTTTCGTTCAGGATGAAGTTGATCAGGGCAGCAGCCTCAACAGGATGCTCGCAGCTCTGGGTAACAGCCATACCCATGGAAACCTTGGCAAAACCACCGTTGGCAGCCTCGCCCCACTTGATTTCGTCGCCAACAACGTACTCAGCGTCATCGGGCAGGTTCTGGCTTGCACTCAGTGCGCTGGAGTCCCAGGTGAAGACGCCGGCATACTTGCCGGTGATCCAGGCCTGACCATCGGTGATGGTCTTATCGCCAGCGGCGTTCATGGTCTTCAGGTCGGGCATCACGTGGTTATCTTCCAGGCTCTGGATCCATTCCAGACCTTCCTGCAGCTGCTCAACGGTGTAGTTCAGGGTGCTGTCGGTAACCCAGGGCTCGCCGTACTTGCTTTCCAGGTAGAAGGTCATCATGATCATGCGGTCCAGCGTGGTGGCAGCCAGCGGATAGTAGTCATCGCCCAGCTTTTCCTGGAAGGTCTTGGCGGCGTCCAGCAGTTCCTGCTCGGTAGTGGGGTAGTGATCCAGGCCGGCCTTCTTGAAGGTTGCCATGTTCCAGTAGTAAATACGGCCGGACATAGCGACGGGCACAGCCTGCAGGGAATCAGCCACAGTGCAGGCATCCAGAGCGTTAGAGGGGAACTGGGTCAGATCCAGCACATCGGAGTAATCGTTCAGGTTAACGAAGCTCTGGCCCTTGCCGGAGTACTGGTACAGCCAGTTCCAGTTGACCTGCATCACGTCGGCAGCGTTGCCGGCAGCCAGGGCAGTGGACTGAGCTTCCTCCCAGCCGTTCCACGGGCCGTAAGTGCACTCAACGGTGATGTTGGGGTATTTTTCAGTGAATGCCTTGCAGGCAGCCTCGTATGCAGCCTGGCGGGCATCGCCGCCCCACCAGCTGATGGTCAGGGTGATGGGATCGGTGGTGTTGACGGTATGAGCCTCGGTAGCAGCTACAGTGCTGTCGGCGGAAGCGGCCTCGGTAGAGGTGGAAGCAGCTTCAGAAGAAGCGGCCTCGGAAGAAGCTGCGGTGCTGTTGGCAGCGGAGCCGCCGCAGCCTGCCAGCAGGCCAGCAGCCATAACGCTGGCCATTGCAAGGGCGATTGCCTTTTTCATTGTTTTAGTCCTCCTAAAAATGTTCATATAACGAGCGGCCTGACAACTGACCGCTTCATTCAACACTATTATAATAACAAATTGTGAACATCAAAAAAATATCCAAAATAGTGTGTAAATCATGAAAACAAACAAATATTGCTTTAATTGAATGGGCAAAAAATCAACCTATGTCAAAACATACGAACTAAGGCAAAACGATTTGTGCATAATGCTGAAACAGCTCAAACCTGTATCTAATAAAAGTTACGGCAAAATCTTGCATAAATTGAGGTGACTTGTGCGTATTTGTATATGTTGCAAAACAGTTACAACGAAATTATGGGGGAAAACGTGTAAAAATGCTGAATGAATCACAGAAAACAAACGCACAAATTCGGTAACGCAAAAAATGTACGCAAACGCACTTCTTTTGCGCGTTCGTGCAAAATTTGCAATGGAAAGAAATGTAGTATGCTAAAAATATTCGCGATGGCAAAATGTGTGCGAAAAATGGAATGGAAATTGCTGCACATAAAACATATCTTGTATATGCAGCCTTTTGGTGCTCTGAAAATTGCGCCGCAAAGTATTGGAAACAAAAATGGCACAAAAGCGGTGCTGCAAGGCTGGGCAGCGGCTTTTGTGCCATATATGTTGTCATTTACTTATATAAAAGGGCGAAACACAGATTGAAATAAAAGAATGGGTCACTGGTGCGCGGGGTGGCGTTTCAGGAAAGCGCGGTATTCCCGGTACCAGCACTGGGGGCAAAGGCTCTGATACTCTACAGCGTCCACTGTGTCAATCGCAACCTGGGCGCCCTCAAACACGAACTCGCCGTTTACCTTGCGGCCGTTGCAGGTGGCTTTGCGGCCGCAGGCGCAGATGGTTTTCATCTCCTCGATCGTGTGGGCCAGCTCCAGAAGGCGGGTGGAACCGGGGAAACCGCGGTTCATAAAGTCTGCCCGCAGCCCATAGCAGATGACCGGAATGTTCAGGTCCACCGTGACCAAAAACAGCTGCTCGGCCTGCGCCGGGGTAAAGAACTGGCTTTCGTCACACAGCACACAGGCAGGGGCGCTGCCATGGGCGGCAGTATCGGCCCGGACGATATCCAGGATGTCCATGTCTGGGCTGACCAGCACATCCACCTTGTGGCTGACCCCCAGGCGGGAAACAATACGATCGCCGCCTTTGGTGTCCACGCTGGCTTTCAGAATCAGCACCCGCATGCCGCGCTCGTTATAATTGAAAGCAACCTGCAAAAGCGCCGTGGTTTTGCCGCTGTTCATTGCGCCGTAACGGTAATATAGCTTTGCCATGTTTGGCTCCTTATTAAAATAAAGTGAAAAACAGCATGAAAATCGGGGTGTACCACAGGATCCTGCACCCATGCCAGGGCAGGTGCTGGGGTACACCCCGCCGGAAACGGTCATGTGCTGTGTGCCCGGCTTTTATTCATCATGGTTGCGCAGCCGGTAGCCAAGGCTCATCAGGCTATCGCCTAAATGGACGTTTTCCACTGTGACCTGCGGATAAACGACCGAAAGATCATAGTGGCTGAAGTTCCAGAAGCCCTGAATACCCAGCCGAACCAGCTCGTCCGAAAGGTCCATGGCGCTCTGGCGCGGCACGCACAGCACGGCGACCACCGGCTTGTGCGCCGCACAGAAGCTTTCCAGCTCGGACAGCGGGCGGATGGTTACGCCGCTGATCTCCTTGCCCTCCAGGGCGGGGTTGATATCAAACGCGGCAATCAGCTTGTAGCCGTTGGTATCGCGGCTGATAAAGCTGGAGACCGCCGTGCCCAGGCGGCCGGCGCCGATCAGTACGGTAGGCAGCAGCTCGCCGTTGCCAAACAGCAGTTTGCCAATCTCGGCAAGCAGCACATCCACCTTGTAGCCGATGCCCTGCTGGCCAAAACCGCCAAAACAGTTGAAATCCTGCCGCACCTGGCTGGCGGTGGTGCCCATCATGCGGGCCAGCTCGCTGGAAGAAATTTTATCACGCCCATCTGCCTGCAGGTTGCTCAAGTAGCGGTAATATTTGGGCAGCCGCTTGATCACGGGCAACGATGCTTTGTTTTGCATTGTTGATGACATAAAGACTAATCTCCCGTTCTCCGGGCAGGGGTAAAGGGAACACCCTGCCTCTTGTGTAATTCCGATGTAAATTCTAGTAAAAGTATAATCAATCTTGTGCCGATTGTCAATTTTTTATCTAAGTTTTTCCGCGCTTTTTTTGCTCAGTCGCGCCCCTCTGTGCATAAAAAAGCGTACCAGCGGGGCATACTGTCAGGGTATAGCCGGGTTTTGCACTGCCCGGCGCACCGATTTTGTCGGAAGGAAAGGACCCCCGCCATGCCAAACCGTACCCCAAAACAACAGCCCGCCCCCCATGCTGCCAAGGACGCCAAGGATGTGGAGCGCATGCGGCTGGAACATGACCTGATCACGGACAGCGGCATTGTGCCCGCCACCAAGGGCCGCCATGCCATTTATTGCCTGACGGTGATCGGCACCATTGAGGGCCACAGCCTGGCCCCCGATAACCAGAAAAGCACCAAGTATGAGCATGTGATCCCCCAGCTGGTGGATATTGAGGAGGACCCCGCCATTGAGGGGCTGTTGGTCATCCTGAATACCGTGGGCGGCGATGTGGAAGCCGGGCTCGCTTTGGCGGAGCTGATCTCCGGCGTCAGCAAGCCCAGCGCAACGCTGGTGCTGGGCGGCGGGCATTCCATCGGTATCCCGCTGGCGGTTTCGGCCCGCAAAAGCTTTATTGTGCCCACCGCCACCATGACGGTGCATCCGGTGCGCCACTCCGGCATGGTGCTGGGGGTGCCCCAGACCCTGCGCTATTTTGAGCAGATGCAGGAGCGCATCGTCAGCTTTGTGGCGGGGCATTCCGGCATCAGCGCCAGGCGCTTTACCCAGCTGATGCACAATACCGGGGAGCTGGTGATGGATATGGGTACCGTGCTGGGCGGGGAACAGGCTGTGGAAGAGGGGCTGATCGACGCCATCGGCAACCTGGGCGATGCGCTGCGCTACCTGTATGCCGAAATCGACGCCGGGAAAACCGGATATTGAAGGGGCGCTGCCCGCCAGTGGGCGGAAAGGCTTTGATGAAAATAGAAAGAGAAAGGGGTTTTACAAGCGGGCGTTTTCATGCTACAATATACCTTATGCTATAAGGGGCAGTATGCCCCTGCCCAAAACAGCACGGCACAGCCGCCGTGGCGGATAGCAGATAAAATCAATGCGCGGAAAGTCTCTTTATGCGGGGCCGCCGGATGCTGTTTAATGGCCGCCCGCTGCCAGATAAAAGGCGAAAGAACTTTCGTTCAAAACGGGGGCAGGGCCCGCCGCGCCAAAGCAAATCAACAATGGCTGCCCGCTGAACAGGGCAGCCTGAACATACGCATATTATAGTAAAGAGGTAGGGAGAGCATGGCACGTTCAAGTTCCGCCAAAAACGGAAAAAACAGTAAAAACACATACCGCGCCTCCGGCAGCAAAAGCAGTAAAAGCAGCAGCTCCGGGGCCAGACACAACAGTTCAGCCTCCGGCAGCAAAAAGCGGATGTCCAGGCTGGAACAGCGCCGCGCCCAGCAGCAAAACCTGATCCGCAGCGTGGTGCTGGCCGGGTTTGGCATTCTGGCCATTGCGCTGGTGCTGGTGCCGGGGCAGAGCTTCTGGAATATTCTGCGCGGCTGGCTGTTTGGCACCTTTGGCGTGGTTACATATTTTGTCGGCCCGTTTTTGCTGTATCTGGCCTATCTGCTGGCATCCGGTTACCATGTGGGCACTTTCATTGGCAAGGTGCTGCTGTTGGCGGTGCTGCTGGCCGGTACGGCGGTCATCTTCTCGGACTTTAAGGTAGGGGATACCCCCTGGCAGACCGTCAAGATGTTGTTTGCCTGGGGGCAGCGCAAGTTCTGGACCGGCGGTGTGCTGGGTGTGCCCATCGGTGCATCGCTGCTGGCCGTCTGTGGCCGTCCTGGTGCCAATATCGTCATGATTATTGTCATCCTGATGGGGCTGATGGTGTTTTTTGCCGTTACCCCGGTGGATGTGGTGCAGTTCATCAGCTATTATATTCAGGAGTTCAAAGCCCGCCGCGCCGCCCGTGCGGAGGAAGAAACCGCTTATGATACCCAGTTGTTTGGCCATGAAGCGGAGGAAGAATCCCTTGAAAACCTGACCGGCAGCCTGCCGCCCATGGCCGGCGAGTCTCCGGCCACGCCGCAGTCTGGCACCCGCCGCCCCTTTGATGTGGCCCCCTATCTGGAACAGGAGGAAGCCGCCCGCCGCAATGCGGCCCAGGCAAACCCTGCCGACCAGGCAGCCGCCGCGGCGCAGGCCGGACAGTCGGCGGCCCAGCCCCAGCAGGCGTATACGCAGCCCGGCACCGCAACATACCCCGATATGCAGCGTGCCCAGGCTGCGCCCCAAGGCGTGCAGCACACCCAAAGCTTTGCCCCGCCCGCCCAGCGTTCGGACTTTGATGTGGACCTGGGGCCGGATGCTTCCCAGCGCGCTTTGCAGAACGCCGTGCAGCATGACCCGCTGCAGAAAATTGATATCGGCCCCGGCGGCACCTTTGGCCTTGACCCGCTGGAGCAGTTGAATCATCGCAAGTACCCCGCGCCCCAGCCGGAACCCCAGCCCCAGCCGCAGGAAGAAAGCTTTGAGCTGCACCTGGAACCGGAAGCCCAGCAGGCTGAGGAAGCCCCGGTGGAGGAAGACAGCCTGAATGACCTGATCCAGCGCGCCGTGACCGGGCGGGATACCCCCGTGGCCGGTGCCGATGTGGGCCTGCCCGATGAGGATGAAACGGAAAGTTTTGAAACCCCGCTGACCCCGGAACCGGATGATAACGCACCTGCCGCCTCAGCGGAAGATTTTTCCACCCCGCTGGAGCCGGTAGAGGAATTGCCGGAACCGGATGACGTTGGCAGCAGCGAAAGCGCGGATAATTTTGAAACCCCGCTGGTGCCGGAACCCACCCAGCCAGCGCCTGCCCCTGTTACAGCCATCCCCACATTGGGCGGCAGCTTTGACCAGGGTGGTTTCGATGCAGCCAAGGCTGCCTGGAACGCCGGAATTCCGGTATCGGATCTGCTCACCGGGCGGGTCGGCGTGCAGGCCCCGGCACCGCAGCCCACGGCCCAGCCTGCCGCCGCTGCGCCTAAAGTATACAGCGTAACGGATGAACGCCGCCCCGGCAGCCCCAACCGGCTGCGGGTATCTTCCAGCATGGGCAATTCGGCTTCGGCTCCCATTTCCAGCCCGCCCAGCGTGGCCAAAGCAATGGCGAAAGCCCCTGCCGCCCCGGCAGCCACCGCACCCGCCGGTGCAGCCCGCGAAGCGGACGAGGATGCCAGCAGCGAAGCTACGGCAGCCTTTGCCGCCCAGGCCAAAGAGGAGTTCCCGCCGTATACTTACCCATCTTTGAACCTTTTCAATGCGGCCAAGCCGGAAGATGAACGCGGCGCGGCCGCCGAGATGAAGAAAAACGCCGATATCCTGGTGAACACGCTGGACAGCTTTGGTGTTAAGACCCATATCCTGGATATCTGCCGCGGCCCTTCCGTGACCCGGTATGAGCTGCAGCCCCAGGCGGGCATCAAGGTCAGCCGTATCACCAGCCTGTCGGATGATATCGCCCTGAACCTTGCCACCGCCGGTGTGCGTATCGAAGCCCCCATTCCCGGCAAACCCGCCGTCGGTATCGAGGTGCCCAACAAGATCCGGTCTACCGTCAGCATCCGCGGGGTGTTTGAATCCCAGAACTACATCAACATGCGCAGCCCACTGACCATGGCACTGGGCAAAGATATTGCCGGTACAGCCCAGGTGGCGGACCTGTGTAAAATGCCCCACCTGCTGATCGCCGGCTCCACCGGCAGCGGTAAATCCGTCTGCGTCAACTCGATCATCATCAGCTTTTTGTTCCGCTCCGGTCCGGAAGATGTCAAACTGATTCTGATCGACCCCAAGGTGGTGGAACTGGCTGAGTACAACGGCATTCCCCACCTGTTAATGCCCGTTGTGACCGAGCCGCGCAAGGCCGCCGGTGCCCTGGGGGCCAGTGTGGCCGAGATGGAGCGCCGCTATAAGCTGTTTGCCGAAAACAATGTGCGCGATATCAAGAGCTATAACAAGCTGGCCAAGCAGCACCCCGATGTGCTGGAACACCTGCCTTATATCGCCATTATCATTGACGAGTTGGCCGACCTGATGATGGTTGCCGGCAAAGAGGTGGAAGATTATATCTGCCGCATTGCCCAGAAAGCCCGTGCGGCCGGTATCCACCTGATTGTGGCAACCCAGCGCCCAAGCGTGGACGTTATCACCGGTCTGATCAAAGCCAACATCCCCAGCCGTATTGCATTTGCAGTTTCCAGCCAGATCGACTCCCGCACCATTCTGGACAGCGGCGGCGCCGAAAAGCTGCTGGGCAACGGCGATATGCTGTTCCTGCCGGTCGGTGCTTCCAAGCCCGTGCGTGTGCAGGGTACCTTTGTGACGGATGAAGAGATCAGCGCTGTGCTGAACTTTATCAAATCCACTTCCAGCGCCCAATATGATGAAGAGATGATTGCCGAGATGGAGCGCCGTGCCGTGGCCGAAAAGGGCGGCAAGGGCAGCAGCTCCGATTCGGACGATGACAGCGGCAGCCGCGACCCCATGTTTGAACAGGCGGTGGAATGCGTCATCGAAGCCGGGCAGGCATCCACCAGCCTTTTGCAGCGCCGCTGCAAGCTGGGCTATGCCCGTGCGGCCCGCATCATGGACCAGATGGAACAGGAAAAGATTATCGGCCCCTATGAGGGCGCCAAGCCCCGTGCCGTTTTGCTGACCCGCGCCCAGTGGCAGGAACGCCAGCTGGGCCAGGGTGAGTAAATACCGGCGGCGCAGGTATTGCCGCCATTCCTACCGCCGCCCCCAGGTGTGGACCATTGTGGCCGCTGTTCTCATCGCCGTTGCCTTGTATGTGGTCGAAAATTACGGCGGCAACGGTTTTGTGCCCAGCTGGGACCAGATTTACCAATGGGTTGGCCTGGAACCCAGCCAGAGCGAAACCACAGCCCCGCTGCCGGAGGGGGAAACCGAAGTGGTGTTCCTGGATGTGGGGCAGGGGGATGCCGTGCTGATTTTACAGAACGGTGCGGCCTGCCTGATTGATGCAGGCCCCAAGGATGCCCGGCAGAACCTTGTGCAGGATCTGCGCAGCTATGGCGTAAGCCAGTTGGACCTGTTGGTGATGACCCACCCCCATGCCGACCATGTGGGCGGCATGCAGGCCGTTTTGCAGAACTTTGATGTGCAGACCCTGCTGACCCCCGACCTGAGCGAAACTGACGTGACCGGCCAGACCCAGCGCACCCTGCAAACCGCCCAGGAATGCGGCGTACCGGTGGAAACTGCCTATACCGGCCAGCAGTACACCATCGGCACCGGCACATTGACCGTGCTGCTGCCCGGTGTGGATGCCGATACGGCGGGCAGTGACGATGCAATAAATGATATGTCGCTCTGCCTGCGGTTTGAAGCCGGGAACTTTACCTTTTTGGATACCGGCGATGCCGAGCGCAACGAGGAAGCCGCCCTGGCGGAGCAATATCCGTTCCGCTTGCGGTCCACCGTGTTCAAGGCCGGGCACCATGGGTCGTCCACATCCAACACCCAAACACTGCTGTGGCAGGTGCAGCCCCAGCTTGTGGTTGCCAGCTGCGGCCTGAACAATGATTACGGCCACCCCCACCGCGAGGTCATCCAGGAAATGCAGGATGAGGGCATTGACTTTTACCGCACTGACCTGTACGGCACGGTGACCGTGACCGCTCAGGCGGACGGCAGCTTTACTGTGCAGACGGCAAAACAGCCGGACGAAGAGCTGGCTCCCGCCGCGTAACCACCGCCAGCCTGACTCTGTGTGCCTGACCCCGGTAAGTCGGCAGGAAAGTGTTCCCGCACGCCCCAAGAGTTTTAATTAGGTAGAAATAGAGGAAAGTAATAAAAATACAGGAGGATGAATCCTATGCAGATCTCCCAGATGTTCAAGCGCAAGCCTTGCGTGTTTTCCATCGAGTGCTTCCCCCCGAAGCAGACCGCCAACTTTGGTAAAATGAAGGACACCCTGCGCACCATGCGCACCCTTAACCCGGATTTTATCAGCGTTACTTACGGTGCAGGCGGCTCCACGGGCGGCGTTTCCACTGTGGAAGTGGCCGAATTCCTGAAAAACGACCTGAACGTAGAGCCGCTGGCCCATATGATCTGCATGGGCAGCGATAAGGCAAAGGCCGCCCAGCTGCTGGACCAGCTGAATGCCGCCGGTGTGCGCAACGTGCTGACCCTGCGCGGCGACCGCACCCCCACCCGCCCCGAAAGCCCGGACTTTGCCCACGCAAGCGACCTGGCCCAGTTTGTGTGGCAGACCCAGCCGGAATTTGATATCCACGCTGCCTGCTACCCCGAAGGCCACCCCGAAGCCGCTACCCTGGCCCAGGATGTTGCCAACCTGCGCTTTAAGCAGGAGGCCGGTGCCACCCACCTGCTGACCCAGCTGTTCTTTGATAATATGCACTTTTATCGCTTTTTGAACCTGGCCCGCCGCGCAGGCATCACTTTGCCGGTGTCTGCCGGTGTTATGCCCATCGTTAAGCGCAGCCAGATCGAGCGCACGGTGGCACTTTCCAGCGCCAGCCTGCCTTCGGAGTTTACCCGCATGATCTCCCGCTACCAGGACGACCCCGAAAGCCTGTATGCTGCCGGTATTGACTATGCCGTGCAGCAGCTGCGAGATCTGATCGAGGGCGGCGCGGACGGTGTGCACCTATATGCCATGAATGACGCCAAGGTTGCCGCCGCTGTGTATGAGGGCATCAAGGACCTGCTGTAATCGGCCTGTTGGCCCCATAGAGGGGGAGTGAAACGCTGTGCAATTAGCCTACCCGCAAAACGATACCCACGCCGAAACCCTTCGCTACCTTGGGGCAGGGGGCTGGCAGCCGGATGCTGCATCCCAGGTGCTGCTGCAAAAAGCCGAGGACGCCCTGCGCGCCGCCGCCACCCCGCGCGGCGTGTGGAAACAGCTGCCGCTGACCGCCCTGCCGCTGCAGAACGCCGGGAATGATATTGCCCGCCACCTGCGCGGCTGCGATGCCATGGTGCTGATGGCCGTTACCCTTGGCAGCGGGGCTGATACCCTGATGCGCCGCCTGGAGCTGACGGATATTGCCCTGGCCGCTGTGGTGGATGCGATGGCTTCCGCTGTGATGGAAGAGCTGTGCAACGCGCTGGAAGCTGAGATCCGCACCAGCGTGCAGGCGCAGGGGCACTACCTGACGGGGCGTTTTTCCCCCGGCTATGGGGACTGCCCGCTGACTTTGCAGCAGCCGTTTGCCATTGCGCTGGATACCGTGCGCGGCCTTGGCATGGCGGTCACGCCGGAAAATCTGCTGACCCCGCGCAAAAGCGTAACAGCCATCCTTGGCGTGGCGGACCACCCGGTAACGGGGGCCCGCGCCGGGTGCGGGCACTGCCTGCTGCGCGAAAAGTGCGAATACAGAAAGAGGGGAACCACCTGTGAAAATTGAGGAAGTATTTGCCCGCCGCCGCTTTATTATGCTGGATGGCGCCATGGGCACCCAGCTGCAGCTGCGCGGCCTGACCACAGAACAAAAGCCGGAACTGGCCGCCTTTATCATGCCGGATGTGCTCACTGCCGTCCACCGGGACTATGCCCGCGCCGGGGCGGATATCCTGCTGGCAAACACCTTTGGCGCCAACCCCCGTAAATTGAAGGGAACCGGCTATACTGTGCAGCAGGTGATCGAAGCGTCCATCGCATGTGCCCGGACCGCCGCGCAGGAAACCGGTGCCCTGGTGGCACTGGATATCGGCCCCATCGGCGAGCTGCTGGCCCCGGCCGGTACCCTGCCGTTTGAGGATGCCTGCGCCCAGTTTGCTGAGATGGTGCGCGCCGGTGCCGCAGCCGGGGCAGACCTCGTCTTTCTGGAAACAATGACCGACCTGTATGAGCTGAAAGCCGCCATCCTGACCGCAAAGGAAAACTGTGACCTGCCGGTGTTTACCTCGATGAGCTTTGAGGCCCGTGGCCGTACCTTTACCGGCTGCACAGTGGAAAGCTACGGCATTACCGCCGCCGGCCTTGGTGCGGACGCCGTGGGCATCAACTGCTCGCTGGGCCCCAAGGAAATCCTGCCCTTTGCTCAGCGGCTCTGCCGCGTGGTGCCCGCCGGTATGCCGGTGTTTGTCAAGCCCAATGCGGGCCTGCCGAACCTGGACGGCAGCTATGATATCACCCCGGCGGAGTTTGCCGCTGAGATGGCCGCCTACCTGCCCACCGGAATTTCCATGCTGGGCGGCTGCTGCGGCTCTGAGCCGAAATCCATCCGCCTGCTGAAAGAGCTGACCCAGGATAAAACCCCCGCCGCCAAAACCCCTATTGTGCGCAGCCGCCTGTGTACCCCCGTGCGCTGCGTGGAGGTAAACGGCATTACCGTGGTGGGCGAGCGCATCAACCCCACCGGCAAAAAGCGCTTGCAGCAGGCCCTGCGGGAGGGCGACAGCGCCTATGCCTGCGCCCAGGCCGTAGCCCAGGCCGAAGCCGGTGCCGAGCTGCTGGACGTGAACGCCGGTCTGCCGGATATTGACGAACCCGCCACGCTGGAAATGCTGGTGCGGGAGCTGCAATCCATCACCGACCTGCCATTGCAGCTGGATTCTTCCAACAAAGATGCTTTGGCCCGCGCGCTGCGCATTTATAACGGCAAGCCGATCGTCAACTCGGTCAACGGCGAGCAGAAGGTGCTGGACAGCATTCTGCCCCTGTGCAAAAAGTACGGCGCCGCCGTGGTTGGTCTGGCACTGGATGAACACGGCATTCCCAAAACGGCAGAGGGCCGCTTTGAGGTTGCCAAGCGCATTGTGGCCGCAACGGATGCTATCGGCATTCCCCGCGGGGATGTTTACATCGACTGCCTGACGCTGACGGTTTCTGCCGAGCAGAGCGCCGCTGCCGAAACCCTGAAAGCCATTACCATGTGCAAAAAGGAACTGGGCGTGCGCACCGTGCTGGGTGTTTCCAACATCAGCTTTGGTTTGCCCTGCCGCGGCTACATGAATACCACTTTTCTGACGTTGGCCATGCAGGCCGGGCTGGACCTTGCCATCATGAACCCCAACACGCCGGAAATGATGGCCGCCGTGCGCGCCTACCGTGTGCTGACCAGCCAGGACGAAAAGTGCAATGATTACGTTGCCGCCTATGCCAATGTACAGGTGCAGACCTCCCAGGTGGCAAAAACTGATGCCGCCGCCCCGGCGGGTGGTGCAGCAGGGGCCGATGCTCTGTTTGAAGCCGTGCGCCGCGGCCTGAAGAACGAAGCCCGCGCCGCTGCAGGGGAAGCCCTGAAAACCCGCGAGCCTTTGCAGGTGGTGAACGAAACGCTGATCCCCGCGCTGGATGTGGTGGGCGATGCCTTTGAAAAAGGCTCCATCTTTTTGCCGCAGCTGCTGCAATCCGCCACGGCGACCCAGGCTGCTTTTGAAGTGATCAAAACCGCCATTGCCGCCAGCGGCAGCCAGGGTGAAAGCAAAGGCCGTATTGTGATCGCCACCGTAAAAGGTGACGTACACGATATTGGCAAAAACATTGTGCGCGTAATTTTGGAAAACTACGGCTATGATGTGCTGGACCTGGGCCGCGATGTGCCGCCGGAGCGCGTGGTGGAAGCTGTGCGCCAGACCGGCGCGCCGCTGGTGGGGCTTTCGGCCCTGATGACCACCACCGTGCCCAACATGCAGGCCACCATTGAAGCCCTGCACGCGGCCAACCTGCCCTGCAAGGTCATGGTGGGCGGCGCGGTGCTGACCAAGGCATACGCGGAGCAGATTGGTGCCGATTTTTACGCCAAGGATGCCAAAGCCAGCGCTGATTATGCTAAGCAGATTTTTGGCTGATGGATTTAAGTTTTGACTCTGTTTTTTCGGCATAAGAAAAACTCTGACAATATAACGCAATAAAATAGCAGCACACCGTTTCCCGGAAAATAGGGAAGCCGGTGTGCTGCTGTTTCTATTTGGAAAGGGGGAATGGCGAAATATAAAAGAAAGTATGAAAATAAGAAATGAGGAAATTGAAAAAATTAAAGAAAGAAGAAATCAAGAAGATAAAAGAGTGAGTTACGCCTTTTCTACCTCATAATCACTCCAGCTGTCCGCTGTGGCGGCGGCGCTGGTGTCCACGCTGGTGCTGTAGCTGGTTACGGTAACGGTGTACTGGCTGGTGCCCTGTACATACACAGTGCCATCGGTGCCAACAACGCTTACGGTGTTGCCGTTGGCATCCACAATGGTGCCTGCGTTGTACAGGCTGGTCACGGTGCTGTCACCCGTTACCACCCATTTGCTGGTAGAATCCAGATACAGCGCGGCATAGCCATCGCCGCCGTTGCCGGCGTTGCTTTCGTCATCCAGCACAGCGCCGGTCAGGGTGCTGCCATCCAGCACATACAGGTCCAGCTGACTGATGGAATCCCAGATCACATCGCCTGTCATCTCCTGCTGGCGGGCGGTAAAGGTGCAGTCAGCGCCGTTCTGGCCGGTGGTGCCCCAGCCGCGCTGGTTGGCGTTGCCGGTGCACTTCAAAAAGAACTCGCTGTCATCCGTGTTGGTAATGGCAACGTTCTGCAGCAAAAAGGTGGATTCGGTGTTGGTGGTGTAAAACATGCCGCCGTTCTTTGCGGTCAGGCTGCCGCCCACCATCTCAAAGGTGCTGTTGCCGACTTCGGAATCGCCGGACATGCTCTGGTACAAAATCACGTTCCAGGTGCAGTCGTTCTGGCTGTTGTCCGCCATGCTGCCGGTCAGGTCACAGTCAAACAGGCGGATGGTATTCAGCCCCTCAATGCAGATCGCCTCGGAGCCGTTGGCGGTCAATTCGGCATCGTTCACCGTGATGTCGGCGGTGCTGTAAATGGCGGGGGAGCCAATGCCGTTGGAGGTATAGCTGCCGCCGTCCACCACCATGGTGCCGCTGCCGCGGTCAGAGCGGATGGCCGCTGAGGATTCGCCGCTGGTTTCTACATCCAGGTCCCAGGCGTACAGCGTGCCGCCGCCCGCCACATGGATGCCGCCGGAGGTATCCTGCTGGGTGGTAATGCTGGTGTCCGAAACATAGGCCGTGCCGCTGCCATAGGCAAACACGCCCGCGCCGCCCTTGGCATCGGTGGTAATGGTGCTGTTGTTGATTTTTAAGGTGCCGTCCGTTACCAGGGCAGCGGCACCCACACCGTAAAAGCTGGAATTATCGCCGCCGGTGCTGTCGTCAGAATCGCGGGTGATGGCGGCGCTGTCCAGCGTAACGGCGGCACCCTCATACACATGCACGGCGTTTTCGTCGCTGCCGGTAGATGCGTAGGTTTCGCCGGTGGTGACGGCATCAGTGGTGTATTCGGTGGCAGCGTCATAGCTGTCAACGCCGCTGCTCATGCCGCCGCCGGGGCCGCCCATGCCGCCCATTTCGCCGCCGCCCAGCACAATGCTGTCCGCGGTGCCATCGGCGTTCAGGGTCAGGGTAACGGTATCGCCCACTGCAATGTCATCGTTGGTCAGGGCCTGCTGGGCATCGTCCGGGGCACCCTGACCGTCCTGCGGCATCTGCGGGGCACTGCCATCGCTGCTGCCGTTGGGGTCAGCCGGTGCGCCGCCATCTGCCGGGGCGTTCCCATCAGCGGGGGCATTGCTGCTGTCGCCATCGGGCTTCTCCGGCGGTTTGCCCTGCGGGGCACTGCCGGAATCCGAACTACCGTTGGGGGCCTGCGGGGCATTGCCGTTTGCATCGCCGCCCTGGGGCTGGCTGTTTGTGTCGCTGTTGTCGCCGTCCGGCTTTTCCTGCGGGGTACCGCCGTTGTCGCTGCTGCTGGAATCGCCGCCGGGCATCTGCGGGGCTTGGCCGTCACCACCCGGTGCGCCGCCCATGCCGCCGGGGCCGCCGCGGGTAATGGTGGTGCTGTCATTGATCGCGGCGGTCACACTGTCGCCGCTGTCGGTAGAAACCGTAATGGAACTGCTGCTGATGGCCGTTACCGTGCCGGAATAGCTTGTCTGCGCCGCTGTGTTGGAAGTGGAAGCTGTGCTGCTGAAATCAGCAGAAGAATCTGCGGCGGTGGAATCGCTGGAAGCCGCACAGCCTGCCATGGAATATACCATGCTCATGGCCAGCAAAGTGCAAAGAATACGTTTTTTCATAAATATCACTCCTGAATTGGAATCGTATGGTTGTTTTATCTTGCTTTGGCGTTCCGTTTGACCTGCGCCCTGCCAAAAGCGGGGGAGGCGTTTGATTTGGAATCAGCAGCTCTTTTGGGCTTCTCTCTGCTGCTTTCCCTTGGAACACCTGTATCATACCGCCGCAACCTGAAATTACACTGAAAAATCCGCCGCGGCCAAAAAATAATTGCAAATTTGTCTGCCCGCCCGGATAAAAGCGCCGGAACAAGCGGGTAAAACAGGGATGTGCATGGCTCTAAAACGATGAAGAGGGAACTTTTTAATTGGATTTTTATTCAAACCTTTTTAACAAAAACTTTCTGCCCCAGCCCCCAACCACTACTTGCAATTTGCCAAACGGTATAGTATAATATTTAAAGCGGACAGGGCTGTATATTGCGCTGTTTTGCATACGGATGTGGGCCCCGTGCGCAGGAGCCCTGTGAACCATGTCAGGCGGGGAACCGAGCAGCATTAAGCGGTGGTCTCCTGGTGCTGCGGTCAGTCCACATTCGTATGCAAAGCAGCGCAGCCGCGGGGCACACCCCGCGCGGGCCTTGTCCCTTTTTCTATGCCGCAAAATATTTTACAGGGGGTGGTTGCATTGTACCGTGCGCTGTACCGCAAGTGGCGTCCGCGCAAGTTTGCGGATGTTGTTGGCCAGGAAGCCATCGTAACGGCCCTGCAAAACCAGATCGCCGCCGGGCGCATTGGCCATGCCTACCTGTTTACCGGCACCCGCGGCACCGGCAAAACCACCTGCGCCAAAATTTTTGCCAAAGCGGTCAACTGCCTGGATACCACCAGCCCGGACCCCTGTGGTGAATGCGCTGTCTGTAAAGGCATTGATGAGGGCACCATCCTGGATGTATCGGAAATTGATGCCGCCTCCAACAACAGCGTGGATGACATCCGTGACCTGCGCGATGAAACCGCCTATCTGCCTGCCGTGTGCAAGTATAAGGTATATATCATCGATGAGGTGCACATGCTGTCTACCTCGGCGTTCAATGCCCTGCTGAAAACCATGGAGGAACCGCCGGAGCATGTGATCTTTATCCTTGCCACAACGGAAGTGCAAAAGGTTCCGGCTACTATCCTCAGCCGCTGCCAGCGGTATGATTTCCAGCGCATTACGGCGGATAAAATCGCCGGCCGGCTGGAATATGTGGCCGGGCAGGAAAAGATCGAGCTGGACCATAACGCCGCCGAGCTGATCGGCCGCCTGGCCGATGGCGCCATGCGTGATGCACTGTCCATCCTGGATACCTGCGCCGGTGTTTCCAACACGGTGGATGAAGCGCTGGTGCGCCGCATGGCGGGCGTGACGGACCGCAAATATCTGTTTGAGATCAGTGATGCCATTGCCGCGCGGGACGCCGTGAAAGCCCTGCAGGAAATTGCCGCCCTGCGCCAGCAAAGCGTGGATATGCGCCGCCTTTGCATGGAGCTGGCCGGGCATTACCGCAATTTGATGCTCAGCGCCCTGCCCGGCGGAACCGACCTGCTGACGGGAACCTCCCCCGAAGAGGAAGCTGCTTACGCCGCGCGGAAAGATTTCCCCCAGGCCGAGGCTGTGCGCGCCGTCAACGCGTTTGGCGCCGCGCTGGAAAAGATGGCCCGCGGCACCGACCAGCGCATTGAGCTGGAACTGGCGGTTTTCTCGCTCACCCAGCCGGAAGCAGCGCCCGTTACACTGCCCGCTGCCGCACCCGCCCGTCCGGTGGTTGCGGCGGCCAGCCCGGCTCCCTTTGCCGCCGCTCCGCAGCCGGTGCCCCCGGTGCAGAACACACCCGGCCCCGTGCCGCCTGTGGCAGTCCAGCCGGTTCCGCCTGCTGCGGAGCAGCCGCCGTTCAGCGCGCCCATAGCAGGGGAGACCCCGCCCTTTGAGCCGGAGCTTGCCCCCGCCGCCCCGGCGGTGCAGCAGCC
>ERZ1034969.463-NODE-463-length-24433-cov-5.675363_pt1 | contig 24433 bp, 18 predicted proteins | sample MGYA00520624_ERZ1034969 | MGnify/ENA primary metagenome ERZ1034969 (study PRJEB33766, sample SAMN09781776) | gut metagenome | biome: gut microbiome | host: Homo sapiens | place: Madagascar | study: EMG produced TPA metagenomics assembly of the PRJNA485056 data set...
AATGTACACAGAGGAAGAGTATAAACTAACATTCCCTCATAAGTACAAAAAGGGTAAGACCTTTAAACAAGGACAACTCTATAAAAAAGAAAGTGAGTATAGCAGTACTAAGCAACATGAAGTACTGCTATTTTTAGTTAGAACATATAAAGGTGGTGAGTAATATTGGCGAGTATAAATGAATTAGCACAAAAACTAACTAAGAAAGAACGCATATTCGCTGATGAATACGTTAAGACCACTAATGGAACACAAAGTGCAATTACTGCTGGATATTCAGAAAAGACGGCAAGAAGTAAGGGTAGTCAGTTGTTGACAAAAGTAAACGTGCGCCAATATATAGATGCAGTCATGAACGAACGTAGCAAAAACACAATCGCAACTGCTGATGAAGTATTGGAGTATCTCACTAGGGTTATGTGTGGCGAAGAAAAAGATGCATTTGGTTTAGATGTGTCAGTAGCTGATAGAACTAAGGCAGCTGAATTGTTAGGTAAACGGCATATGCTATTTACTGACAAAGTAAAACTTGATGCAGAAATAGAAATTGATATATCAGACCGAATGAAACAAGCAAGGGTGAAATCAGATGAAGTACAACAAGGCACAACTGATTGATGCGTTGGGTTCGTTTACTCATGATCCATTAGGCTTTGTATATTTCGCATTCCCTTGGGGAGAAAAAGGAACACCTTTAGAAAACTTTGATGGTCCTGACGAATGGCAAGTTAAGACTTTCAAGAAAATAGGCGAAGAACTACGTAAGGGAAAGTCATTAGCTAAGGCAATACAAATAGCCGTGGCATCAGGTCATGGTATTGGTAAGTCCGCTTTTTCTTCATTGTTGATACTGTTTGCTATTGCTACACATGAAAACACACGTGGAGTTGTAACCGCTAATACTGATACACAGTTAAAGTCTAAGACTTGGGCGGAACTCAACAAATGGTACAACCTGTTCATTGGTAAAGAGTTATTCATTTATACGGCTACTGCATTGTTTAGTGCTGATAAACAGTACGAAAAGACATGGCGGATAGATGCTATTCCTTGGAGCGAGAGTAACCCAGAGGCATTCGCTGGTCTACACAATCAAGGTAATCGTATTCTTATCATCTTTGATGAGGCATCAGCTATTTCCGATAAGATATGGGAAGTAACAGAGGGTGCATTAACCGATAAGGAAACAGAAATTATATGGTGTGTGTTCGGAAACCCTACACGTAATAGCGGTAGATTTAGAGAGTGTTTCCGAAAGCATCGTAATTACTGGACTACATATCAGATTGATAGCCGTACTGTTAAAATCTCTAACAAAGCTAAGTTGCAAGAATGGGTTGATATTCATGGTGAGGATAGCGACTTTGTAAAGGTACGTGTTAGAGGGTTATTCCCTAGTGCATCTGATACACAGTTTATCTCCGCAGAGATAGCAGACGATGCACAGAAACGAGTATACAAGGTAGGACAGTTTAGTAACTTACCTGTGATTATCGGTGTTGACCCAGCATGGACTGGTGGCGATACATTAGAAATCGTGATGCGTAATGGCTACTCTATGAAATGCCTAGCAACGATTGAAAAGAATGACGATGATATGCGAATGGCACAACTCATTGCACAACTTGAAGATGAGTATAAAGCTGATGCAGTATTCATAGACCAAGGCTACGGCACAGGCATTTATAGTATCGGTAAGTCAATGGGTAGACGATGGCGGTTAGTTGCCTTTGGTGGTAAAGCACCTAATGATATGTACTTAAACATGAGGGCATATATGTGGGGCGAAATGAAAGAGTGGCTAAAAGAGGGCGGTTCTATTCCACCTACAGACCAAGGCTTATATGACGATATAACAAGTCCTGAGGCTATCATCGATAAAAACGGAAGAATACAACTTGAAAGCAAAAAGGATATGAAAGAACGTGGCTTACCATCTCCGAATAAGGGCGATGCATTAGCCTTGACCTTTGCGTTCAGGGTCAATAAAAAAGTGAATGTAGGGAGTAGGGTTCATGCTAATACAGAGTATGATCCGTTTAAAAAAGATAAGGGGTGATTTAATGTGCATGAAAAATAAGATGCCTGATACACCAATGCCAGCACCAGCACCAACTGTACAAACTGATGATGCTACTACAACAACTGGTGAAGAATGGTTCGCTAAAAAGCGTAAAGGCAAACGTGGTTATGAAAGCACAATTCTATCCACGGCAACAACTGGCACTAAAAACACATTAGGGGGTTAATGATGCAAGGAACTATCCTATCAACGCTTGCTAGACAACCTACAAATTCCATGCCTAAGAAACGTGATTACACGAAGATTAAGACAAAGTTTAATGCTATGTTCAACAATCGTCAAAAGTACGTTGCTAAGTGGAAAGACATTAGAGATTATCAACTACCTTTCCTTGGACTGTTTGACGATGAACAAGACCAATCGAAAGTCTACACCGATAAGATTAATAATGGTGTAGCTTGGGAAAGTTGCCAAATATTCGCATCAGGTGTAATGAGTGGCATGACACCACCTAGCCGTAAATGGTTTAAGTTGACATTAGAGAATACTGACCTAGCAGCTAATAGTGATGTTAGTAAGGTGTTAGATGAACGTGAAGAGATACTATACGCAGTATTTGCTAAGTCTAATTTCTACAACGTAGTGCATCAAGCCTATATGGAACTACCATTTGGACAAGCACCTATGTCAATCATGCCTGACCCTAAGTTTGGTGTAAGGTTCACATCTTACCCTATCGGTACATATGCATTAGAGTGTGGCAGTAATGGTGAAGTAAACACCTTTGGTAGAAAATACCGAATGACCGCAGACCAACTTGTTGAAGAGTTTGGATATGATGCTTGTACTGAACAAGTTAAGCGTGAATATGACGATGGCAAAGGTAATGCAACAACTCATGTTGTGTGTTGGTTGGTAATGCCAAACAAAGACCGCAACGGAAAACTAGGTAATAAGAATATGCCTTACTCATCCATTTATTGGATAGAGGGGAGTAATTCCGATGAAGTACTACGGCATAGTGGCTTTGAGGAATGGTCTATTCCTATTGCTAGACATACCACACATGATCTAAGCGGTTATGGTAAAGGTTGTGCATGGTTCGCACAGTCCGATGCACAGATGCTACAGTTACTTGAAAAAGATTTAGTAACGGCAATCGAATTAGGTATTAAACCACCTATGAGTGCTACATCCGATGTAATCGGTAGTGTAAATCTATTTCCGGGCGGTGTAACGGAAGTTGATACTGGCGGTAAGGTTGAACCAATATTCAATGTAGGTATTGATGTTGCAAACGTACAAGCTAAGATACAATTCGTATCTGAAAGTATTAAACGTGCTTATAGTGCTGACTTATTTTTAATGTTAGATAACCTAGATGCTGGACAAATGACCGCACGTGAGGTTATGGAGCGCACGCAAGAAAAAATGCAACAGTTAGGTCCTGTAGTTGAACGCTTACAAAGTGAGTTTCTAAACCCAATCATTGAACGTACTTATGGCATATTAGATAGGGCTGGAATATTTCCACCAATCGATGAACAAACTGCTGAAATGCTAAATGGTATGGATGTTAAGATAGAATACATTTCGCCATTAGCACAGGCACAGAAAATGTCATCTTTGGTGAATATTGAACAGTACTATGCTTTCATCATGTCATTAGCACAGGGCAATGCTAACATCGTTCAGAAATTCAACTTTGAAGAGGCAGCTGACATATACGGTGTAAATCTTGGTGTACCAGCTAGGGTTATTCGTTCTAATGATGAGTACCAACAAATAATGGAACAACAAGCACAAGCACAAGCGGAACAAGAAGAACAAGCACAAGCATTACAAATGGCACAACTAGCACCTCAAATGGCTGGTGCTGCTAAACAAGCAACAGATGCAGCCAATGACGGAAACCCAGTAATGCAACAGTTAATGGGTATGGGGGTGTAGATGAAAACAAAACAAGAATATATTCGTGATCGTGATATTGATGCACTTAACCACGTACTAAGTACTGAACTTGGTAGGTGGTTTTTTTGTAGGCTTTTAGACAATACGGACATTCTAAAGCGTTCGTTTACTGGCAATTCAGAAACCTTTTTCAACGAGGGTAAAAGAAGTGTAGGTCTAAAGTATATGCAAATGCTTGGTGCTATCGGTGATGGTGTTGAGGGTGTACTTAAATACCATCAAGCACAACTTGAATATATCAATCGACAAAAACTATTTAAAGATTTAGAGGAAAAAGGTGAATGACTATGGCAGAAGATTTAACGCAAGGCACGAATGATAACACAACGAGTGCAGATAGTAGTACACCTACTACGGATACTAACACGAATACACAAGACACAATCTTAGGCGGTGGTAGTGCTGACACAAGCAGCAACCAAGAACCACCTGCAGAACCTACTGTGTATGACTTTACAAAAGCCTTTGATAGTGGCGAAGTAGACCAAACAATCGCAGCTGACTTTTCTAAGTTACTCAATAGCGTAGGTGCTACACAAGACCAAGCAGTCGAGATGGCTAAGTTTGGTAATAAGTACGCTACTGACCTTGTAACTGCTTATGAAGAGAAAAAGCAAGAGGCATTGGCTGAACAATACAAAGGCTATGCAGAACAAACCAAAGAGGTATTAGGGAATAAATACGATGAAACTGTTGGTAAAGCAGCCGCAGGTGTTGAAGTTGTAGAAAAGGCAATTCCTAATATTCGTGAGTTACTAGCTGAAAATGGCTTAGGTAATCGTGTAGAAATTATCCAACTATTTGCACAGATTGCTGGTATGGCTGGTGAGGATAATAACGCTGGTGGCGGTCAACCAACTGGCGGTACTCAATCAGAAGATGCAATCAGACGCAATTTATATCCGAGCATGTTTGAATAAAGGAGAAAAATAAACTATGGCGACAATCGGAACACAAAACCTTACTTTACTTGATTTGCAAAAGCGTATGGATCCTAATGGTAAAATCGCACAAATCATCGAACAATTAAATCAAACAAATGAAATTATTCAAGATATGACGATGGTTGAATGTAATGATGGTACATCTAATAAAACAACTGTACGTACTGGCTTACCTGAAGCTACATGGCGCATGCTTTATGGTGGTGTACAACCTAGCAAATCTACTACAAAACAAATCACAGATACTTGCGGTATGTTAGAGGCTTACTCTGAAGTAGATGCTAAGTTGGTTAAATTGTCTAATGACCCTGTAGCGTTCCGTGCTACAGAAGATGCTGCATTCGTTGAGGCTATGGGTCAAGAAATCGCACGTACTATTTTTTATGGTGATGAAACTACACCTGAAAAATTCGTTGGTTTGTCCGCACGTTTTAATACATTAGACCCTAAGAAAGCTGATAGTGCTAAAAACATTATCGATGCTGGTGGTACAGCGAACCTTGCATCTATGTGGCTTGTAGGTTGGGGTCCACTTACTGTACATGGTATCTATCCACGTGGTACAGAGGCTGGATTACAACAAGAAGATAAAGGTAAAACAACAATCACTAAGCCTGATGGCTCTTTATTCGAGGCATATCGTACTCACTTTGAACAAAACATCGGTTTGTGCGTTCGTGATTGGCGCTATGTAGTACGTATCGCAAACATCGATATGAAAGCTATTAAAGAAGATATTTCCGCAGGTCCTAACTTGATTAACTTGATGATCCGTGCAGAAGAAAAAATGCAATCTCTTACAGGCTGCCGTCCAGTATGGTACATGAACCAAGAATTGCGTACATTCTTACGTTTACAAAAGAACAAAGTACATGGTTCTACAATTACAGAAGATATGGAAATGGGTAAAATGGTTACACGTGCTAATGGTATTCCTGTACGTAAAATCGATGCATTACTTTCCACAGAAGCACGAGTTACTGCTTAATTAATAGGGGGATAAACATATATGATTATTGATACTCAAAATACTTTCTTTTGGAAAAAAGATATTACAACAAACACTAACTCCGATGTAGTGATGAATGGTAATGGTGGCGATGCAGACCCTAACTTATTCCTTGTAATTCGTGTTGATAAAACAGTTACTGGCACACCATTGTTTAACGTGTACACATCTGATACAGATAACATGGCTAATGCGGTATTGTTGCATGGCATTACAATGGTAGCTAATGCACCAGCTGGCACAGAATATAAAGTGCGTTTAGCTAATGGCGGTAAAAAATACATCCGCATTAACGCAAACAATATGACTGGCGGTACTATCTCCGCATTCTTAACAAGTGGCATTAATATTAAATAAGGTGGCTAATATGTTGTATATTGCAAAAGTAACTTTGTATCACAATACAAAGGGTTTAATTGAAGAGGGCGCAACAGTTGAATTTACAAAAGATGAAGTAGCAGAATACGATAAAGGCTACTTCAAAGATTTGTTTGAAACTGTTGGTGCAGAAGAAACCGCAGAAGTAGAGGAAGAACCAACTGACACTACAGAAGAAAAGCCAAAGGCAAAAGCTAAAGGTAAGAAAGCGGAAGAAACTGCTGAATAATTGAACGAGGGGTGCTTACGCATCCCTCTTTTTTTATAGAAAGGTGGAACAAATGACACCTACTGATATTTGCAATCAAGCATTATCGCTTATCAATGCTGGTCGCATCCGTTCTATGACGGAAGAAACAGAACCTGCTAGACAATGCAGATTGCATTATGATCTAACACGTAGAGTATTGTTAGAGCAGTTTGAATGGAACTTTGCACGTAAGCGTGAACGAGCGGTGCTATCGGAACATAAGATAGATGGCTGGGGTTATGTATATGCATATCCTGAAAAGTGTGTTCGCATCCTTGCGGTTATTCCACAGGGCGAACGATACCGAGCGGAAAAGCAACGTGAATATGATGTATACCTAACTGATAACAATACAAAGTACATCGTATCTGATGTACCATTGATGCACATTGATTATGTGTACGATATTACCGATGCTGATGTTATGAACCCTATATTCGTTAAAGCATTAGTATGTAAGATGGCATCTGACTTAGCTATGCCATTGACTGGTAATAGTGGTTTATTCGACCAATCGTACAAACTGTATCAAGCTGCATTACAAGAGGCAAAATCTATGAGTGCAAAAGAACGCAGATTAGATATGCCTTATGTAAGTAACTATATCAAGGCAAGGAGTTGGTAATATGCAGCCTATGTTTATCGGACAAGTCGCATTTACTACTGGCGAAGTATCGCCTGATGTATCTAGTCGATTTGACTTAGAACAATATAAAAGTGCATTACTGCTTGCTGAAAACGCAGTCATTCGACCTTATGGTGCGGTAGCTAGACGGCAAGGTTCACAGTTTATCGGTTATGCTAAGTACAATGATAAGCCTGTTAGACTGTTTGAATTTACAACAAACAAGAACCAATCATTCATGCTTGAATTTGGTGATAGATATGTGAGAGTGTGGCGAAATGGTGTGTATACGAATGTTGAAGTAGCAACACCATTTGAGGCGGACATTGTAGGTGAATTAAACTGCATCCAAAGTGGCGATGTAATGTTCATTTGTAGTGGTAAGTACCCTATTCAAACGCTATCACGATATAGTGATACCGACTGGCGAATTGATGCATACAAGCTAACCGAACAACCTTATGATGAAATCAACACCGATAATGGACATACACTAACTGTTAATGGTGATACGATCACATCTACAAAAGACCTCTTCACACAAGACATGGTAGGGAGTGTAATTCAGATTGCCTACTATGTAGAGGCTGTACATACAAAGTCCGCTGGCGAAGTTGTGGAGAAGAAAGTCAAACGTGGAGCGTATGAGGGGCAAACCACAGAAAAGACTTACAACAATATCAATTACAATGTTGGGGCATATAGTACCGATACTGAATTGTCATGGAAATTCACAACGCATGGCACATGGGAGGGTACAGTAAAGTTACAGATTTCTAACAATGATGGGCAAACGTGGAAAGACTACAGAACGTATACATCTAAAAATGACTACAACGTAACCGATACAGGTAAGATAGAAACAGGTGCAAGGCTTAAATACATATCAGACATTAAGAGTGGTTCTGTGAATTGCGACTTATCCATTATGCCATTTACTCAATATGGCATCGTTGAGATTAAAAGCGTAACCAATGCTAAGAGCGCAACTGTTAATGTATTGAATGGCATCAAAGATGGTGAACCTAGTTACCAATGGAAATTAGGTAGTTGGAATAAGGGTAGAGGTTATCCTAAGCTATGTACGTTCTATCAAGACCGCTTTGTAGTGGCTGCTACTGATAGCAAACCTAACTTCATTTGGTTTAGCCGTACTGGTGATTATCCTAACTTTGGGGTTGAGAAAGTAGGCGGTACGATTACCGATGATAGTTCAATCACACTACCTGTAATTAATCGTAAGATGTATGAAATCAGACACCTTGTACCAGCTAATGACTTAATCGTACTTACAAGCGGTAATGAATGGATAGTAGATGGTAGCAAGACTATTACACCTACTAACTGTTATTTGAAAACACAAACACAACGTGGTGCATTGAAATGTGAACCACAGTTTATCGGTAATAGATGTGTGTTCGTTCAAGAGCGTGGTGGTACTGTTCGTGATATGGGTTATTCTTATGAAAGCGATAACTACACAGGGCAAGACTTAACACTATTTGTTAAGACTTTAGTAAAAGGTCATGTGGCAGTTACAAGTGCTTATGCACAAGACCCTGACAGTATTATTTACTACGTGCGAGATGATGGACAACTTAACTGTTTAACCTACATACCTGAACAAAAGGTGTATGGCTGGTCGCACTTTGTAACCAATGGGAAGTACCGATATGTAGAAAGTGTGGCAGAGGGCGAACAAGACACAATCTATTTTGTAGTAGATCGTGTTATCAATAATAAGAATGTGAAATGTATTGAACGTAGTATTCCATTGTACACAGAGGATAACTCCGATGTGTTCCTAGATTGCTATGTTAAAGTTGCTAATTCAATTAAGACTGATTACATCAACGCACCTCATCTTGTAGGACAAATGGTAGACATAGTAGTAGATGGACAACAAATGCCATCTAGGGTAGTACCACCAACTGGGGTTATTAAATTAGACGGTAAAGCAAATGTAATTACTGTTGGTTTGCCATACACTACTAAAATTAAAATACCTAGCGTAGAACAACAAATTAACGATGGCACATTGCAATGCAGATTGGTAACTATAACACGAGTTGCGTTGCGGTTATATCGTTCATATGGCGGTAGCGTAGGAAAAACATTTGATGATGTAGATGATTTAATCTTAAAACCTAAATCGCTATTTACTGGTGATACTGTAATAGCACTACCTAAGATAGCAACTAGCGTTAATACAAATACAGAAATATGCATAAAACACTCAAAACCTTTCCCATTTAACCTGTTAGCGGTTACAAGAGAGGTAGAAATTGGCGGTGGTTTCCCAAATGTTCATGGAATGTAATATTTGCCCGTCTAAGCACGTTTCTTTAATTCGTGAGTTATATATCAACTTACGTTCGATAGATGCCTTAGAGGTTAAATATATCAATCGAAAAAATTCAAACTACGGTGAAAATGACTTTGTGAGAGATATTCTTGGGGAAGATTATCAAAGTCGTATCGTAACTGATAATGACAAACCATTATGTGTGTATGGGGTATCAAATACATCATTAAATGGGATGCATTGCATTTACTTTTTGGGGAGTAAGGAATTTGAAAACAATTTATCCTTACAAAAACAATTCATAAAAGTTAGTAGAAATATCATTGGGGAATGGCTACAAACTAGGGAATGTTTATTTAATTACATACACAAAGAAAATCACCGCACCATTAGATGGCTAAAGTCATTAGGTGCGGTTATTCATTACGATATTAACGATGGGGATATGGTTTTATTCACATTGAGAAAGGGGGATGCGAATGTGTAACCCTATTGCATTAACCGCAGCAAGTATGGTTGGTACATTGTTTACACAACACCAACAAGGTAAGGCGCAAGCTGCTATGTATAACCAACAAGCAAGGGTGGCAGAGGCTAACGCACGTATTAGTGATCGCAAGCAAGAACAAATTGCAGACCAAGCCTTGCAAGAACGAGATAAAATGTCCGATAAGATGCGACTTATTCAAGGACAGAATACGGCAGAAACTGGTGCAAGCGGTTTGATGATGGCTGGCACTCCGCTACAACTCATGGCATCTAGCTATGACGAATACAACAAGGATATTCAGAACTGGGAAACTAACAAGAATAACAGTATCTACAACGAATACCTTAATGGCATGAACTACCGCAACGAGGCAAGCACCGCACGTGCAGCGGCAAGTAACGCTAAATCACAAACTAGAATGGCAATGTTAGGCACGATATTAAGCGGTGCATCTAGCATCTATGGTCTTAAAGGTCAATATGGCGGTAGTAATATTAAAGCTAATACAAACTACTACACGCCAAATGAAAGTGCATTAAAAGCAGCCGGTGTATCAAATGTTAAGTTTGTTACAAGAGGTGCAGTTAGAAATAATAGGTGGGGCATTTAATGAAGTTAGTTAATTACAATGGCGAACAAAAACTAAATACCATAAGCGGTGGTGTTCAAGCTACTGGAAATGAATTAGCGTTTGGCGGTAATCAACAAGGCTTAAAAGGTGTAATTAATGCCATTGATAATATTAACGCACAGATGCAAAAGCGACTTGATGAAGATTTGAACATTGCCTATATGAATGCTGAAACAGATTATAAGAATAGAATATCTTATGAACTGACAAACAAAGAAAACGGTATTCTTCATAAAGAATTAGATGGTGCTGCTAATGCTACACAACTGTTTAACGAGGCGGAAAGCAACATTAGGCAAGATGTGTTTAACAAGTTACCTAATAACGATAGATTGCGTGAGCGTTTTCTTCAAATGGTAGAGAAAGACTATCATGCAAATAATATGCGTGTACAAGTGCATGAGCGTTCAGAACGTGAAAAGTACAAAGATGTAACATTCAATAACAATGTGAAATCATCTGAACAGATAGCGGTATTAGGATATAACAACCCTAATATTGTTGCTAACTCATTAAGTACTCTAAAGGATAATATCAACACCATGTATGGTGATAGAGGTGAAGAGTTTGTAAAAGCTAAATATCAAGAAGTGGCTGATAGGGTTGGTGGTGCAATCATCGATGAAACTGTAACACGGAATGATATTACCGCAGGGCCTCAAACAATCGCAGTACTACGTGAAATGGGTGTAAGTGAGGGGATATTATCAAAAGCTGCAGTTGCTATCGATAAAGTAAACACACAACAAACTATAGATAAACGTATTGTAGGTGATGTAGATACCTATGGTGAAGATGATGCTAGTATCGAAAAAGGTGCTGATGCATTTATTGCTAGTCTACCTAAAGCTGGACAAGGCGGAAATTTAAACGTAGCTGCACTTGATAGTGCAGTTAATGAACAGTTAGGCAAACCATATTTGCTTGGCGGTGATGGTGGCGAAAGCACAGATTGTGGTAAGTTTACGCTTGATGTGTCCGCAAAAGCTGGTGTTACTCTTAACTATCGCACCGCAGATGGGCAGTACTTACAAGCCGAACAAGAGGGAAAACTTATACATGACATATCGCAAGCACAAAAAGGCGATTTAGTCTTTTGGCACGTTCCAAGTAATGAGGCTAGATGGGCAACTAGTGATGATCCAAGTGCAGTTAATTCTGACGATAAAGCCTATAAAGGTGTAACTCATGTAGGTGTATATATGGGTGATGGTAAAGTTGCACAAGCTGGTAGCGGTGGTGTATCTATCGTTAGTACTGATATTTACCCTATCGTTGGCGTAGGTAAGTTTAGTGGTAGCGCTAAAGGGTATACAGATGGCGAACTCTTACAAAAACGAGAAGAATATATGAAAGCCTATAAGGTGGAAGTATCGAAACGTAAGAAAGCAAGAGCCGAGGCACTAGCAAGACAAAAAGAGGCTATCCAATTACAACTGATTGAAATGGGTAAGAATGGTGCATCTAGTGGTGAGATGGCTAATTTCTTAGATAACGCTATTGGTGATAACAAAGAGTTAACCTTAGCATTTGGTTCGCAACGAAACCAATTCATGAGAGCAAATGAAAGGGAACAACAAGCTGCTAACCAGTCATGGGGAATGAATGAAATTCGTTCTATGATTGGTAATAACAAATCACAGGAAGAAATCTTTAAATTTATTGATGATAATCATATTAATTTATCATTGGAGCAATACAACTCATTGCGTAGAACAGTTAATGACCGTGATAACGGTACTGGTGATTATGCACCAGAATTAGCTGGTGTAAATTACATCCTTAATGACAGTTTAGAGAACATGAATGAGCAACAAAAAGGACTTGCGAAAATAGGCTTTAAACAACAAATGGGTGCATGGGTAGCTAAATTTAGAGCATCCGAGGGCAGAGAACCTACGAATGGCGAACTAGATTGGGCTGCACATGAAATCGCTGGAAACACAGTAATTCAAACAACAAACGTAGAACACTTTTGGCAAAATGGAGATAATTATAAAACTAATACATCGCTTGCTGTATTGGCTGGTGATGGGGTAGTTGATTATAAAGTACTTGGCGATACACACTATGTAAGACTTTATAAGTCTAATGGTGATTTTGAAGATATCGATGAGGGTACATTCCATGCTAGATATAATATTGAGGGATAGGTGGAACAATGTCTAAAAACCCATGGAAAATTGAACAACAGAAAATTAACCCATTTATTAACAAGGATGGCGATCATGGAGAGTTAGGCACACCTGTTAATGGAGTTGTAGGTAATGCGGTAGATGCAGTACAACAAGTAGGCAATGCATTGGGTAGTTTAGCTAATGCACCTTATTTAGTCGATACAACTGGTGGTGGTAATGATAGAACATTACAAACAGTATCTACCATTGGTGAGGCTTTAAAGGAAAACCCTATTGTAAATAACCCAGCCTTGCAAGCTGCATCCGCACGTTTTATCTATGCAAGCAATGATGCGGTAAAAGCTAACGCAGCACTAGACTATGCAAGCAAGTTAAATATTGGTGCTGATGCTATCTTGAATAGTGGTGAAACAGGCTTTACAAGGGCTGCTTATCTTGCTAATCAAGTAGACAGAGGACGAACAGTACAGTCATTGTATGATGAATACCCTGAACTCTATAAAGTGAAATATGGTTCACAGTCCGAGGCTATTTATGGTTTAGAGAATTTACAGTCCGTTAAATCTACTCATGGTATATGGGATAGCATCCAACAAAATATATGGTCTATCAATGATCAGATGAAATTGGGCGATGCTGGGTATGAGTTATCTAACACTACAGACCCTAAGAAAATCGAAGAATTAACAAACGAAATTCAACGATTACAAACTAACCTTTCAAATTATCGTCATGCAGATGGTATGGATGTAGCGCAATCTGTTATCGGTGAAACCGCTGGGCAAGGCTACATGATGGCGAAACAAGGCGGTGTAGGTGCGGTAGCTGGTGCAGTTGCTGGTGCATTAATTGGTGGCTTGGCTACAGAGGGTGTAGGTGCAACTGCTGGTGCTGCTACTGGTGCTAAATGGGGTGGCGGTGCTGACATGGCATACAATATGTATAAAATGTCATTTGGCAACAAATACGTTGAACTCATTCAAAAGAAAGATGCGAACGGAAACCGAGTATATACAGACCAAGAGGCTAATCAATACGCTATGTCTTATGCTGCTATTGATGCTGGTATTGAGTTTGCAGCAACCGCAGCTATGGGTAAAGCAGTTAAAACCGTAGCACCTAAAGGCATGATTGCAAAAGCTATTAGTGCTGGTGTTGGTGATACAGTCAAAACCTTTGATAGAGGTATTGGTACAACTGTTGCACAGATGGCTAAGAATTCTATTAAAGCTGGTGTACCTGAATTATTTGAAGAGGGTTTGCAAGATATCAACGAAAAGGTACAACACAACCTAACACGTAAGGATAATGACCTAGAGGGTTATTATAGCGTAGGTGATATTGCTATTGGTTCGCTAGATGCAATGAAACAAGCGTTGCCAGCAGTAATAGGGTTTGGTGCTATCGGTGGTGCAGTAGGCGGTGTGCGTACTGCAAAAGCATTCCGTGATTTCCAAAAGTTGACACCTGAACAACAACAAGCAGCAATCATCGCAGAACAAAACCGCAATGGTGCAGTCATTATGGATAATGTTCGTAAGGATAGTGCTACAAATAAGATTGCAAAAGAAAACCCTGAGTTGTACGGAAAAATCGTACAAGCACAGGGTGATAAAGTTGGTGTATCTACTCAATATGTAGATGTAGCTGAATTGGTGCAATCTGAAAACGGACAACTTGCTATCCGTGATATGGTTGATAATGGCTTAGTTACACAAGAGGAAGTAAAAGCAGCTATCGAGGCAGATGCACCTGTTGAAATTCCTATTGGTAGTTATGCACAAGTATCTATGAATTTGTCAGATGAAACTGTGGATGCATTGAAACAAACCTCATACTTTACACGTGGCGGTATGTCATTGGCTACACTTGAACGTGCAAAGCAAGAAGTCGATGTAGCTAAATCTGTATTGAAAGATGATACAACAAAACGTGCGGAACGTATCAAAGATGATATTATCCGCAATGAATTTGAGGGGGCATCTGATATAGATCGTGAAGTGCTTAACGAGGTACTATCTGACCCTACCAACATCAAACGTAACTACAATAATTTGTTACATACGTTGAAAGAACAATACAGAGAAACCTATGCAAGCGATTTTGACAATGCAGACAAATCTATCAATGATGCAGTAACTACTGGTATTGAACCACAATGGCTTACTGATTATAAAGCTAATAATGGCGGTAAAGCACCACGCACAAATGCAGAACGTAGACGAGCAGCATTTGAGTATAGTCGAGCAACTACAACTGCTAGTTTAGATGGTAACGCTGATGCCCTAGCACAATCTGATGCACATTATGCAGATATGGAACATATGCTAATGCAGATTGAAAGCCTAGAGGCTATGAAAGATAAAGTCTTTGAAATAGCTGATAAGAATGTTGCATTGCGTATGAACCTAACAAAAGCAGGTCATGAAGTATATACAAAGGTTCGTGAACTGTTAGAAACTAGCACTAAAGGTCATATCAGACAACAAGCACATGAGGATGCATTATTGGTAGCAACTCATGCTGATGTGTTCGCACAAATTATGCGTGAGGCTGGTAATGCTAGATATACCGCTTTGGACTACCTAAATACTGTACGATTTGATGTAAATGCTAAATTAAAAGGCAAAGATGGTTACGCACAAATAGCATGGCATGGTTCACCACATGATTTTGATGAGTTTGATTTAGGTGCTATTGGTAGCGGTGAGGGCGCACCATTTTATGGTTGGGGGTTATATTTTGCCAAAAATAAAGAAATGGCAAAAAACTATAAAGAGGTTTTATCTAATGTTCATGAAACGGATAAATCCTCTTTGTTTAAGGTTGATATTCCTGATAGCAAGAAAATGTTGGACTGGAACAAAACCCTTAATATTCAACCAAAAGAAATTCAAGAACAAATTATTGATGCTATAAACAGTTTAGATGCATTACAGAAAGATGCATTTATAAACGCTTATCGTTCTGATCATTCTTATAATGGTAATAACCACATTAAAAAAGTTAATGATATTTACCAAGGTTTAGAGAATGATTTAAATTACGCTGGCAAGTATGAAGAAAAAGAAACATTAAATAAAATTGCACAGAGGAATGCTGATAGACTAGCTAAAAAGTATGGTTTTGATGATTGGGGGAGTGCTGATAAAAATGAGTTAAAAACTATCATTGGTGATAATTTAGAAAAAGCACGAATTGAGTTAGAGGCATTAACACAAGAAGATAACCAAAAAGTTATAAGTTATAAAGATAACATAAATAATCTTTTTAGTGAGGGTAATTCGTTTGGCTTGAATATCTATAAATCACTATCAACCGCATTAGGTGGTGATAAGCTAGCATCCGAATATTTGAATGAACATGGTGTAAAAGGTATCACATATGAGGGCATAGAAGATGGTCGATGCTATGTAGTGTTTGATGATAAAGCAATTAAAGTTATACAAAAATATAATCAATCTATAAATGGTATGACTACTATCAAATCTCAAACAGAACGTATTGTAGAGTTGTTCAGAACTGCTGATAAATCAACATTCATGCACGAGATGGGTCATGTATTCTTTGATGATATTAAGACCTTAGCTGAAATGGAAAATGCACCTCAACAAGTCAAGGATGATTGGCAAGCATTGAAAGAATGGAGCGGTTGGAACGATAACGAAACAATCAATACAGATGCACATGAGAAATTCGCTAGAGGGTTTGAGGCTTATCTAAGAGAGGGTGAAGCACCTACTAAATTCTTAGAACGTACATTCAGACGATTTAGTAAGTGGTTGAGTGCTATCTATCGTGCAGTATCAAGACTTGGCGGTTTACCACCTAAAGAAATTAGGGAAATAATGGATCGTATGCTTGCAACCCAAGAGGATATTGAGGCATACGCAGAGCAACAACAACTTGAACAATTCGAGAAAACAGAACTCTATAAACAACTATCCGAACAAGACCAAGCACGTATGCAGTCCTATATAGCTGATGTTAAGGAAAAAGCAAAAGAACGTGTGATGCGAAAACTCATGAAAGAATTGGATAATAGACCAATTAAAGAATGGGAAGAAGAAAAGGATGCTATCCAAATTGAAATCGAAAAACGATTGATTGAGCAATATCCGATTTACAAAGAGCATCAACGATACAATGTGTTTGGTGCTGGTGCATTGAAAGATACACAGTACAATTCCATTGAAGAGTTAGAGAAAGCGGAAGTTGAACAAACTGGCGCTACATTTAACGATGCTATCAATCAAGAAATGGACAATGCGAAAGCAGAGTTTATGAAAGATAACAACGTAGGCAAAACCAACGAACAAATCGCAGAGGAAATCTTACTATCTACACAAGGTCAGATGAAACTTACCGAAGAGGAAAGTAAGATTATCCAACGATCTACAAATCGTGAATTGGCCAAGAACTGGGAATTGTTAGAACGTATTCGTAAGCTAGACCCTAACGCAGAAACCATCGATACGGAATTAAGTGAAATCGAAAAAGAGGTTAAACCTACTAAGTATGATGAGTTGAAAGCTGATAAGAAAAAAGTAGATGCTGCATTGACTGATGCTACTAAGGAACTTGAAAAGGCAGAAAATCGTATCAAACGATTGGAAGATGCATTGCAAGACCGCATCAATAATGTACGTTCTATTCGTGGTGCTGGGTTAGGTACAATCTCCGACTACATGAACAGGGCAAGAAAAGAGTTAGGTGAATTGCCTATCTCTAATGCGGTACAGTTTAAAACGTATCAAAACAAAGCGGTTACTGCTGGTAAAAAAGCAGATAGAGCATTGGCAAGTGGTAAGGTTGATAAAGCACTTGGATATAAACGTGAACAGATGCTGCAACAAGCGAGAGCAAGAGTAGCGTTTGAAAACTTTGAAAAGTCCAAGAAGTTGCGATTGAAATTGAAACAACAATTACAACGCATGACTAGACCAAAGAACCCTATTGCTATTGAACCTAATATGCGTTATTTCTACGCACATATGGCTTACCAAATGGGTTTAACTAAGTACGATGGACTAGCGCCTACTGATGGCTTTGATATGAACACAGTATTATCCGCACTTGATGTGGATGCACTCATTCTTAACCAACAATCTATGGTTCAATTACAACCTTGGATAGCAGAAATGTTCTATGCTAAAACACCGAAATCTTTCAAATCAATCACGATGAATGAGTTAGAAACCCTAGAGGAACTCATGACTGGTATGTACAAGAATGGCAGAAATGAGTATGAGGGAACAACCATTTTGAACGATGAGGGTAAAAGCGTATCGTTTGATAATGCAGTACAAGAAATCATTGGCGAGGCTACAGAAACATTTGGTAGTGCAGAGGGTAATGTCTTTAATATCCTTAATAACCAAACTAAAACAGATGCAGTAAGCGGTAAACTATATGGTTTCCACTTAGCATTGATGAAAGTTGAAACATTCCTAAGACGAATGGGTGGCGGTAAAAACGGCTTTGCGGTTAAATACATCTATGACCCAATCAGTCGAGCAACGCAAGCGTTCAATGAACGTAAGGAAGTATCTATGCGTAGATTAGCTAAGGATGTAGGAATATATTCCAAACGTGAATTATTCAATATGCGTAACGAACATCTATATACAGTTGGTAACTTGTATGGACTTACTAAAGAGCAATTAATCATGATTGCCCTTAACTGGGGTACAGAAAGCAACCGACAACGTGTAATGGAAACCACCAAAGCAAACGAGGTTGAAATTGAACGTGCGTTCCAAGAACACATGACAGATAAAGACTGGGAGTTTGTTATTCGTACATGGGATCATATCAATTCATTCTTTGATGAACGTAGTAAGGTTCAAGAGGAGCTTTATGGTAACCCATTAAAGAAAGTAGAGGGTTTGTCATTCTCCATCGGTGGTAGAAACATTGAGGGTCAATATTTCCCTATCGTGTATAACCCTAAAGTCAATGCATCTGTTAGCGATAACCAAGTTGAAGATATTGCAAAAACTATGGTTAGTAGTAATGCGGTTTGGGGAACTGGTATGAGTGCTACTAAATCACGTTTAGATGTAGTTAAAGATAAATCATTGTTGCTAGACTTTGATGTAATTCCAAATGCAATCACAGAGGCTATTAACCACGTTACAATGCGTAAAGCGGTTACTGATGTTAATAAACTAATCAGTAATAGAGAATTGCAAAACTACATCGTTGATAAGTTTGGTGCTGATACTTACCAATTCTTGCGAACTTGGGTTCGTGATAACTGGCAAGATGAGGCGGCTAAAACAAACGATATAGACCGCTTAATTCTTACATTGAAAAAGAACACATCAACTGCAGTCATGGCTGGTCGAGTATCGGTAGCATTACAAAATGCATTGAACATTCCTGTTGCATTCTATCGTATCGGTGTAGGTAACACCATTAGAGCCATCAATCATGCTGGTATTGGTTTCTATGGACACGGCACAACTACTTATAACAACACTAGAGATTTTGTACTAGGTCAATCAATCTTCATGCGTGAACGTGTACAAACATTAGATAAAGACTTGAAACAAGGTTTATCTATTGCAGGTAAAGGCTTGCGCTTGGGTGATACAAATGTTGGCGGTTATAAGGTAGAACAATTAGCTGACATTCGAGATGATATAAATCAAATGGGGTTCAGACTACTCACAGAAACAGACTTTGCATTATCTATTCCTGTATGGAAATTTGCGTATGATCAAAAGCAAGCTGAACTATTTGGTAAAGAGGGTGTAAGTGTTGAATGGGTTGAACAACAATCGATTGAGGCTGGAGACAGAGCAGTCCGTGATATATTTGGTAGTGGCGATACAAAAGATAGTGCTGCTATTCAGCGTTCACGTTCTACGTTCACTCAATTATTCGTTCCGTTCTATTCCTACGCTAATACACTTTATAACATCATTACAGAGGGTAACTATGCACGTAAGGATAATGGCGATTATGCAAGGTTCGTTAAGATGCTATGGTGGACATTGATTTCACAAGCAATCGGTATGATGGCTTACAAAGCCTTGACTAATGGCGATGATGATAAGCCTGAAGATTTGGCAAAATCATTTATCGAAGAATTAGTCGCACAAGGTACTATGGGTGTACCAATCATCCGTGATATGTCAAATATGGCTATGAAATACATTCTAGGTGAAAAGGTATTCAATAAAGGTAACAGCGTTATGGCATTAAGCATCGTTGAGAAATTCTACGATTTAGGCAACGCAATTATGAGCAAAAACAAAGATGGTATAGATGTAGGCAGAAGTTTCAGTCAGTTAGCAAACCGAGCAACTGGGTTTAGTGATACTGTAACTGATGGCTTATGGACATTAGCTAAATTTGGTTTCACAGATACCGATGCATCCTTAGAGGATGTAATCATGGCGGTAGCGTTTGACAGACGATTAAAAACTAAAAAAGAGAAAAAGAAACAACATTGATAAATAAGGACTATCCATAATGGGTAGTCCTATTTATATACAACTGAAAGGGGATGTTAAATTGACACCAGAAGTACTAAAACCATCTGTAGTGTATCAATGTGATGGGGTAAATAAGAAGTTTATTTTCCCATATGATTTCGTGCAAATTGAGGATATTAAACTGACTATCGTTGATGCGGATGGCACAGAGGCGGTACAAGTAGGCAATATCGATTATGACGAAAGCACCAAATCGGTAATTTACCCAGCAAATGGGGATGCACTAGCCGTAGGGCAAAAGGTTATCCTAGAACGTAGGACTCCAATCTCACAAGATATGGACTTACCTGATGAATATCCTTTCGAGAATATCGAACACGCAACAGATAAGATTGTACTCATCTTACAAGAAATGAAAGCTGATTTAGATAGATCACTTAAAATTCGTGTAGATAGTGATAAGAACGCAAATGAAGTTGCAAAGGATATTGTGGAGCGTTCTGTAAAAGCAGCTAATGATGCTATGAATGCTATGAATGTAATTAGTGAAAAGTCAGATAAGATTAACGCTAATGCAGATATTATCAACCGACTAGGTGAAGAAATCAAAGCTATTGCCTCTACTGTTGATGATAAATTGGCAACCGCTAATACTGCACTTGATACATCCTCAACTAATGTTGCAACTGCTGAACGATTAGTCAGAGATGCAAAGGCTTATGCAGGTCAAACAACTGTTGATAAACGTGATATTAATGATTTGGTAAGTCAAGCACGTACGCTAAAAACAGATATTGATAATAAACAAACCTCTATTGCTAGTAACGCTATCAAGGCAACAGATGCTGCTAAACGTGCTGAAACTGCAGCTGCTAAGGCTGAACAGATTGCACTACCTAATGGCGGTGGCTTGGTTACAAAAACAGAGGCTGATGCTAAGTATCAAACCAAAGATAGTTTGTATGGCATCGTTTCCGTAAAAGACTTTGGGGCGGTAGGTGATGGTGTAGCAGATGATACTGCAGCATTCAAACGTGCTAATGATAACTTGAAGAATAAGATATTGTTAGTGCCTAATGGTATCTACAAAATCAATGAACATCTAACTTTTAACACAGTAGATAGTGTCATGGATATGGGTACGTATAGCAATATTAAGCCATTCTATCCAACAGAAACACCAATGCTTAAAGGTTCATCTAATATTGCCTTTGTGAAAAACATTCAATATGGCGATGAAGTAAACCAATGTCAGGGTTTCACCTACAACGATAAAAAGAATGTATTTGTACTAGCATGCATTAGTGGTGATGGTAACAACCAAATATTCTATGAACTCAATTCATCTACATTTGAAATTGTAGGTACATATAAGTTTAATGACCCTGACCGTATGGGCCATTGCAACACTATGTGCTACAACAAATACACTAACAAGATTTATCTTGCTAACGGCTTAAAGAATGGTAATAACCTTACAGTACTTGATGCGGACACCATGCAATATGAACGCACTATCACATTAAATGAACGTGTATTCAATATTGGCTATGACCCTATCACACGGACTTATGTAAGTATCGTACCTATTAGCGGTCAACAACGCTTACGTGAAATCAATTTATATAACGATGATTTCAAGAAGTTAAAAACATATCAAGTCGATTATGAATATGATGATTTCAATAACAATGGTGCTTTCATGCTTAATGGCTGCATCATGAGTGCAACACTTGGTAGCTTGGTTGAATGTACACCATTCGGAACAGTTAAACAAATCATTGAAATTAACAGAACTACTGAAATCGAAGATATAGCATATTGCAATGGCAAATTCTATTTTGCAGTTTTAACAGAGAAACCTAACAAGCGACACCAAGTAGATATTTATGTTGGTGATCCAAACAAAGATTATCAAAACTCAATCAATACTGCACGATTGGCAACGCTTGATTATCTCAAACTAACTGGTGGTACATTGAGTGGCGCACTTAAAATGGCTAACAATACATTGATTGAGGGTTATAAACCTGATGGACATGGTGTTGGTATGGCTAAGGTTTCCACCGCTGGTAACGTAGAACTTGGCGATAACTCCGTTAATACGTTTGTTAAAGGTAAAGAATTTAAACACTATGACGGAACAGATAGCTTTACAGTACTTACTACTAAACACTACGGAACGGCTATCTATAAGAAAAGTGATGTAGATAATACCTTTGTTAAGAAATCAGAAGTAGACCAGTTAGGTTTCCCATATACGAAAGTTGAGGCAGCGAAAGACTGGAACACATTTACAGAACAAGGCGCTATTGAAATCAACTTTGATGGCGGTGCTAATAACCCTCCACGTAGCCACAAACAAGGTATGTTAATTGTAATGAACTTTGGACAAGGTAAGATGATAGACCAAACATTCCATGCGTTCAATGGTGAAACATACCACAGAATGTTCATGGCTAATCAATGGAAAAGCTGGGGTAGAGTACAAACATCCTTGAATAGCCGATTGAAATTGTGGAGTGCTAATGGTGGAAACGAGGTGTATGTTGAATAATGCCTAACTTAAAAGTTAAGAAAGGGAATGATATATTAACCTTTGGACTAACCGATAACTTGCGTGATGTAGGCGAAGAGCGACTACCGATAGTTATTAGTGGCAAAATATACTATGCACGATTAGGGGCGGATAAAACCGCCCTTGTTGTACAACGTATATTAAATGGTGCTAAAAGATATGTTCAAACTAACCCTGTATGGTATACTACTTGGAATTGGCAAAAGTACCCTACAGATATTAGAGGTACAGAAAAAATGTTTGCGTACTTGCCTAAAGGCAGGTATAGAGCAACTGTTTATAATGCTGAACACGTTAATGATTTTACAATTAACAACTCAATGGATGTTGAAGTAAATGTAAGGGTTGAGAATTTACGACCACCTATCATGAGAGCGTATTTTAATATTAATGGGTGGAGTGGTGATTTTTTGATAAAAAATGAAAAATTCACTATCACTATTGAACGAATTGGAGAGTAAGCATGATTGAAGTTTTTCTTCCACCTTTTATGGTTGAGGTTTTTAGTGTGAGTGAGGCGGTGAGAATTTCACTAGCCATATTTACAAGTGTTGTATTGGTTTTTGTTGATACATTGTTGCGTGTCTTAGTTGAGGCACGCAATTTTAATTTAGCTACTAATAGGGAAATCACATTCAAGAATATGTTCCTAGCGATCATATGGCGAGGATGGGCAAGTGTTGAAGTCGATGGACACCAACGCAGATTTCTTGTAAGCGGAAAACTAAGAGCAGATATGACTAAGAAATTAGTTAAATCTTATCCGTGGTTATTCCTCTTATCGTTCATTCTCTTAACCTTGCCTGATGTAGACATTCCAATGTTAGGTCGCATTGATGTGTTCTTATCTACATTGTTGTACTTAGTGCCTATCATGGTTGAGTTAGCATCGATTGTAGAGAATATGATTGAACTTGAATTAGTAGAAACTAGATGGTTTAAACGTGCGATGAGTTTGGTTAAAGAATTGATAGCGTTCGTTAAATCAATAAAGGATGCGATTAAATGATTGAGAAAATAAGTATAAGAGAGGTTCTGACAATACTCATATTAGGAACTGTAAATATAATGGCTATCCTATATGGTTACAACGAATTAGCAATGAGTATATCGTCAGGCTTAGTTGGTTATTTGGGCGGTAGAGAAAACAATAGAAAGGAGCAAGCGAAATGGAATTAGGTTTATTGAGTGCTGAATATGAAAGTAATGGAGACCCAGCGTGTGTATCTAGTGGCATCAATGATGCTGGTGGTATCTCTTATGGCACATATCAACTAGCAAGTAATTGTGGTAGTGTTGATGCTTTTCTTGGCTGGGGTTTAAAACAAGGTGGCTTTTACACAGATTATGCAAGAGCGTTGATAGATAGTGGTGAAATCAATTCTGATGGGTTCATTGCTAAGTGGCAAGAGTTAGGCACAGTTGATGCGGTAGGCTTTGAGAAGATGCAACATGACTATATTAAACATGCTTATTATGATGTAGCTTGCGAACGATTGAAAATGAGTTTGTTTAATGTTGAAAAGCACTCTAATGTATTAAAAGATGTTGTATGGAGTAGAGCGGTTCAATATGGTGTAGGTGAAATTGAAAATATGTTCCATGATGCATTGGTTGATATGGAGAAAAAATTAAATCAATATTTA